>ENA-OQES01000547-OQES01000547.1-human-gut-metagenome-genome-assembly--contig:-NODE-547-length-15788-cov-4.978609_pt1 | contig 15788 bp, 18 predicted proteins | sample MGYA00242798_ERZ504641 | MGnify/ENA primary metagenome ERZ504641 (study PRJEB26092, sample SAMD00036327) | human gut metagenome | host: Homo sapiens | study: EMG produced TPA metagenomics assembly of... | reverse complement strand
GACATTACATCAAGGCTGTCGTGGGCATCGGCACCCCCATCGCCAACGTGAAGGACCTGGCTACTTCCTTTAAGGAAGCACAGATCGCCATGGAGGTCAGCAAGGTGTTCGACACCGAGAAGCAGATCATCCGCTACGACAACCTTGGCATTGCCCGCCTGATCTACCAGCTGCCACCACGGTCTGCGAGATGTTCCTGCGCGAAGTGTTCAAGCAGGGCAGCATCGAGAGCCTGGACCAGGAGACCCTGTTCACCATCCAGCGCTTCTTCGAGAACAACCTGAACGTCTCCGAGACCAGCCGCGGTCTGTTCGTCCACCGCAACACGCTGGTGTATCGTCTGGAAAAGATCAAAAAGCTGACCGGTCTGGATCTGCGTGAGTTCGACGACGCTATCGTGTTCAAGGTAGCGCTCATGGTCAAGAAGTACCTGTCCAACAACCCGGCCAAATATTGATATTTCGTCTCAGCCGCTCCGGCTGCGGACGTCGAAACCGGCCGCTCGACCCCGATGCTGGCCGGTTTCTTTTGTAATGGTCTGGAACTTCTGTGCCAAATAAATTTTTCCAGGAGCAAGATACTCATGATAGATTTTGAACATGTCACCAAGATATACAAACGGAGCGATACTCCCGCTCTGGAGGACATCGACTTCCATGTAGACGACGGCGAGTTCGTCTTTCTGGTGGGCCACTCCGGCGCCGGCAAGTCCACTCTGCTCAAGCTCATCCTCCGCGAAGAGCTGCCCACCGAGGGCCGCGTCATGGTGGACGGCAAGGACGTCGCCCGGCTGCGCCGGGGGCAAAAGTGCCTTTTCCTCCGCCGCCAGATGGGCATCATCTTCCAGGATTTCCGCCTCATCCCCACCATGACGGTCTACGAGAATGTGGCGTTTGCCATGCATGTCACCAATATCGGCGAAAAAAGACATCAAAGAGCGCGTCAACTACATGCTGGAGCTGGTGCATCTGGAAGATAAGGCAAAGGTCTACCCCGAGTTCCTCTCCGGCGGTGAGCAGCAGCGCGTGGCCGTGGCCCGCGCTCTGGCCCACAGCCCCCGCCTCGTCATCGCGGACGAGCCCACCGGCAACATCGAGCCCCGAGATGAGCCTTGAGATGATGGAGCTGCTGGAGCGTGTCAGCGAGATGGGCATCACGGTGCTTGTCGTCACCCACGAGCATGAACTGGTGCGCCGCTTCAACCGCCGCACCATCACCCTGAAGCAGGGCCGCATCATCTCCGATGTTCCGGCCAGTTTCGGCGAGGAGGTGCACGTATGAAGATCTCTACGTTTGGGTTCCTCACCCGGCGCGGCGTGCGTAACCTCGGCAAGCACTGGGCCATGACCATCGCCTGCATCGCCTCTCTCAGCGTCTGCATGACCCTGAACATCTTCGCCAGCCTCATTGAAGTCAATGTGGACAGCATGGTGAGTTATCTGGGCAGCCAGAACGAGATGGTGGTCTACGTGGACCCCGAGGCCGATGACGCTACCATCCAGTCTGTGGGCAATGCCCTCAGCGGCACCGCAGGTGTGAGCCGGGTGCAGTATATGTCCAAAGAAGACGTCCTCAACCAGTACAAGGGCTATATGTCTGACTATGCCGCCCTGCTGAACGAGTTCGAGAACGACAACCCCTTTAAGGCCAATTACCGCGTCTCCCTGTCTGATCTGAGCCAGATGGAGACCATCAGCAAGCAGTTCGAGAACATCAGCGGCGTCTACAGCGTCACGGCTCCCATCGAGATGACCAACACCTTTGTGGAGGTCCAGCAGGCTGTCACCAAGGTCGGGCGCGGGCTGGTGCTGGTGCTGATGGCTGTCAGCATCATCACGGTGGGTACCACCATCCGGCTGAGCGTCTTTGCCCGCCGCCGTGAGATCGAGATCATGAAGTATGTCGGCGCTACCAACGCCCTCGTCACCCTGCCTTTCGTCATCGAGGGCCTGACCATGGGCCTGCTCTCCGGCATCCTGACGGCAGCTGCCACCATCGGCGGCTATGCCTACATCGTTCAGCTGTCGCCCACGCTGGGCGGCCTGTGGCAGATGCTCATGGGTACGGCTCTGGTGCCGCTGGAAAATGTCTGGCCCACCATCCTGACCTACAGCCTCGCGGGCGGCGCTCTGGTGGGCGGTCTGGGCAGTATGTTCTCCATCCGAAAGCACCTGAACGTGTAAGGAGGGCCTACTGTGTACCACGACAAGCATTCCGCAGGCTTTGTCCTGCACCATCCGCCCCGCCACGCAAAGCCGTCGAGCCATTCGGCCATGATGCGCGCCGCCTGCGCCTTTCTGGCCGCCGCCTGCCTCGTGCTGAGCGTGACGGTCTACCCGGCCAGTGCGGCCACCAGCATGAGCTCGCTGCAGAACAAGCTGGACAAGATCTCTGCGTCCATCAAGCAGCATAAGACGGAGCTGAACGACGCCAAAAAGAAGGAAGCTGCTGCCAAGGCCCTCGAGTCTGAGCTGAAGGAAAAAGTCTCGGTGCTCCAGAGCCAGATCAGCGTCCTCAAGAGCCAGATCTCCGAGGTGCAGAACAGCATCGGCGTCAAAGAGCAGGAGATCACCGCCAAGCAGAATGAGATCGCCCGGAAAGAGCAGGAGATCGCCGACCAGTGGGACGATTTCAAGAGCCACATGGCCGCGATGCAGGAGCTGCGGGACGGCGGCAGCGTCGCCATGCTCCAGTCTGTGAACGATCTGTACGAGCTTCTGACCTTCAATGAGGTCATGCAGGACATCTCGGTGAAGGACACCGAGATACTCGACAACATGAAGGCTGCGAAGGAAGCCCTTGTGGCCGACCGCACCCAGCTCGTGGAGGAGCGCACCCAGCTGCAGAACAAAAAGGCTGAGCTGGACGCCCAGAACAAGCAGATGCAGTCCAAGCAGAGCGAGCTCAACAACAGCGTCAAGGAGGCCCGTCTGAGCGCCGCTGAGGCCCAGCAGGCCCAGAAGAACGCCCAGGCGGCCATCGAGTCGGACGAGATGAACTACGAGGCCGTCAAGAAAGAGATCCAGAAGCTCATCGCAACGGCAGCGGCCAGCAAGCCCCGAGCTGAGCTTCAGCGGCTTTATCTGCCCGCTCAGGAGCTATACCCGCATCTCCAGCGAGTACGGCTGGCGCAAAAAGCCCCGGTCTCCGGCGTCAACAAGCTCCACGCCGGCATCGACTTTGCCGCCCCCGCAGGCACTCCCATCTACGCAGCCGCCAGCGGCTATGTGCAGGTGGCCGGCTGGTCCAGCGGCGGCTACGGCAACTATGTCATCATCTACCACGGCAAAATGTCCGATGGCAACCAGTACAGCACCCTGTACGGCCACATGCGGTCGGTCGCCACCTCGGCGGGCAAGTATGTCCAGCAGGGTGAGATCATCGGCTATGTGGGCAGCACCGGCAACTCTACCGGCAACCACCTCCATCTGGAGGTCTGGAAGGGCGGCTCCAAGGCCAATGCCGTCAACCCCCGTGGTTATATCCCCATGAAATAATCTGCATTGTATCAAAGGAGGCCGTCAGGGCTTATGAAGGAAGAAAAACGCAAGCGCATCCTGCGCGTGGGCTGTCTGATCCTGGCAGGGATCTTTGCACTTTCCATGCTGGGCAGCGTGGTTATGATGCTGCTGGTCTGACAGAGGAGGGAAGAAGATGAACCGTAAGATATCGGTCGGCATGGCGGTCAGCATCGTCATCCTGGCTATGACCGTTACCGTTTTCCATCACCATGCTGGTGGCGATGCGCCTGTTTGACAGCACCGTTTCCAGCGTGAAGGAAAAGGAAAGCATGTACAACAAGATCGCTGAGGTGGACCGCTATGTCCGCAGCAACGATTACTATCCCATCGACGAGACCACCCTCTACGACCGCCTGACGGCTGGCTACCTGCTGGGCACCGGCGACAAGTACGCCCGCTATTTCAGCGCCACCGCCTATACGGAGCTGATGAATACCCAGAACGGCACCCTGATCGGCATTGGCGTGGAGCTGGCTGTGGATCAGTCCGGCTATGCCAAGGTCATCAAGGTCTACGATGAATCCCCCGCCAAGGAGGCCGGCATCCAGGTCGGCAACTACATCACCGCTGTGGACGGCACCGATGTCAAGAGCATGAGCAGCGTGGATGCCATCCAGACCCGCCTGCGCGGCGAGAGCGGCACCACCGTCAATGTGACCTGGCTGGACAGTGAGGCCTCCGAGCATACCGCTGACCTGACCCACTCCGGTTACAGCTCCACCACCGTGGATTACCAGATGGTGCAGGGCAATGTGGGCTACATCCGGATCCGCCAGTTTGATTCCACCACCCCCAGCGAGCTGGATTACGCCATCCGCAGCCTGAGCGCCAATGGCGCGGGCAGCCTGGTGTTTGACCTGCGTGATAACGGCGGCGGCCTGCTGGACGATGCCATCCAGTGCATCGACCTGATCGCCCCGGAGGGCACGCTGGCCTTTGCTGAGGACAAGAACGGCACCCAGACCCTGCTGGGCACCAGCACCAGCGAGTCCCAGATCGACCTGCCCGTTGTCTGCCTGGTCAACGACAGCACTGCCAGCGCTGCGGAGCTCTTTGCCAGCAGCCTGCGCACCCTGAATGGTGCCCGTCTGGTGGGCACCACCACCCAGGGCAAGGGCACCATCCAGAGCAGTCCCCAGCGCCTGTCCGATGGCAGTGCCGTGGTGGTTACCGTGGCAAAGCTGGTCTGCGGCGACGGCAGCTGCTTTGACGGCACCGGCCTGACCGTGGATGTGGAGCGCCCCCTGACTGCAGACGAGCAGATCGCATACTATGATTACACTGTGGAGAACGACCCCCAGATCCAGCGTGCCGTGAGCACTGCCCAGCAGATGAGCGGTACCACCACCGTGAGCGGTGTCAACGAGGCTGCCTCCAGTGAAGCTGCCGACAGCGCCGCCGCTGAGAGCGTAGCGGAAGGGGACGCTGAGGCTGCATCTGCCGAGAGCACTCCGGCAGAGACCGCGCCCGCCGAAAGTGAAGCAGCAGGGGAGAGCACTGCATCCAGTAGTCAAGAATAAGAGAACAACCCTCTCCGTCAGCGCTGACGCGCTGCCACCTCTCCCGAAGGGCGAGGTCTTGGCAATTCATGCAAAGTTTGCGGTTTTGTCCAAAGCTACCCCCCTTTGGGGGAGCTTGGCGAGCGAAGCGAGACGGAGAGGGTTATTTTGGCAAAAGAAAGGATAGAGCCATGCCCGAACTGACCGACCTGTCTTATGTGCGCGCCCTGTGCGCAAAAATATGATTTTGCCCTTTCCAAGGGCTTTGGCCAGAACTTCATCGTCAACCCAGGCCTGCCCCCCAAGATCGTGGATGCCAGCGGTGTGGACAAGCGTTACGGCGTTCTCGAGATCGGCCCCGGCATCGGCGTGCTGACCCGGGAGCTGGCAAAGCGGGCGGCAAAGGTGGTCTCCATCGAGGTGGACGAACGCCTGCGCCCCTGCTGGCCGAGACCATGGCCGGTGTGGACAATTTCAAGCTGGTCCTGCAGGATGTGCTCAAGGTGGACCTGAAAGCCCTGATCGCGCAGGAGTTCCCCGGGATGCCGGTGGCGGTCTGCGCCAACCTGCCCTACTATATCACAAGCCCCATTGTGATGAAACTGCTGGGCGACCGCCTGCCCATCGAGAGCCTGACTGTGATGGTGCAGAAGGAAGCTGCCGATCGTCTGGCCGCCGCCCCGGGCACCCGGGCCTCCAGCGCCATCAGCTGTGCGGTGAGCTATTACGCGACCTCTAAGATGATGTTCACCGCCGCCCCGGGCAGCTTTTACCCGGCCCCCAAGGTGACCAGCGCCGTGGTGCGGATGGAGATCCGCCCCACCCCCGCCGTGCAGGTGGAGGACGAGGAGGGCTACTTTGCCCTTGTCCGCGCGGCCTTTGGCCAGCGGCGCAAAACTGCCGCCAATGCCATTGCCAGCGGCCTGGGGATGCCCAAGGATGCCGTGACCGCTGCCATTGAAGCCGCCGGTTTCGATGCCCGCATCCGTCCCGAGGCCCTGACGCTGGAGGATTTTGCAAAGATCCAGAGCGCACTGGCACGGTGACTTGTTTTAATAATTCGGTTTTCCAAAAGCAGGGGCTCTTCGCAAAGCGTGGAGCGCCTGCTCTTTTAGAATATAAAGCGGAAATACAGTGCCTTTTTGACGAGAACAATTCCGGTTGTTTTGTCTGTGGCATTGTTTGTTAAATTTCCTGCACGCTTTACCATCTAAAAGCAAATATATTTCATCGTTTTTGCGCGGCAGACTTTGCTTTTTGAAGAAAAAGCTGTGTGTGCTCCATTGACATCTTTTTATTTCAATGGTACAATATAAGACGTGTTAAGGTTTTGCGGGAGGAGCACAGGTGCAGACAGAGGGGTCTGTTTCTGCGCTCTTTTGTATTCCCTGGCAATACAGGATTCAAAAAAGCCTCCGCAGAATAGTGGGAAAACAGCAGGACATCCCGCCCTGCACCATGCACTGAAGCACGGAATTATTATAGGGAGGAAAACACAATGAACAACAACTACGAGTCTCATGCAATCAGCCGCCGCAGCTTTCTGAAGGCTTCCGGTGTCGTTGGTGCCGCCGGCATTCTGGCCGCCTGCGGCGGCAACTCTGGCAGCAGCTCCACGGCTGCTTCCTCTGGTGCTACCAGCGCTCCCAACACCACTGGCGCTACCCCGCTGAAGGAGTTCATCTCCTGGGAGAGCACCAACCGTGAGCTGGAGAGCTGGAACATGCTGTACAGCCAGATGGCTTCCGACATGAATGTCACCACCAACCTGTGGGAAGGCCTGCTGAGCTTTGACTGCTACGGCAAGGCCGTGCCTTCCGTGGCCAAGGAGTGGAGCCACAATGAGGACTCTTCCGTTTGGACCTTCAACCTCCGTGACGATGTGGACTGGGTGGATGTGAACGGCGAAGTCAAGGCTCACCTGACCAGCAAGGACTTCCTCGTGGGTCTGGAGTGGGTGCTGAACGCAGCCAAGAACCAGGCCAACAACACCTCCATGCCAAACGAGACCTTGACCGGTGCTGCTGATTACTATCAGAAGACCAGCGATATGGGCGATGCTGCTGCCGACCTGACCTACCAGGATATGCTGGACGCAGGCGTGGGCGTTGAGGCTCCGGATGATTACACCCTGGTCTTCACCTGCAAGGATCCCTGCCCCTACTTCGATACCGTTGCTGCCTACACCAGCTTCTACCCCGCCTCTGAGGATCTGATCAACGAGCTGGGCGTTGAGGGCTTCCGTGCCTGCGACTACACCAACATGTGGTACAATGGTCCCTATGTGGTGGAGGAGTTCATCAGCCAGAACACCAAGAGCTACATCCCCAACCCCAACTACTTTGGTGCAAACGATGTGTCCCGCTTCGACCGCTTCACCGTTACCATGATCAGCGACCAAACTGTTACCTTCCAGCTGTACCAGAACCGTGAGCTGGACGAGATGGATGTGGGCGAGAGCACCCTGACCACCATCCAGGCTGATCCCAACAGCGAGTACAATCAGCAGCTGTGCGAGAAGCGCCCCAAGAAGTTCAGCTACCAGATGCACTTCAACTATCAGAAGAACAACGAGGACGGCACCCCCGACGACAACTGGAACAAGGCTATTGCCAACACTGCTTTCCGTCAGTGCTTCTACAAGGGCCCTGGAGATGACCAACTGGTATGCACGTACCAACAAGATCAACCCCCTTGAAGTGCGAGAACGACTACTACACCATGCCCGGTGTCTGCTACAACACCCAGGGCCAGGAGTACTCCACCCTGGTTGCCAAGGAGATGGGCTTCGACAAGGAAGCATACGATGGCAAGACCATGATCCGTCTGCGCGCCAACAACGGCGACATCGCTGACCTGAAGAAGCAGGCCATGGACGAGCTGAGCGCCATCGGCGTCACCTTCCCCGTCCACGCTGCTTACTACATCATCGCCGGTTCCACCTCCGCTCTGGATAACGCTACTGTCCTGAAGCAGTGCTTCACCGACAGCTTCGGCGATGACTTCATCGTGCTGGACATCAAGACTTACGTCTCCTCCATCACCCAGGAAGTCCGTAATCCTCAGCTGCAGAGCTTCGTCATCAACGGCTGGGGCGCTGACTACGGCGATCCCGTCAACTTCGTTGGTCAGGAGATCCTGCACGACGACAATGCTTACTACAGCTGGTACTACTCCAACATCGCCAAGGTCGTGGAGGCCGGCCCCGCTGACTGGCAGAAGGATTTGGTGGCCTGCTACGAGGAGTTCACCGATCTGGTCAACACCGCAAAGGCCATCGTCGATGATACCGATGCCCGCTACGCTGCCTTCGCAAAGGCTGAGGCCAGCATGCTCAACAGCGTTCTGGTCTGCCCCTGCTACTTCGAAGTTTCCTGGACTCTGACCCACGCCAACGAGTACAGCAAGATCAACGCCATGTATGGTCCCTGCAACTACAAGGCTGTCAACTGGGAGACCAGCGAAGAGGCTTACACCACCGCACAGTACGAGGAGTTCGCCGCTGCATTCGATGCAGCTACCAAGGCTTAAGTTCCCCGTTTCCCCGCCCGAAAGGGTAGAAATAAAAGTTAAGGGTTCGATAACATGTTAAAATACACGGTTAAGCGGCTGCTCCAGTCGCTTGTCACAATCTTTCTGATCGCAACAGCAGTTTTCCTGATGATGCGCTGCCTGCCGACGGACTACTACTTCACTGAGGAACAGCTCATGAAGTTTACCGATCAGCAGAAGACCGCCGCTCTGGAAGCAGCTGGCCTGACCGATCCCATCCCCACCCAGCTGGTCAAGTTCTATAACGACCTGCTGCATCTGGACTTCGGCACTTCCCGCCGCATCCAGAACGGTGCCCCGGTGGTCAAGGTCATTGGTTAAAAAGTTTGGTGTCTCCATGCGTCTGGGCCTCACGGCGTCCGCCATCTCTCTGGTGGTCGGTGTGCTGATGGGCATCCTGCAGGCGGCATTCAAGGACAAGGTATTCGACTGGATCGGCACGGCCTACACCGTGTTCGTCAACGCGGTCCCGTCGCTGGTGTCGTATTCTCTGGTGCTGGTCTTTGGTTCCAAGTACCTGGGATTCCCCACGCTGTATTCCACCCGCAATGTGAGTGCTTCCAGCGTGCTGCCCATCACCTGCCTTTCGCTGGCATCCATTGCAGGCTATGCCCTGTGGACCCGCCGCTACATGGTGGATGAGCTGACCCGCGACTATATCAAGCTGGCCCGTGTCAAGGGCCTGAGCTCCCGCGAGATCATGTTCAAGCATGTTCTGCGCAACGCCATGGTTCCCATGGTGCAGTATATCCCCCAGTCCATCCTGCTGACGGTGGGCGGCTCCCTGCTGATGGAACGGTTCTTCTCCGTTCCCGGCATGGGCCCCCTGCTGACGGATGCCATCCAGCGCTATGACCTGAATGTCGTTCAGACCCTGGTCATCCTCTACGCCGTGCTGGGCATCGTGGGCGTGTTCCTGGGCGATGTGCTGATGATGGTGGTTGACCCCCGTATTACTCTGACCGGAAAGGAGGAGGCTCGCTGATGGCTAAGGCATCGGATTTTGAGGGCAAGAAGCCCGAAGAACTGTTCTACTTTGTGGATTATTCCCCGGAAGAAGCTGAACGCATCGGCTACTCCAACTATTCCTACTGGGGTTCTGTCATCCAGAACTTCTTCAAGCAGAAGGTCGCTGTCTTCTGCCTGATCCTGTTCCTGGCGCTGACGGTGTTCTCCTTCATTGCGCTGAGCGTTGGCAAGTATCACTTCACCAGCCTGGTCTCTGATTCCAGCAAGGCTTTCATCAGGCCCAACAGTGAGTACTGGTTCGGTACCGACAACCTGGGCCGTGACTACTGGTGCCAGGTGTGGTACGCCACCCAGGTGTCCATCCGTCTGGCTCTGGTGGTCGCCGTGGGCGAGAGCATCGTGGGCGTGATCTTCGGCCTGATCTGGGGCTATGTGCGCAGTCTGGACCGCTTCTTCACGGAGCTGTACAACCTGATCGATAACGTGCCCTATATCATCTATATGACCCTGATCGCCCTGATGGTGGGCCAGAGCTTCTGGATCATGGCCATCTCCATGATCGCCATCAACTGGCTTTCTATGGCACGCCGTGTCCGCAACATGGTGTTCATGTTCCGTGACCGCGAGTACAACCTCGCGTCCCGCTGCCTGGGCACCCCGCTGTGGCGCGTGCTGACCAAGAATATCCTGCCGTATCTGGTCTCCGTTATCATCCTGCGTATGGCACTGTCCATTCCGGGCACCATCAATCTGGAATCCACGCTGTCCTACCTGGGCCTGGGCCTGGGCATCGACACGCCTTCTCTGGGCCTGATCCTGAGCAAGGTGCGCGGCTTCTTCCTGGATTATCCGTACCTGCTGGTTTTTCCCTGCATCCATCGTGTCCATCATTTCCATTTCTTTCTATATCATGGGCAACGCTTTGTCGGATGCGGCTGATCCGCGCAACCACGTTTGATAGATTGGAGAGAGAGACGTAAATGGATAGACAACCGATTATCTCTGCCAAAGACGTGGAGATCACTTTCAGCCTGCGCGGCCGCAAGCTGAACGCCATCCGCAAGTGCTCGCTGGACCTGTACGAAGGCGAGACCCTTGCCATCGTGGGCGAGTCCGGTTCGGGCAAGTCCGTATTCACCAAGACCTTTGTGGGTATGCTGGATGCCAACGGTAAGATCACCGGCGGCTCCATCATGTTTGAAGGCCGCGATATGACCAAGTTCACCGAGAAGGATTGGCTGGGTGTCCGCGGCAAGAAGATCGCCATGGTCATGCAGGACCCCATGACCAGCCTGAACCCGCTGAAGAAGATCGGCAAGCAGATCCAGGAGAGCATTGAGCACCACCAGGGTCTGAAGGGCGAGGAAGCCAAAAAGGCTGCCATCGAGATGCTGGGCAAGGTGGGTATCCCCGACCCCGAGCGTCGGTACGAGCAGTACCCCCACGAGTTCTCCGGCGGTATGCGTCAGCGTGTCGTCATTGCCATTGCAGCGGCCTGCCGCCCGCAGGTCCTGATCTGCGACGAGCCCACCACTGCACTGGACGTGACCATTCAGGCACAGATCCTGCAGCTGATCCGCGACCTGCAGAAGGAGCTGGGCATGTCCGTTATCTACATCACCCATGACCTGGGCGTTGTGGCAAACGTGGCAGACCGTGTGGCCGTGATGTATGCCGGCCAGATCGTGGAATACGGCACCGTGGAGGAGATCTTCTACGACGCATGGCACCCCTACACCTGGGCTCTGCTGCAGGCTCTGCCGCAGCTGGGCACCAAGGGTGAGGCCCTGCCCAGCGTGGACGGCACTCCCCCGAACCTGTTCAACGAGATCAAGGGTGACGCATTTGCGCCCCGCAACAAGCATGCGCTGGCAATCGACTTTGTGCAAGAGCCTCCGTTCTTCCAGGTGTCCGAGACCCACGCCGCAAAGACCTGGTATCTGGACCCGCGCGCTCCCAAGATCGAGCGGCCGCACTCCATCCAGAACCTGCGTGAGAAAATGGGAAAGATGGGAGGCGCCAACTTAAATGGCTGAACGCGAAAAGCTGATTGAGCTGAAAGACCTTCAGATCACCTTTGGCTCCGGTAAGAAGAAATTTGTTGCTGTCGATCATGTCAACTTTGACATCTATAAGGGCGAGACCTTCTCGCTGGTCGGCGAGTCCGGCTCCGGCAAGACCACCATTGGCCGTGCCATCTGCCGCATCAACCCGACCTCCGGCGGCGACATCTTCTTCAAGGGCCAGAAGATCAACGGCAAGATCTCCAAGGAACTGGACAAGGAGGTCATCCGTAAGATCCAGATGATCTTCCAGGACCCCATGGCTTCGCTGAACGAGCGCGCCAAGGTGGAGTATATCATTGCCGAGGGCCTGCTGAACCATCATCTCTACAAGGATCAGGAAGACCTGCATGAAAAGGTGATGAACGCCCTGCATGAGGTCGGCCTGCTGCCGGAGTTTGCCTCCCGCTTCCCCCACGAGTTCTCGGGCGGCCAGCGCCAGCGTATCGGCATTGCCCGTGCTCTGGTCATGGAGCCGGAGTTCATCGTGGCCGATGAGCCCATCTCCGCACTGGATGTCTCCATCCGTGCACAGGTGCTGAACCTGCTGAACGAGATGAAGAAGAGCCGCGGCCTGACCTACCTGTTCATTGCACATGACCTGTCGGTGGTTCGGTTCATCTCGGATCGTATCGCTGTTATCAGCAAGGGCCGCATCGTGGAGTTGGCTGAGGCGGAGGAGCTGTTCCTCCATCCGCTGCATCCCTACACCAAAGCCCTGTTGAGCGCGGTTCCCATCCCTGACCCCAGCCTTGAAAAGCACAAGAAGCTGCTGGTCTATGACCCCTCGATCCACGATTACAGCGTGGATAAGCCGGTCTGGGAAGAGATCGCAAACGGTCACTTCGTGTATGGCAACCAGCGTGAGCTGGAAGGCTACCGCAAGGAGTATGAAAGCCAGCTGTAAGCTGAACCGCTTTCCTGTATTTTAACACAATGACCCCGCCGCGCTGGGAGCTTTCCCGCGCGGCGGGGTTTTGTGCTGTCAGGGAGAAAAACAGAACCGGACGCTTCAAAAACGTCCGGTTCTGCTTTTGCGATTGGTTATTGGTTCACTCGATCAGGCCTGAGCGGCTGCGTCGTATGCGGCAGCAAACTCATCGTACTGTTCGGTGGTGTAGGCCTCCTCGCTGGTCTCCCAGTTCACAGCCTTGTAGTTGCAGGAACCATACATTGCGTTGATCTTGCTGTACTCGTTGACGTGAGTCAGGCACCAGGTGATATCGTAGACGGTGGGGAAAATCAGGTTCTCGTCCAGGAAGTAAGCCTCGGCCTTGGCAAATGCTGCGTAGCGTGCATCGGTGTCGTCAACGATGGCACGGCCCTCGTTCACCAGATCGGTGAACTTCTCATAGGCAGCCACCAGCTCGGTCTGGTAGCTGGCGGGACCATTGTTCACAATGCCTGCGATGTTGGTCATGTTGCAGCTGTAGTAAGCGTTTTCATCGTGAATGATGATCTGGGTCAGGAAGTTGATGGGATCACCGAAGTCAGCGCCCCAGCCCATGTGGGTGAAGCTCTGCAGCTTGGGAGCCACGACTTCCTTCATGGTGGAGGACACGAAGGTGTTGACATCCAGCACGATGAAGTCATCGCCGAAGCTGTCGGTGAAGCACTGCTTCAGGACGGTGGCGTGGTCCAGAGCGGAGGTGGAGCCGGCCAGAATGTAGTAGGAGCAGTGGACAGGGAAGGTGACACCAATGGCGCTCAGCTCTTCCATGGCCTGCTTCTTCAGCTCGGTGATGTCACCGTTGTTGGCGCGCAGACGTTTCATGGTCTTGCCATCGTAAGCCTCGCCGTCCAGACCCATCTCCTTGGCCACCAGGTTGGTGTAGTCGGTGCCGTCAGAGGTGTAGCACAGGCCCTTCATGGTGAAGAAATCGTTCTCGCACTTCAGGGGGTTGATCTTGTTGGTGCGGGCGAAGAACTTGTTCAGCACCATGCCCTTGGAGAAGCACTGACGGAAGGCCTTGTTGGCAATGGCTTTGTTCCAGTTCTCATCGGGGCTGCCATCGGTGTTCTTCTTGTCGTAGTTGAAGATGAAGCAGTAGCTGAACTTCTTGGCACGCTTCTCGCACAGCTGCTGATTGTACTCGTTGGAAGGATCGGACTGAATGGTGGTGATGCTGCTCTCGCCCAGGTCCACCTCGTCCAGCTCGCGGTTCTGATACAGCTGCAGGCTGATGGAACCGTCACTGATCATGGTGACAGTGAAGCGCTCAAAGCGGCTGACGTTGGCAGCGTCGTAGTAGTTGGGGTTGGGGATGTAGCTCTTGGTGTTGCCCTGGATGTACTCCTCCACCACATAGGGTCCGTTGTACCACATGGTGGTGTTGTCGCAGCTCCGGAAGCCCTCGACACCCAGCTCCTCGATCAGAGCGGGAGCCACGGGGTAGAAGCTGGTGTAGGCAGCAACGGTATCAAAGTAGGGGCAGGCGCTGGGGCAGGTGAATACCAGAGTGTAATCATCCGGAGCCTCAATGCCCACACCGGCAGCCAGCATATCCTCGTAGGTCATGTCAGCGGCAGCGTCACCGGCTTCCTTGGTCAGCTCGTAGTACTCGTAAGCACCCACAATGGTGTCGTTGGGCATGGAGGTGTTGTTGGCCTCGTTCTTGATGGCGTTCATCACCCATTCAAAGCCAACCAGGAAGTCCTTGCTGGTCAGGTGAGCCTTCACCTCACCGTTGCAATCCACCCAGTCCACGTCGTCCCGCAGGTGGAAGGTCCAGACGGTGGCATCCTCATTGTGCTCCCAGCTGGAAGCGATGGCGGGCACCACCTTGCCGTAGCAGTCAAAGCTCAGCAGGCCGTCCCACAGGTTGGTGACCACGTTGGCATCCTCAGCCCTCTGGCTGTACAGCATGTTCCAGCTTTCCAGCTCACGGTTGCCGCTCTCAAAGGAGATGAACTCCTTCAGGGGGTAGCGCCGGTGGAGTTTGGGGGCAGCAGCACCGCTGGCGGCAGCGCCATTGCCGGTGTTGTTGGACTTTTCGCCGCAGGCTGCCAGCAGGCTGGCGGCACCCACAGCACCTGCACCCTTCAGGAAGGTGCGGCGATCAAAATTGAAGCTCATTGGATGATCCTCCCAGATCTTGCGCGGACAGAGCCGCGCGTTTTTCCTTTTCCTAAACGCAGTGAGGCTGTCTGCCTTTCCAAAAAGTGCACAGGAAAGACAAAAGTCACACCACTGTATATTTTAGCACTTTACTGGAAAGAAGTCAATCCGCCGCAGCATAGAATTGGGAAACAAAACGGTGACAAACACTTTCATGGGAAAAGAATGTGGAAAAAATTACTATAAAATGGAAAGAACTGTATATCTGTGAAGAACAGGCAAAAGAGAGGAACTGTTCACGCTGTGCGCACAAAACAGCTATCTTTTTTCACAAAAACATGATACAATAAAGTGTATCTGTATCAATAAGGAGCGCACCATGAAGAAACTGACCTCGATGTACAAACGCTACATGTTCCACCCCATTTTATATAAGACCGTGACCCGCACCTCCATTGTGGCCGTGCTGATGCTGCTGTGGCAGCGCTATGTCAGCGATGGCACGTTTACCATCTGGGAGGCCCCGGGCTTTCTGTGCGGCGTGGTGCTGCTCATCTGGGCCTGGGTGGACTACCTGCGGCTGGATGGCGTGACCATCCACCATCTGCTGGAGGAATTCAAGGGGATGGGCAAGCGGCAGAAAAAGATCCATTCCACCCGCTCCATCATCGACTATGCGGATGAGAAGATCGTCTCCTTTGAGGAGCTGGAACCTGAGGAGCGCACCTATTGCAGCCTGCTCTCCAATCTGGTGCTGGGCCTGCCGCTGGTCGCTGCTGCGCTGATCGCCAGTGCACTGTAAGGGGGCCGCGGCATGGAACAAGAGCACAAGCAGCTGGTCATCGGCATTCTGGCCCATGTGGACAGCGGCAAGACCACCCTTTCCGAGGCCCTGCTCTACGGCACCGGCACCATCCGCAAGCTGGGCCGGGTGGACCATAAGGATGCCTTTCTGGACACCGACGCGCTGGCAAAAGGCGCGCGGTATTACCAATTTTCTCCAAGCAGGCCCTCTTCACGGCGGGCAATACCGACTTTTACCCTGCTGGACACCCCAGGCCATGTGGAATTTTTCCACGGAGACCGAGCGGACACTGCAGGTGCTGGATTATGCGGTGCTGGTCAT
>ENA-OQES01000546-OQES01000546.1-human-gut-metagenome-genome-assembly--contig:-NODE-546-length-15802-cov-4.976077_pt1 | contig 15802 bp, 20 predicted proteins | sample MGYA00242798_ERZ504641 | MGnify/ENA primary metagenome ERZ504641 (study PRJEB26092, sample SAMD00036327) | human gut metagenome | host: Homo sapiens | study: EMG produced TPA metagenomics assembly of... | reverse complement strand
TGGCGACCGTGTCTGGCATATTGAATGCGGTTACTTATCTTGGCAGTGCTGTGGCAAGTGTTCTGTTCGGATGGACTGCAGAAAAAGCAGGCTGGACAGGGACAGAGATGGTCTGGTGTTTTTGCGCTGCGACAGGAATGATTGTATGTCTTGTTGTGTTAAAAAGATGGAAAAACAGCCGGAGAGATATTTATACCGGTTCATGAAAGGGAGGAGAAAGAATGAAAACAACACTGGAATATTATGATATTTTCCCCGAAAATCCTGTGTACGGAACGGGAAGCGGAGATTACCATCCGTCCACTGGGAGTGCATGCGGCATTTGATGAAAAAAAGAAGTATCGGGTGAAGATCATACCGATGAATGAGACGCTGCTTAATTGTTCAGATAAAGGTTATGAAGCGCTGGATGTACAACACTGCAACGAGAATTTGCAGTTTCGGTATCGGTTTACACAGGAAGAACAATATGTAGTACTGTTACAGATTCAGGAAGACGGTGTCTGGACAAATTGTTGTGAATTGCGGGTATATTCTGTAAAACCGGATTATTTTAAATTGCGTCCGTATCGTGGAGATATGCATTGCCATACGTGCCGGTCGGATGGAAAGGAAGGACCTGCGATTGTAGCGGCAAATTACAGAAAGTCAGGATTTGATTTTCTGTCGATTACAGACCATGGACAGTATGAGCCTGCGCAGGAGGCAATCCGGGCATTTTCGGATATCCCGATGAGTTTTCAGTTGTTCGCAGGAGAAGAAGTACATCCACCAAAAAATAACTGCCATACGGTGCATTTTGGCGGTACATACAGTATAAACCAGATCTTCCGGGAGGATCCTGAAAAATATGAGCGGGAAGTAGATGAAATAGAAAACAAACTGGAGATCCCGGAGGGGCTGAATACCCGGGAATATGCTTCTCTGCTGTGGGTTTACCGGAACATAAGAGAAGCAGGCGGTATGGCGATTATGGCGCATCCCTGCTGGATCCAGGACGAAGCGTATCATATCCGTCGGGATATGTACCGATATCTGTTACAGACCCATCCGTTTGATGCGCTGGAACTGACCTGCGGACAGTCGCTGGAAGAAAATCAGCTGCAGATCAGTCTGTGGCAGCAGATGAGAGAAGAGGGAAATGTCGTACCGGTTGTCGGAAGCAGTGATTCTCACGGAACAGTAAATTCCCCTTGGTTTGGATTGTCAAAGATGATCGTGCTTTCAGAAGAATGTACCAAAGACGCATTGATTGATGCTGTAAAAGCGCGCCGTGCGGTTGTACTGGAACAGTATCCGGGGGAACCACTTCCAAGAGTATATGGAGAGAACAGAGCACTTGAGTTTGTATTATTTCTTGTTACCGAGTATATGCCGTTACATGATGAACTGTGTTTTGAAGAAGGAAGACTGATGAAAGCATATGCCTGCGGAGATCAGGAGGCAGGAGAAGAGTTGCGGCGGATCGGAAAGAGAACGGATTTTCTGACAGAAAAATACTGGGCAAAAGAAGTCTGAATAGAAGAGTAAGGAGAGCTTTGAATATGAAAATAAAATATCTTGGGACAGCGGCTGCAGAAGGGATTCCTGCATTGTTCTGCCGATGTGATATTTGTAAGGAAGCCAGAAAAAGAGGCGGGAGGGAAATCAGAACCCGCTCGCAGGCGATCATTGACGAAAAGCTGTTAATTGATTTTCCGGCAGACAGTTACCTTCACATTCTGCACTATAATATGGATTTTTCCAGTATTGAGCATCTGTTGATCACACATTCTCATGATGATCATTTTTATCCGTTTGATCTGCTGATGCGTATGTCCGAGTATGGGCATGATATGGGAGCGAAAGTGTTACATATCTATGGAAACTCTGTTGTCGGAAATCTTTTAAAAGAATTTGCCGACCGATTTTCTGTTCCCGAAGTCTGGAACTATATGCAGTTTCATGAACTGACTCCATTTGAAAAATTTAAGATAGAAGATTATACCATATATCCACTGCCATCCAGACATATGCGGACAGAAACAGCACTCATCTATCTGATCGAACATAACGGGAAAACAATCCTTTATGGAAATGACAGCAGCATGTTTTACGATGAGGTCTGGGAATTTTTCAAAGGCAGAACGCTGGACTGCGTCAGTCTGGATTGTACGATGGGCAGGACCCCTTCGAATTTCAGCCATATGAATTATGAAGACAATGTTGCTGTGAAAAAAAGACTGGAGGAATTGGGATGTACAACTCCGGATACCAGATGGATCTGTGTGCATTTTTCGCATAACGGTCAGATGCTTTACCGGGAAATGACCGAACTTGCAGCTGTGGATAATTTTGAAGTTGCATGGGACGGGATGGAAGTGGGTTTTTAGGAGAAAATCGCTGTCGGATGAGTCGGATAGATGCTATAATTGCTACAGTTACAAACAAATTGTATTGGGCAAAGTTACTGTGGGGTAAAAGTATGCGAAAACCTGAATTTTCATTTTTAACGACAAAAGAGATAAAGCCGGAAGGATGGTTGAGGCGTCAGCTTGAGATCCAGGCGGAAGGGTCATCCGGGCATCTGGATCTGATCTGGCCGGATATCAGAGACAGCAAGTGGATCGGCGGGGATAAGGACGGATGGGAGAGAGTGCCTTACTGGCTGGATGGTTTTATTCCGCTGGCGTGCCGATCGAGGCGAGAGTAGAAAAACTGGAATACATCCGGGACGGTGTGGAAAGAAAAGCACCATACTGCGATTACGAAATGTCCCCGGTTTCGGACTGGAATTATGGATTCTGTTCGGATGAATTGGAACTGATACAGGGAGAGATCGGTGAATATCCATTCTCTGTCGAACATCCTCCGGTGAGACTTCGGACGAAGATGGCGAAGGATTTTATGGAAGGAGAAAAACGGAATCTGCGCGGTAGTGCCGGAGGGAAGAACGGCGCTCGGGGAGGCAGAAGACAAAGAACTGCAGCCGTATGGATGCACAAATCTGCGGATGACGGAGATGCCGTGGGTACACAAATAGAGTAATAGAGGGAAAGAGATATCTGGTATGTCGGTAAATAAACATTCCAGATATCTTTTTTGTTACGCAAAATATGATAAGCTTAATAAAATGGAATTGTAATATCCAAAGTGTTAAGTAAATAAAGAAAATATATACAATGCATTGATAATTTTGTGCAAATACTATACAATAAGAATATAAATAAGAAAGGAGAAGTTATATGGCGAAATCTTCAACCAGTAATGTCTGTATTCGTATGGACAGTAAGGTAAAGGCTGCTGCGGAAGCTCTTTATGAGGAACTTGGTATGAATCTCAGCACAGCGTTTAATATTTTTGTTCGTCAGTCTTTGCGTGAAAGAGGAATACCTTTTAAAATAACAGAAGGTTCCCCGAGTCAGGAAACCGTCTCAGCAATGCTTGAGGCAGAAAGGATTGCAAAAGATGCTACAGTGAAAGGGTATCATGATGTAGATAAACTTTTTTGCAGACCTTGATGAATGACCAGATACGAAATCAAAAAACACGACACAATTTAAAAAAGATTACAAGTTGGCCAGACGGCGAGGACTGAACATGGATCTTTTAAAAGATGTTGTTACCAGACTCGCCAATGGTGAGCCATTAGATCCGAGACATAAGGATCATCCTTTATCCGGTGAATGGTCTGGACACAGAGAGTGCCATATTCAGCCGGATTGGCTTCTGATTTATCGTTATGAAAATGATATTCTCGTCCTTGCACTTACCCGCACGGGTACACATAGCGATTTATTTAATCTATAGAAGTTTTAGTATCACATTTTAAGAGACATATCTTTTGCTTTATTCCATATTTCAAATAATTTTGTAAAGCTGTGAACGCTCTTTTGCATAAAAACAATGTGAAATTTTTGTCAATTATGCCAAATTGACCAACAGTCACCAACCATGCTACAATAATGGAAACCAGGAAACTATTTTGGGTTTCCGGGTTTCTTTTCGCTGACATATGATTGTATTCAAAACAGGAGAGAAAAATGAGAGTAAAAAATCATTGATATGGCCATCGAGGAATTTACGAAAATGGTTTGAAAATTTACGATGAATGATGTAGCGAAAGCGTTGGGGGATCAGTCAAAAAAACCATCTATACCGTGTTCGAGAGCAAGCAGGAAGTTCTGGTGGCGATCGCGGATCGATATGCCGGGGACTTTACCGAGATGAGAGAGGAGATCGAGCGGGATGGCAGCCTGGATACGCTGGAGAAGCTGGAGCGGCTGTTTTGTGCGCTTCCTACGAAATATTATAATATCGGGCTGAGCAGGATCTTCGAACTGGCACAGAAATATCCGAAACAGTACAAGTACCTGATGGAAGCAGTCAATCGGGGCTGGGCACTTGCTGAACAGTACTTGGAGAAGGGGATAAGAGAAGGAAAGATTCGGAAGGATATCTCAAAGCCGGTCGTTATGGCGATGATCCGGGGAACGGTAACCTGCTTTCTGGAGAGCGATATTCTCTACAAGAACGGGCTGACCTACGAACAGGGAAAAGAAGAGATGGTACAGATTATCATGAAAGGGATAAGAGAAGCGTGAAAGAGGTAAGAGTCCTTGAGATCAAGGAGAGCGTATTTGCAGACAATGACCGGCAGGCGGATAACCTCCGCCGGGAGTTAAAAGAACAGGGAGTATTTCTGATGAACCTGATGTCTTCACCGGGATCCGGAAAGACTACAACACTGAAAGGAACGATCGAGCAGTTAAAGGATCGGTTCAGGATCGGTGTGATGGAAGCGGATATTGATTCCGATGTGGATGCAAAGGCGATTGCAGAAACAGGTGTCAAATCGATCCAGCTGCATACCGGGGGTATGTGCCATCTGGATGCGGAGATGACCCGGCAGGGCGTGGAGGGTCTTGGCGTGGACGATGTGGATCTGGCGATCCTGGAAAATGTGGGGAATCTGGTCTGTCCGGCAGAATTTGATACGGGTGCATCGAAAAATGTGATGATCCTTTCCGTACCGGAGGGGCATGACAAACCGCTCAAATATCCGCTGATGTTTCAGATCTGTGATGCGGTGCTGATCAACAAGATCGATGTACTGCCTTATTTTGATTTTGACATGGAACAGGTGAAAGAGTATATCCATCAGAGAAATCCACAGGCGAAAGTATTTCCAATCAGTGCGAAGACAGGGGAAGGCATGGATGCGTGGGCCGAGTGGCTGGCAGCACAGGTAACTGCATGGAAAAACTGATGGGAAGGAAAACCTGCAGAATATACAGGTGAAGTAGCTTACAGGGAGTAACTACCGCAAATAGAAAGGGAAGTGTCTGCGGTTCAAACTCGATATATCGGACAGTCTGCCCGGAAAGAGATAAGAAGCAGGCAATGTGTAGGAGGATGAGAATGAAGAAAGAACTGGATAAAGAGCTGTATCCGGATTATGTCTATCCGGAATTCACCCCGGATCCGAACGAACCGTTCCGGGAGCCGATCGCGAAACTGGGCCAAAAAGATCACAGACCGGATTCCGCAGAAACTGGGATTGAAAAAGATTACCAGAAACGATCCGGAGTACTGGGGACTTGCCGGCGTGCTTACCGATGAGGAAGCAGAACTGGCAGTAAAACTTGGTGTGAGAAAACCGAAGACACTGGCAGAAATCGTGAAACTCTCCGGTCTGGAAGCAAAAAAAATGTGAAGCGCTGCTGGAAGAAATGTCAAGAAAAGGTCTTCTGGAATACAACTGGGAGAATCCGAAGCACGAAAAACAGTATGTGTTACCGATGTATGTACCGGGATGTGCAGAATTTTTCAACATGAACGCAAACATCCTGGACTCTAACCCGGAGATGGGAACTTTCTTTGAACATATGTCCCGTCTGCCGCTGGAGAAGATCACACCGTTCGTGCCGGAAGGCGGTGCCGGTATCGGTATGCATGTTATCCCGGTGGAAAAAGCAATCGAGATGGAAAATGAATCCGTAGATCTGGAACATATTTCCCACTGGCTGAACAAATATGAGGGAAAATACGCGGCAAGCCCGTGTTCCTGCCGTCGTTCCCGCCTGACCCACGGAGAGGGCTGCGCGGACGATCCGGAAGGCTGGTGTATCGCCGTCGGAGATATGGCAGATTATGTAGTGGAAACACAGAAAGACGGGCGCTATATCGATAAAGCGGAGGCACTGGAGATTCTGAAGGCAGCAGAGGACAACGGATTCGTACATCAGATCACAAACATCGACGGTGCTAACAAAATCTTTGCAATCTGTAACTGTAACGTGAATGTCTGTTATGCACTGCGTACCTCCCAGCTCTTTAACACCCCGAATATGTCCCGTTCCGCTTACGTGGCGAAGGTAGAAAAAGCCAACTGTGTAGCTTGCGGAAAATGCGTGGAATTCTGTCCGGCAGGTGCGGTAAAACTGGGTCAGAAGCTGTGTGATAAAGAGGGATGCGAAGTGCAATATCCGCGGATCCCTCTTCCGTCTGAGCAGCCGTGGGGTGAACATATGTGGTCCCATAATTATCGTGATGTGAACCGGATCAATTGTTACGATACCGGTACTGCACCATGTAAAACTGCCTGTCCGGCACATATCGCTGTACAGGGGTATCTGAAACTGGCAAAAGAGGGACGTTACGATGACGCACTGGCGTTGATCAAAAAAGGATAATCCGTTACCGGCAGTCTGCGGACATGTATGTAACCGCAGATGTGAGGATGCATGTACCAGAGGAACCGTCGATGAGGCGGTAGCCATCGATGAAGTAAAACGATTCCTGGCAGAACGTGACCTGAATGCGGAGACGAGATATATCCCGAAAAAGACGATTCCGTCCCTGAAAGGTGGATTTGATGAGAAAATTGCGATCATCGGTGCCGGTCCGGCGGGACTTTCCTGTGCATATTATCTGGCGCTGACCGGATACAAACCGACTATCTTCGAGAAAAATGAGGAACCGGGCGGTATGCTTCGTTACGGAATTCCTTCCTATAAATTAGAAAAAGATCTTCTGGCAGCAGAGATCGATGTGATTCGGGAGCTTGGCGTGGAGATCCGCTGTGGCGTGGAGATCGGAAAAGATATTACGATCGAAGAACTGCGTGAACAGGGTTACAGAGGCTTCTACGTGGCGATCGGATGCCAGCGTGGAAGAAAACCGGGTATCACAGGAGAAAATGCAAAAGGTGCTTATGCAGCCGTTGATTTCCTGCGGGAAGCGGGAGCGAAAGAAAGCTTTGCGCTTGAAGGTGATGTTGTGGTTGTCGGCGGTGGTAATGTAGCCATCGATGCGGCAAGAATCAGCAGCCGCTGTGTGGATGCGAAGATCTCCATGTTCTGTCTGGAACAGCGGGAACATATGCCGGCAAGTAAGGAAGAGATTGCGGAAGCACTGGAAGAAGGTATCGAGCTGAACTGCGGCTGGGGACCGAAAGAAGTGCTGGAAGAAGACGGAAAAGTGGCCGGTGTGGTATTTAAAAAATGTATCCGTGTACTGGATGAACAGGGAAGATTTTCACCGGAATACGATGAAGAGCAGACTGTGACCATACCGTGTAAGCATGTGATCTTTTCCGTAGGACAGGCGATCGAATGGGGTAATATGCTGGATAACCTGGATCTGAAGAGACGGTCGAACGGCGGTGCACTGGCAGATAAACTGACCTATCAGACCTCTGAGCCGGATATCTTCGTCGGCGGTGATGTGTATACAGGACCGAGATTTGCCATCGATGCGATCGCAGCAGGACGGGAGGGTGCGATTTCCCTTCATCGTTATGTACATGAAAACTGTACCCTGACCATAGGAAGAAACCGTCGTGATTTTGTGGAGCTGGATAAAACAATATTTCCGTGGAAAGTTACGATACATCCAAACGCCAGATTCCGGCGAAAGCAGATGAAAAAGCACAGGCAGCGACCTTCCGCGACCTGTCTCACAGTCTGACGGAAGAACAGGTAAAAGCAGAGACTTCCCGTTGTCTGTCCTGTGGAGCTTCTGTGGTGGATCCGAATAAATGTATCGGCTGTGGAGTATGTACCACAAAATGTGTCTTTGATGCGATCCATCTGCACAGAGAGATTCCGGGAGCGTCTGTGATGCGGGCATCTGAGGATAAACTGAAGTATATTCTTCCGAATATGGTGAAACAGTCCATCAAAGTGAAGTTTGCGAAGAAGAAATAGGAGAATGCAGGTATGCATGAACTTGGCGTGACATTTCATATCATGGATCATCTGGAAAAGGTGGCAAAGGAGAATGAAGTGGAAAAAATACGGAAAGTGGTTCTGGAACTTGGGGAGGTCTCGACGGTGATCGAATCCTACCTGCAGAACTGCTGGACGTGGGCGGCGAAGAAACGGCCGCTGTTTGAGGAAGCAGAACTTATTGTGGAGACACTTCCTGCAATTACATACTGTGAGGAATGTGAGAAGACCTATTCGACCATAGAATATGGAAAGATCTGTCCGCACTGTGGCAGTGAACACACGTATCTTTTGCAGGGAAGTGAATTCAACATTAAGGAAATAGAAGTGAAATAAAGATTCCGCGTAAGAAAAAGGAGAGTGAGTGTATGTTTTTTCAGATTTATGGAGAAACAGCAGGATGGCAGCTGCTTGGCTGGCTGTTAGTCTTTGCAGGACTGGTAATTATGAATGAGATCGCAAGGCGGTCGAAATGGGGAGGAATCGCATGTTTCCTGGTACTCCCGGCGGTATTGTCTGTGTACTTTATCGCCATCTATATCGGTGCGGCATCCGGTGCGGAATGGGCGCTGAACAATGATACTTACGTACATATGAACAGCTGGTTCCATTATGCGAAACTGTATGCGGCAACCGCAGGCTGTATCGGATTTATGATCCTGAAGTACCACTGGGGAAAACTGGGAAAAGCACACTGGTTTAAAGCATTTCCGTTTGTGATCGTAGCAATCAACATCCTGATCGCAGTGGCATCTGATTTTGAATCTGCGATCCGTGCAGGTTCTCTGGCAGGCGGCTGGTGGATGTCATCTGAAGGCGTATGGCTGTACGGCGGCTGGTGGAATGTGCTGAACGGTCTGGCAGGGCTTTTCAATATTGTTTGTATGACCGGATGGTGGGGTATCTATTCTTCCAAAAACAAACAGGATATGCTGTGGCCGGATATGATCTGGGTATATGTTCTGGCTTATGATGTCTGGAACTTCCAGTATACTTACCTGAACCTGCCGACCCATTCCTGGTACTGTGGTCTGGCACTGCTTCTGGCACCGACCTTTGCTGCAGCATTGTGGAATAAAGGCGGCTGGATCCAGAACCGTGCAAACACCCTGGCACTGTGGTGCATGTTTGCGCAGGTGTTCCCACTGTTTCAGGATGCGAGTCGCTTTACAACCGTAACCTCTGTCTATGGAGAAGGCGGTATCGCAGCAGCGATGGGAAGCACCATGCCGACCGTTGCCAGTCCGACGGCACAGGGACTGATCTCGGTAGTATCCTTTGCTGTGAACGTATTCGTATTTGCTTATATATTAAAGAGAGCAAAAGCACAGAAGAAGAACCCATGGAAAGAAGAGATCTTCGTGGATACGAAAGATTATCAGGAGGCTATGGCGAGAGCAAAATAAAGAAAACATATAGAAAAGATCCCGTACAGGTGAGGATAAAACTGTACGGGATCTTTTGCTATAGGAAAAACCTATAGCCAATCCTGAAAAAATTCCTATAACTACATTTATTGACATAAAAACGTATAAGTGATATTATCTCTACAACGAATATAACATACTAATTCGATAGGAATAATAGGTGATGCAAAAACAGGCACAGGAGAGAGAAAAGGACGACAAGCTATGTATATTGAATTAAAAAATATCAATAAATCCTTCGGTGATTTTCAGGCATCGAAAGATGTGAACTTTGCAATCGAAAAAGGAAAACTGGTTGGTCTTCTCGGACCGTCAGGAAGTGGAAAGACAACGATCCTCCGAATGCTTGCCGGGCTGGAGCATCAGGATTCCGGAGATATCTGTATCAACGGAAATGTGGTGAACGATCTTCCTTCGAGTCAGAGAGGAATCGGATTCGTATTTCAGAATTACGCATTATTTCCTTATCTTACGGTATATGACAACATTGCTTATGGGTTAAAGATCCAGAAGAAAGATAAGAAATTTATCAAACAGAGAGTAACCGAGCTGCTGGATCTGGTAGGGCTTCCGGGGCTGGAAAAGAGATATCCTGATCAGCTCTCCGGTGGTCAGAGACAGCGAATCGCACTTGCAAGAGCACTGGCACCGAATCCGGAAGTACTGCTTCTGGATGAACCGTTTGCAGCAATCGATGCGAAAGTTCGACAGGAACTTCGTACCTGGTTAAGAGAGACGATCGATAAGATCGGAATTACCAGTATTTTCGTAACACATGATCAGGACGAGGCGATCGAGGTGGCGGATGAGATCATCATCACTAATGAAGGCCGTGTAGAACAGATGGGAGATCCGGTGGAGATTTACCTGCATCCGAAGACACCGTTTGTGGCACAGTTTATCGGAAAATCTTCGATCATTGAAGAATACGGAAAGTTAAAAGGATTTGATTCCATCGGACCGGATACGAAAGCAATCATCCGACCGGAATTTGTAGAGATTAAAAGCCCGAAAGATGTGACGGAACAGAGTTCTATCTACGAACAGGCTGCCGTAGAACAGAGTATCTTCCGTGGCAATTACTTCGAGGTACTGTTAAATATCAAGGGTATCACTATAAGAACCAATTCCCCGCTGGTCAACGGACCGTTAAAGAGCGGCGACAAAGTATGGGTAGTCATCAATCAGATGTACGTCTTTGATGATAAGGCAACAACAACACTGACAAACAAAGGACTGGATATATCCAGTATGTATTATATCTAGGAAGGAGGCAGAAAGCCATGGCAGCACAGACAGCAAATACAAAAAAGACAGGAAATTGGGATCTGCCTTTGAAGGTTATCAAAACAGGTATCGTCTCCTGGCTGATCGTTTTTCTGTTCTGGGGACTGGGATCCTTACAGTATGATGAGATCTTCCTCCCAAGTCCGGCAGAGACCTGGACAGCGATCAAGGAACTGGTAAGCAACGGCACATTGTGGGCGGACATTGCAGCATCCGTAAGCCGTGTACTGAAAGGCTGGGGACTGGCGGTAGTTATTGCCGTACCGGTCGGACTGGTGGTCGGACATTTCAAACCGATCCGCTGGATTGTGGAACCGATCTTAAGTCTGTTTCGTTTTATCCCTGCCATCGCATTGACATCCCTGTTTCTGATGTGGTTTGGGGTGGATGATACTTCCAAAGTAGCACTGATTCTGTATGCAGCATTTTTCCAGGTGCTGGTCAATACGATTGCAGGAGTGGTTGCTACCGATCATTCTCTGATGGAGGCGGCATCCTGTATGGGCGCCAGCCGGCTGAGAGTGTTTTTCACCGTGGTACTGCCTTCCGCAGTTCCGAATATCTTCACCGGTATCCGGCTGGGACTCAGCAGCAGTATCATCTGTGTGATCGCAGCAGAGATGCTGGTTGGCAATGACGGTCTTGGATATCTGATCCAGAGCTCCAAGATGTACTACAAAACAGCCTGGGCGTTCGCAGGAATCGTTACCCTGGCACTGATCGGATTCGTTGCAGACCGTCTGCTTCAGCTTTTCGGTTGTACGTTCTTAAAACATTTCGGAGTGAGAAAAGCGTAGGAATCCGGAAGAGAAAAATACCTGCGAGATTGCGATATGAGGAGAAAGCAGTTTCGCGGAAACCATAAAACAGCTTTAGAAAGAGGAGAAAACATTATTATGCAAAAAAAAGAATCATCAGTTTGGCAGCCGCAGCAGTTTTTGTTCTTGGAACACTTGCCGGATGCGGAAATAGCAGCACACAGACAACAGACAAAACAACATCCTCCGATGCATCTTCATCCGGTGGAGATCTGGTGACCGTGAGAGATGCAGTGATGACCGGTCAGCTTGATCAGTATGCGACAGAAATTGGTCTCTGGCAGGGGATTTTTGAAAAATACGGCATTGACTTACAGACGACAGAGTTTGTAGCCGGTATCAATACCATCGATGCGGTAGTCAACGGAACCGCAGACATCGGAATGATGGCAGATTATGCAGCAGTCAACCGTCTGGGAAACACCCTGGATGCCACAAACCTGCAGATTTTTTCTCAGATCTCCGGTGGTCAGGCAGCCCTGTCCGGTGGTCTGTATGTAGATCCGAAATACGCGGATGATCCGAAGAGCCTGGACGGTTCCGCAGGATTTATGTATCAGGAAGGAACGGTAACATACTACTATGCAAGTAAGTGCATCGAATATCTGGGCCTTGACGAGAGCAAACAGAACCTGATCAACACCGATTCTTCTCAGACCAGACTGGCGCTGATCCAGAAGGGTGGTGCATCCGCTGTGTATGCCAACGGTTCCGAAGCAAAGTATATCGAAGAAGCCGGCTGGGTACAGGTGGCAACTTCCCAGGAAATCGGTATTCAGACTGGATCCTACTTCCTGTCAACCGACAAATATATTTCAGAAAATACAGACACTCTTGCAAAGTTCCTGCAGGCCGTCGATGAAAGTACGCAGTATATCAACGATCATCTGGATGAATCTGCAGAATACCTGGCAGACAAACTTGGTCTGAAAGCAGAAGACTTTAAAGAAAACTGGAAAAACTACAGCTTTGAGCCTGGATTTTCCGAGGAAGCAACGACACATCTGGAAGACATCGAAAAATGGGGATTTGAACACGGAAGTTTCCCGAAAGATTACAATGTCCGCGATTTTATCAACACCGATGTGGCCAAAATCGCATTTCCGGATAATGTGACCATCGAATAAGAGACAAAGGAGAACCGCAGTTATGATACAGGAACTGAACATAAATAATTTTGACCAGGAAATCAATAAAGACAAACCGGTGGTTGTAGAGTTCTACACCACCGCATGCAGCCACTGTAAGAAGCTGGTGGGTGCATTAAATAAACTTTCCGAAGAAAAAGGAGACGATGTATTCTTCGGAAAATGCAACATTGATCAGGAAGCACTGTTACAGAGCAGATTTGATATCTCGGCAGTACCGACATTGCTGTTTATCAAAAACGGAGAGATAAAAAACAGACTGGTGGGTGAGGTTCATCCGCTGATCATCAGGAAGAGATTCAAAAAAACTGGCATGAAAAAGCAGACCACAGGAGGTAAAAGAATATGGGTTATCCAACTGTATTTCCAACAGGAGTTTTAGTATATAACAAAGAGAAAACGTATAACGGATACACAATTTATCCATCCGCAAAAGGAGCACTTCTGATCGATATGAACGGAAACGAAGTGAATCTGTGGGCAGGCCTTGGCGGATTTCCGAACAAGATCCTTCCGGGTGGGTATGTAATGGGAACTACCGGAGAGCGTGGTGGAAAATATGCATATCAGGATCAGCTGGATCTGGTGCAGGTGGATTATGACGGAAATATCGTCTGGAAATTCGATCACACGGAACTGATCGCAGATCCGGGAAAAGAACCGACCTGGCAGGCAAGACAGCATCACGATTACCAGAGAGAAGGAAATAGCGTCGGATATTATTATCCGGGCGGCGAACCGAAAACCGACAGTGGAAATACCATCATCCTGACCCATGAAAATGTATACAATCATGAGATTTCCGATAAAAAACTGATTGATGACAAGATCATCGAAGTAGACTGGGAAGGAAATATCCTGTGGAGCTGGCGTGCTTCTGATCATTTTGAAGAATTTGATTTTGATGAAGCTGCAAAAAATGTTCTGTTCCGTAATCCGGGACTTCACGGAGAAGCCGGTGGTGACTGGATGCACATTAACTGCGTATCTGTTCTCGGAGAGAACAAATGGTACGATGCGGGAGATGAGAGATTCCATCCGGACAACCTGATCTTTGATGCGAGAAATGCAAATATTCTGGCGATCATCAGCAAGAAAACCGGAGAAATCGTATGGCAGATCGGACCTGATTTTTCCAAAACGAAAGAACTTCGCAAACTGGGATGGATCATCGGCCAGCATCATTTCCACATGATTCCGAAGGGACTGCCGGGAGAAGGCAATCTGCTGGTATTCGATAACGGTGGTGAAGGTGGTTACGGTAACCCGAACCCATCCGCACCGACCGGTAACAACAACGCACACAGAGATTACTCCCGTGTTCTGGAATTCGATCCGATCACACTGGAGATCATCTGGCAATACACCCCACTGGAAGCAGGAAACCTGTTATTTACCGATGCTTCCAAGTTCTACAGTTCCTACATCAGTTCCGCACAGCGACTGCCAAACGGCAACACACTGATCACCGAAGGATCGGACGGACATCTGATCGAAGTGACACCGGAACATGAGATCGTATGGGAATATGTGAACCCTTACTTTAAAAATTATCGGGGGAAACTTTAAGATGAACATGGTTTACCGTGCATACCGCGCACCATACGAATGGGTACCGCAGGCAACACACGCAGAAGAAGTATCTATCGAGCCGCTGGATGTGGAAACCTTCCGTGTACCGGGAGCATCCAAAGGAGCAGGAACCGGAAAGGTAACTGTAGTTGCAGGTGTGGATCCGAACCGATCCAGCGTAACAGGCATGAATGGGGACGATGAAGACAGTGATGAAGAGAGACTGGACTTCTGCGTGGCTTCTGTAAAGAAGGGCGACCTGAAAGAAGAATAATAAGGAAACGAAAGATATGGTATATGATGTAAGTATCATCGGCAGCGGTCCGGCAGGTTTAAGCGCAGCGATCTATGCAAAGCGGGCGAACCTGTCAGCTATAGTGATAGAAAAAGAATATGAGGGAACCGGACAGATCGCAGAGAGCGGTCGGGTAGACAACTATCTGGGAATGCCGGGAATCAGCGGGTATGATCTGGGAGAGACATTCCGGGAACATGCCGTAAAACTCGAAGTTGAATTTCTGGAACAGGAAGTGACCAGGATCCAAAAAGAAGAGTCCGGACAGTTTCAGATGACCTTCTCAGACAGTTCTGTGATCGAATCAAAGACCGTGATCTATGCAGCGGGAGCATCCCCACGGAGGGCTGATATTCCGGGAGAAAAAGAATATGTGGGAAAAGGCGTTTCCTACTGTGCGATCTGCGACGGATCCTTTTACCGGGGCCAAAAAAGTTGCCGTGCTCGGCGGCGGAGATACCGCACTGGATGATGCCGCTTATCTGGCAGGTCTGGCGGAGCAGGTGTATGTGATCCATAGAAGAAAAGAGTTTCGTGGCGCAGTCGTTACAGTAGATCAACTGAAAGAAAAAGAGAATGTCACGTTTGTACTGGAACATCAGGTGAAAGAAATCACCGGAAAAGCGAAAGTGACAGGTGTTGCTTTGGAAGACGGAACAGTGATCGATGTAGATGGCGTATTCGTAGCCTTCGGATCGGTTCCGCAGACGGCACTGGTAAAGGATCTGGTGGAACTGGACCCGGCAGGCTATGTGAAAGCAGACGAAACCGGAGAAACCAGTCTGGCAGGACTGTATGTGGCCGGAGATGTCAGAACAAAGAAACTGCGCCAGGTAGTGACAGCGGTTTCCGACGGAGCCAACGCAGCAACAGCGGTGGCTGAATATTTGAAATAAAAAGTAACGTTCCGCAGGATGATCCTAGAGCGTGTCTGAAAAATCATTTCCGCAATCTGCAAGCCCCACTTTGCGGTATATTTTACCCTCATTCGGTTGCCGTAGCCCGCTACGCCGCCCTCATTCGGATAAAATCTCCCACAAACTGA
>ENA-OQES01000545-OQES01000545.1-human-gut-metagenome-genome-assembly--contig:-NODE-545-length-15815-cov-2.169174_pt1 | contig 15815 bp, 15 predicted proteins | sample MGYA00242798_ERZ504641 | MGnify/ENA primary metagenome ERZ504641 (study PRJEB26092, sample SAMD00036327) | human gut metagenome | host: Homo sapiens | study: EMG produced TPA metagenomics assembly of... | reverse complement strand
GGTAAATCCCATCTTCCTCCACGGTCTTCGCCATAAACGTCGCATACGGCTCCAGCCCGGCATCGTGTTTTCCCATGACAACCGCATTCGGCACATACTGGAACATCGACAGATCGTTCATGCTGTCTCCAAAGACCCACGCGTCCTCCAGCGCGATCCCATATTGCTTCAAAATCCACTCGATCGCACTCGCCTTAGAATGCCCCATCGGCACACACTCATAGAAGCCGCCGCCCCGGTCAATCACCTCAAAATCCCGAAGTGTCTCAAAAAATCCCGCCGGATCACTGTCTGCTCCGACTGCCACGCAAAATTTACTGATCGAAAAGGACGGATCCGACCAGTTCTTCGCCGAAACCGAGCCGCTCTGGTCGAGAATCGAGCGGATCGCCCGCATCGTTTCGGTCTGCACCCCATCTGGCCGGAAAAAGCAGGCGTCCACGCCCTCCATCACTGTATCCATCCGGAACCGCAGAATATCCTCTTTCAGTTTCTCCGCCCGTTCCGGCGAAATTCTCTGGTCATAGAGTGTCTTTCCATCCACGGAAATATAGGTACCACAGCCACAGAGCAGCCCGTTTACCGGCGCTTCCTCCCGGATTTTGGACGTCTGGCACCAGGTCCGCCCCGTATTAATAAATGTCAAATTTCCCTTTTCCATTGCTTTTTTTAAGGCAAGCACCGCGCTTTGCGGTACCTGCCTTAATTTTTCACTAAACAATGTTCCATCAATATCAAAAACAATGCTTTTTATTTATCTTCATTTCTGAATACGATCTCCCCAGTCTCTGCATTCATGCTGTCTACGATCGCCAGTGACTCAACGCGGATGCCCTTATCACGGATGCGTTTGCCGCCGTCCTGAAAACCTTTTTCAATGACAATGCCCGCACCAACTAATTCTGCTCCCGAATCCTGAATCAAAGTGGTCAGACCGTCTAATGCCTTGCCCTTTGCCAGAAAATCATCGATAACCAGAACCTTATCGCCTTTTCCAAGGAACTCCTTGGACACAATAATATCATATACAGTGCCATGGGTAAACGATTCAACTTTCGTTGTATACACTTCTCCGGCAATATTTTTCGTCTTTGTTTTCTTGGCAAATACAACCGGAACATCAAAATATTCGGCTACGATACAGGCAATACCAATACCCGACGCCTCGATCGTCAGGATCTTGTTGATCTCCTCACCCTCAAAACGGCGTTTAAACTCCTTGCCGATCTCCTGGAACAGATGAATATCCATCTGGTGATTCAGGAAACGATCCACTTTCAATACATTTCCTGCTCTTACGATTCCATCTTTACGGATTCTGTCGTATAAAATCTGCATATGTCTATCCCCTTATCTGTATTTTATGAGACGCTTTCTACTCCGCCTCGTCCTCGGCTGCTTCTGTATTCAGCGCCGCATTGTTCTCCTCAGTGCTGACGGTGATCTTGGCATTTTCTACCAGAAAATCAAGTGTCTTCTGCATCAGTGCCGTATCGTCCACCATCTTCTGATCGATGTTATCGTTCTGAAGCATCGTCTCCAGGCTCTCGTAGCCATAGCGTTTCGCCAGTGCCTCCTTGTCCGAATCGTCGATCGTGATATTTTCCTGCTTCGCAATCTCATTTAAAACGAGGGACTGTTTCGCCATTTCCTTGGCTTCCTGGCGGATCTCCTGCCGGAAGCTGTCCTCGTCGCTTCCAATCATGCCCGCATAGGTCGCCAGATCGACGCCGTAGGAGGAAAGCATGTTGGTGTATGCCTTTAACTGTGTATCATATGCCTCGTCGATCGATGCAGTCGAGCATACAACTTCTGAATTGTCCACAACCGCATTGAGAATATCCGTATCTCTCTGATTGTCAATCGAGAGCTGTTTCTGCTCTAAGAGGTTCTCACGGGTGGATTCACGGTATTTCTCCACGGTTCCATCATCCGGTGATACGGAAGCAACAAACTCATCCGTCAGTTCCGGAACGGAGCGCTCCTTGACCGCATTGACCGTTACCTCAAATACAACCGCCTTACCTGCCAGATCCGGGTTGTTCGGATACGAATCCGGGAAGGTCAGGTTTAAGTCTTTCTGATCGCCCTTCACAGCGCCGACCAGCCCATCCTCGAATCCATCGATAAAGCTGCCGGATCCCAGTGTCAGGTCATAGCCCTCGGCGGTACCGCCCTCAAATGCCTCACCGTCTAAAAGTCCCTTATAGTCAATGTTGACCTGATCGCCCGTCTGGGCTGCCCGGTCTACCTCGCGGTACTCGGCCTTTGAATTCAACACCTGCTGAATCTGGTTTTCTACTTCCTCGTCCGTCACGGATGCCTCGGTCACGGTCACAGCGATGCCTTTGTACTCGCCCAGCTTCACGCTGTTCTCTGCGACATACTCCTCTGTCTCTGCAGCCGTGCTCTCTGCTGCGGTCGTCTCAGTCCCTGTCTTTTTGCCGCATTCCAGATGCCGCTACTGCTACCGCAACCGCCAGACAGATGCCTGCTATTTTCCATCTCTTCATTTAGTCGTCCTCTATCTCTCAATTTCCTGCCTGCGCCATCCGGCACCTGGCTTTCAAACGCACATATGATATATCTGCACGTATGTCTTACCAATCATCATACCACAAACCAGCCTGTCGCAAAAGCGATTTTTCAATATTTTCATATTTTCAGCAACTCTTTTTTCATAGTTCATCACTTTTCCCAATTTAAGGAAACCGGATATGAATTATTTGATAAAAAGTTCCGCCAGAAAAAAAGCGTTTTGTCTTTCCTGACGGAATTTTCTGGCTGTTTTTTAGCTGCAAAATTGCTGCAAATGCCAGATATGTGTTATAGATATCCAGTTTCGATGCCAGCTCAAATGGGGCATGCATGGATAAAATCGGAACTCCCATATCCACAACGTCTACATCCATGCCAGCCACAAACAGGGCAACCGTGCCGCCGCCGCCGACGTCTACTGCGCCCAGCTCGCCGATCTGCCAGTATACGCCTGCCTCATCCATGATCTGGATCACTTTCGCCATCGTCTCCGCGCTCGCGTCGTTGCTGCCGGATTTGCCGCGCGCACCCGTATATTTCGTCAAAATCGACACCCTTATTCAGATAGCAGGAGTTTTTTTCCTCAAATACACTCGCAAACGTCGGGTCATATGCCGCATTGACATCCGCCGACAGGCACAGAGAATGCTTCAGCACTTTGCGGACATCCACATTTCCTGCCTTGCACAGTCCCTCGATATAATGCAGGGTAAAATCGGAATTTAAGCCAGTATTTCCAACGGAACCGATCTCCTCTTTATCTGCCAGAATCGTAACAGTCGTATATTCCGGGGACTTGACTTTCATCTCTGCGGTCAGTGCCGTGTACGCGCACACCTTGTCATCCTGTCCGTAAGCGCCGACCAGGCTGCGGTCCAGACCGACATCCGTTGCTTTTACTGCCGGCACAAATTCGATCTCTGCACGCAGGAAATCCTTCTCCGTCATGCCGAAGCGCTCATTTAAGATCGACAGCGCCAGCAGCTTGACCGGCTCCTTGATCGAGTCTTCTTCCTCGCACGGGTACGGCAGGGATCCAACAATGATATTTAATTCTTCGCCCTTGATGCCGTCTTTCAGTTTCCGCTCATTCTGCTGTGCGGCAAGATGCGGAAGCAGATCGGTCACGCAGAAGACTGGATCGCCCTCTTTTTCGCCGATGCAAATATCCATCGAGGTGCCGTCCTTTAAAATCACAACGCCGTGCATCGCCAGCGGGATCGTCGCCCACTGGTATTTGCGGATGCCGCCGTAATAATGGGTCTTGAAATATGCCGCCTCTGCCTTCTCATACAGCGGGTTCGGTTTCAGATCCAGGCCGCGGGGAAATCGATGTGAGCCACGTTAATGGCGGACGCCGTCCTCCAGCGGACGTTTTCCGAACGTGCTCATCAGAAGCGCTTTCTTGCGGTTGATCTGGTATACCTTGTCGCCCGGCTGATAGATTTTTCCTTCTTCGAACTCCTCATAACCAGCCTCTTTCAGGCGGAGCACCGCCTCGCGCACAAATTCGCGCTCGGTCTTTGCCGCATTTAAAAACTCCTTATATCCCTCGCAATATGCAAATGCCTTTTCCTCCTGCTCCGGGGCTTTCTTTCCAATATTAGGAAATTCCCAGATCAGTTTTTCTCTCTGTTCTTTCGCTACTGACATATCCTTCCTCCTTTTGCAAATCATTTCTTTTTCACTATCGTATCACTATCCAGCAGAATCGTAAATGGTCCATCGTTTAAAAGCTCGACCTTCATATCTGCCCCGAAAATTACCGTGCTCGACCTTCCGCACCTGTCCGGCGCAGCGCGCCAGCGCGTGTTCGTAAAGATGGTTCGCCAGTTCTGGATTTCCCGCACCCGTAAAGCCCGGGCGGTTTCCGTGGCTGCAGTCCGCGTACAAAGTAAACTGGCTGATCAGCAGGATCTCGCCATCCACATCCGCCAGCGAACAGTTCGTCTTGCCGTTCTCATCCTCAAAAAGTACGCAGCTTGCACATTTTATCCACCATTTTGTCGGTGATTTCCTCCGTGTCGGTGTCGCTGACGCCCATCAGCACCATATATCCACGGCCGATCGAGCCGATCAGCTCGCCGTCTACCTTACACTCGCGTGTTTGACTCTCTGTAGACAAATCTCATGCTTTTCTCCTGAGTTTTTACTTTTTCCTGTAATCTTTCTTTACCGCAGCAGCGCCCTCAGCCGCGCCAGCAGATTCTCCGCATTTTCCTCGCCCAGAATGACCTCCCGCGCCAGGATTCGGCCGGTCGGTGTATGATGTTATCGACGCCGATCATCTTCATTCGCTCCAGTTCACTCTTTTATTGACCGTCCAGACATGAACCTCCTTACCACAGGCATGGACGCGCTCGATCAGCTTCCGGTTCGCTGAACTGGAGATCAGGCTGATAAAATCGATCGCATCATCCTCGTAATAGCTTCCATATGCTGCCGACAGGATATAGCCCGTATAAATATCCGGATCCGCCGCCTTCACCCGCTTTAAATAAGAAAGACTCGTCGATGTCACGACGCACTGTTCTACGAAATCATTCTCCCGGATACAGTCCACGACCTTTTCCGGCAGATCGCTCGACGCGCCGGCATATTTGATCTCGATGTTCAGCATCATCCGTCCCCTGACATATTCGATAACGTCCTCCAGCTTCGGAATCCGCGTCCCGCTGTACTGCTCCGAATACCAGCCACCGGCATCTACCTGCTGCAGCTCATCCCAGGAAAGCGATCGGATCGTCCGCCGCGTCCCGTCGATCCGCTCCAGAGTGCTGTCATGGAACAATACCAGCACACCATCCCGCGTCTCCTGCACATCCAGCTCTGCAAAATCCGCCATCTGATCGACCGCTGCCTCCATCGCAGGCATCGTGTTCTCCGGTGCGCTCGTCGATGCGCCCCGATGCGCTGTGAGCTGCACTTCCCTCAGCTGATCCGCCGCCAGCACATTGCCCCGGTAAAAAGGCGTCGTACATTGCTCCGGCGCTCAATGCCGTCAGAAGTGCCAGCGCCGCCATCCGGTTGCGGCGGCTCAACCACGGAAGACCCGCATGTTCGCCAGCTTCAAACTTCCAGCGCTCTTTGTTCTGACGTTTCCCGGTCCAGCTGCACATATAACACCGTCAATGCGCCATAATTGACCGACATCAGCACGATGCTCATGAGCGGCATCAGAACCATCTCGATCCGGTCGCGCGCCTCTAAAACCAGAATCAATTCCAGACGCCGGTCCGCAAACCAGACAGCAAACACCGCCACAATCACAACCGCAATCAGATAGAGCACCACCGTCACCGCCGTAACTGCCAGATTGCACAAAACAAGCGTCCCAACTACCTGTACCCGATTACCGCGCAGCAGCTCCCTGCTTCGCAGAAATCCGCCCCGAAACGACCGCTGCTCCAGCATACAGCCTAAAACAGATGAAAAATCGTCGGAAGTGAAATCACAACCGCGCCAACAATCACGCCAACCAGTAAAAGCCGGCCCCCAGTTCTCCGCCAGAAGCGCCGGAAGGATAAATTTGACCGCCTTCACATGGCATAACATACCGGTAAATCAAAAATGAATGAAGCACCAGGCCGTGAACCGCCAGCACCAGAAACAACCGCAGATTCCGCGTTTCGGATCTCTGATACCGTCAGACGGATGCCTGCCGCGAAACATCGCAAAAAGCGCTCAGTTTTTTCGCGAGAGTGCCGCCGCCTGATATGCCGCCAGAAGTCCCGCCGCCTCGATGGAAACTCCCACCAGCAGGATCGCTGCCATCAAAACCAGAATCGCGATCGTAACCGGTCGCAGCAGGTAGGAAACCAGATTGCTGACCGTCACATAACTGTAGCCAGACGCACGCACCGACAGCCGGAACAGCGCCGCCACTGCCTGCAAAAGAAGCGGCAGCGTGAGCAAACGGAAAGCCAGCTCAAACAGCAGAATATTCCCCCCATTTACCTGAACAATCTGCTTTGTCTCACCCATCCGCCTGCGTATCTTCATTTTCTTCGTCTCTTACTCTCCGGCTTCTTTCCGGTTCCCGGACGCAACTTCCCCGCTCCGTTTCCCGTCTTTCGGCTCCTGCTCGTTCCCCGCGGGCACATCCTCCCGCTCTGCTTTCTTCATTTTCTCCGCCACTTTCGCAGCTTCCTTCTCCTTCGCCTGTTCCTCCGCAATCTTTGTGATCGCCTGATTCAGGGAAAACATCTTATTATCCAGCATATCCGCCATATCCGCGCAGGCTTTCAGTTCCTGCTCCAGATAATCCGGCGCATTTCCTTCAAATTTATAATAAATCTTGTGTTCCAGGCTTGCCCAGAAATCCATCGCTATCGTCCGTATCTGGATCTCCACCTTCGTATCCACCGGACCATCGCTTAGATAAATCGGGATTGTCACAACCATATGGTAACTCTTGTAGCCGTTCGGCTTCGGATTCTTGATATAATCCTTCACCACCAGCACTGTCACATCCGACTGACGCGCGATCATCTCCGCGATCCGGTAAATATCCGGACTGAACGAGCAGATAATACGGATGCCCGCAATATCGCTCAGATGCTCAATCATGTTCGGGATCGTCACCTCATATCCACCACGTTTAAGCTTCTTGACAATACTCTCCGGCGTTTTCAGGCGCGATTTGATGTGCTCAATCGGATTGTAATTATATAAATGAATAAACTCATTATTTAGAATTTCAATTTTCCGTGTTAATCGCTTTCAGGGCAGAATTGTACAGAAACATGACTGTCGTCCACTGGTCAAGCTGATTATACGTCTCAGGGATATTCAATTTTGCCCTCTCCTTTACTGCTATTTAGTCAAATTTAAAGCCCTTTAACAGCTCAGCAAATCCCGGTTTGTCGCCTCGCCTGACTCATGATAATTAAATACTTCCTCTTCCGGCGCTTCGTCCGGCTCTACCTCTTTCATGCTAAGGCTTAATTTGCCATTTGCGGTAGACAGGATTTTCACCGTCACTTTCTGTCCCACCTTTACGACTGCACCCGGATTCTCCACGCGCTTTTTGCTCATCTGGGAAACGTGTACCAGTCCGCTTAAGCCATTTTCCAGCAGGACAAACGCGCCGTATGGCTTGATTGTCTCGACCGTTCCTTCCATGATCGCGCCGGTCTCACAGCGTGCAATCCGGCTCTTCTTCTCCGCATCCTGTTTTTCTCTCGCCAACTCTCTGCCGGACAGGACAAGACGTTTCTTCTCCTCATCCGCCTCAATCACCAGCACCGGAATCTTCTTTCCATTCCAGCTGTCCAGATCCTCGACATACGCTGCATCCAGTCTCGACGCCGGTATAAAGCCGCGCACGCCTTCCACCATCGCAACCGCACCGCCGTTTACGACCTCGGAAATAGTAACCTCAAGCGGTGTGCGCTCATCGAGCAGCTGACGGAAATGTTCCCACGTCATCCTGTCATTCGCCTCCTTGCGGGATAAAACGACATTGCCCTCGCCGTCGTCGGTCTGAATTACCGTTGCCGTGAGCAGGTCGCCCGGCTGAATCTCTTCCTTCATATTAAAATCCGGATCATTGCTCAGATTCTCACGGTCAATCACAGCCCTGAGCAAAATATTTCAGATCCACCAGCACCTGGTCGTCCGTCACTGCAACAACCGTGCCAGTCACAATATCACCCTCATGCAGACGCTTGAAAGACGCCTCCAGCTCCTCGGCGTAGTCCTCCATTGTCTCTACCAATCCTTTTATTCTCATCCATTCTGGTATTTCTCCTTTCCGTTCCTTCTGCACTCTTTTGGGTGCCAAAACTCTATTTGTCTATTTAACCATATTCCACCCGATATTTCCAGAGTGAATTTGTGAAAATTATCTTAAAATCGATTCGCTACCGCCCGATTCACAGCCTCTGGTTTTGCAAACATCCCACCGGAAACAAAAACATACCTTGCTGAAACCGCACGAAGTTTCCTATGCCACAAAAGACCGCAACATGCCTGCGCCTGTGCGGTCTACGTTTACACACACTTCACATCACAGTTTACACGTTATGTAACTGCAATGCAAATTCATTCATCCAACACCCGTCTCCGCATCTTTCTCCAATCCATGGTTCTTCTGCCAGAATGTCACACCGCCAACCAACACAAGTCCCAGCAGATCCGTCCATGCGCCCGGATCCATCATGCACAGACCGCCCACGATCAAAACCAGCCGCTCTACAACGGACAGCCATCCAAACAGAAAACCGTTAAGCGCCGCCGCAATCCCGAAGATACCGAGCAGCGAGGTGATGCAGATCTGCACAACCTGCAGTGCATTCGTGTCGATGAATACCATCGCCGGGTTAAATGCCAGAATATACGGCACGATAAAAGCGGCAACCGCCAGCCGCGTCGCATTGAGCGCCGTTTTCATCGGAGGCGCTTTCGCGATCGCGGAACCCGCATAAGCTGCCAATGCCACCGGCGGTGTGATATCCGCCACGATTCCGAAATAGAAAACAAAGAAATGCGCGCAGACCAGATTGATCCCGATCTCCGGTGCAATCAGAATCGGCGCACAGGTCGCCGCCATAATACAGTAATTTGCCGTCGTCGGAACGCCCATGCCAAGCACGATACAGCATAACATCGTCAGGAACAGCGCGATCAGCGGTTTTCCCTGGGAAACTGCCACAATTGCCGTGATCAGCTTCGATGCCAGACCGGTCGATGTGATACATCCAGCCACCAGCCCCGCCATCGCACAGGCAACCGCCACCGTGATCGTGCCGCGTCCGCCTGCCTCCAGCGCATCCACAATCCTTTTTCAGCGTGATCCGGTTATTCCGGTTCAGAGCACCGACCGCAATCGCGGCAAAGATCGCTACCGACGCAGAAAACTGCATCGTAAATGTATTTGTCGATACCAGCACCACCAGCACAATCAACGGTGCCAGCAGATAGATCTGTTTCATCAGCACCCGCATCTGCGGCAGTTCCTCCCGCGGAATTCCACGAAGTCCCAGTTTCTGTGCCTCCAGATGCACTGCGATATAAATACCCGCAAAATACAGCACTGCCGGAAGAATCGCTTTCAGCGCCACCGTCGCATACGGCACGCCCATATATTCTGCCATCAGGAATGCTGCCGCGCCCATGATTGGCGGCATGATCTGCCCGCCGGTCGAAGCAGCCGCCTCCACTGCTCCGGCAAATTCCGGGCGGTAACCACATTTTTTTCCATCATCGGGATCGTGACCGAACCCGTTGTGACAGTATTTCCAACCGAAGATCCCGATACCATCCCGCAGAGCGCCGAGGAGATAACCGCCACCTTCGCCGGACCGCCCGCCGAGGAACCGCAGAGACAGTTCGCCAGGTCGATAAAAAAATTTCGAGATCCCCGTCCGTTCCAGAAACGCCCCGAAAATGATAAAGACCACAATATATTTTGCACAGACATTGATCGGCGTATTCATAACGCCGCTCGTCGTGTAAAATAAATCATAAATAACCTTTCCAAAACGCACCGTCGCAAATGTATATACAAGCAGTGCACCGACCACACAGAGAATCGGGATTCCCACACAACGCCTGCAAAGTTCCATCAGCGAGAGCACCGCCAGAATCGCCATCAGCACCATAACCGGATTCTTCGTGACCCGCGTCGCCAGCTTAATGATCGCATGCGCGTTCGCCGCAAAATAGAAAAATGGAACCGCCCCCACTGCCATCAGAACCCAGTCGTACCACGGCATATGGTTGATGCGTCCGTCTCCCTTCTGAATCGGATAATGCAGATACCCGAGAATCAGAATCATTCCCAGAAACATCGACAACCGGATTTCCGGCAAGGCGGTACTGAAAAGCGTCACATAAATGCTGTAAACGGAAAATAATACCGACAGCCACCGGATGATCGATGCTGGTTTCCCCTGCCAGACGCGCGTGTTGGACTCGCGGTCATATTTTTTCATGACTAACTCAACATCCGCAGCTGTCCCTGTGTCCGAATCGCCCTTTTTCAGGCTTTCACGTTCCAGGTATTTTAGATCTGGTGCCCTGTTTTTCTTTTCCTTCCATTCACCCATTCGTATAACCCCCTTTCATACTTCATTTCTGGGTTTCCCCCTTATTTCACCGGCACCTCCATCCCTTTCTCTGCGAAATAATCCGCTGCTCCCGGATGATACGGAACCGCTGTGACCGAAGTGGCAAATTCAAGGTTCAGCTCCGCTCCCTTCGCATGCGCCGCCTTGATGGAATCCATATTTTCAAAGACGCCATAGCAGAAGTTATAGATATCCTCTGCCGGAACGTCATCGCGCGCCACTACTACCGCACCGACAGCCACCGTCCTGATATCCTCATCCGTTCCATACGCGGACGCTGGGATCGTGTTTTTGCTGTAATATGGCGATTCTTTAATCAGCTGATCCATATGCTCATCGTCCAGGCTGACGAGATACACATCCTTCGTCGCTGCCAGGGAGGTGATTGCGGTCGTCGGTGCACCCGCTACGACAAATGCCGCATCAATCTTGCCATCCTGCAGCGCCTCTGCGCTGTCCCCAAAGGATTGATACGTCGGATTTATATCTTTTTCGATATCCAATCCATATGCTCCCAGCACATCCACCGCATTATAATAGACGCCTGACCCCGCCGCGCCGACCGAAACATTTTTGCCTTCCAGATCGGCTACCGACTGAATCGACGGATCCAGCGTAACAATCTGCACCTGCTCCATATAGAGCGCCGCCACGGTCGAGAAATCAGCAACTTTTCCATATTCTTCAAAGAGATTCGTACCATTGTAGGCATATGCCATGACATCCGACTGCACAAATCCCAAATCCGCATCATGTGCATCCAGCGCCTCGATATTTGCCTGCGAACCGCCCGATGTGATCGCCGTCACCGAAGTGCTGGTCGATTCCCCTATCTTTCCTGCAAGCACGCCGCCAAATCCATAATATGTACCCTGATCGCCTCCCGTCGTGAAAATGAGGCTGGTTCCGCCATCCTTTCCGCCCTTTTTGCGTGTCTGTCACCTGCGCAGCGCCAGCCCCACTCTGACTTTCTTCCTGTCCGCCTGCTGTGTTACCGGCAGTATTCCTCCCGGCTTCATTTTTCACCTCCCGCAGATGTCTCTGCCGATACTCCTGTCGTTCCGGTACTGCCGCATCCCGTCAGCGCCAGCCCTGCCGTCATCGCCATGGAAATTGCTACTGCCATGTGTCCCTGCATTCTCGTTTTTTTCGTCTTTTTGTTCTTCTCATTCTCTCATTCTCCTCCCTGCTTGAACATTTACGTCTTAGATAGACTGTCAAAAATTACCATTACTATTTTATGTGTGGGAGGGAAGAATTATTCCTTGGCACGTTAGTGCCTTTTTGCGTAATAGGGAATTCCAAGGAATTTCCTATTATCGCAAAAAAGGACCGCTGAGCCGGACTTCCTGTCGCCAGGTTGTCCGAATCAGCAGTCTCTTTATGTAACTGCGTTATGCAATTATATTACTTATACATTCACTCCATATGGTATGGGGAACTACTGACTACCAGCAGATACCCTGAGCCATCATAGCATCAGCAACTTTCTGGAAACCAACGATGTTAGCACCAGCTACCAGATTGTAGCCTAAGCCGTATTTCTCAGCTGCTGCTGCGGAACCATCATGGATACCAGTCATGATCTGATGAAGTTTGGAATCAACTTCCTCTGCTGTCCAGCTGTATCTCTCGCTGTTCTGGCTCATCTCAAGACCAGATACAAGAACGCCACCTGCGTTAACAGCCTTGGACGGAGCTACTACCATGTTCTTCTGCTCCATTAAGAACTTAAGAGCTTCGTTGGTAGTTGGCATGTTAGCAACCTCGATGTAGTACTTAAGGCCGTTAGCAACCATCTTCTGAGCCTCTTCCATACGAACGTCGTTCTGAGTAGCAGCCGGCATAACGATGTCAGCCTTAACGCCGAACGGTTTCTCACCTGGGAAGAACTGTACGCCGAACTTGTCTGCGTAATCCTGAACTTTGTTACGTCCAGATGCTCTCATCTCCAGCATGTAGTTGATCTTCTCTTCAGTTACAACACCTTCCGGATCGTAGATGTATCCGTCCGGACCAGACAGGGTAACAGCCTTAGCACCCAGCTCAGCCAGTTTCTTGCAGATACCCCAAGCAACGTTACCGAAACCAGATACAACAACGCTCTTGCCTTTGATGTCATCGTTCTCATGTTTCATAACTGCTTCTACATAGTAAACAGCGCCGAAACCAGTTGCTTCCGGACGTACCAGAGAACCACCGAAGGACATTCCCTTACCAGTGATAGTACCGTTCTCGAATGCACCACGGATCTTTCTGTACTGGCCATACAGGTAACCGATCTCACGAGCACCTACACCAAGGTCACCAGCCGGGATATCTACGTCCGGTCCGATGTGACGATATAACTCAGTCATGAAGGACTGGCAGAATCTCATAACCTCTGCATCGCTCTTGCCGTTCGGGTCGAAGTCAGAACCACCCTTAGCACCGCCCATCGGCAGGGTTGTTAAGCTGTTTTTGAAAGTCTGCTCGAAGCCTAAGAATTTCATGATAGACAGGTTTACAGAAGGAGCGAAACGTAAGCCTCCTTTGTACGGTCCAATAGCGCCGTTGAACTGTACACGATAGCCACGGTTTACATGAACAGCACCGTTGTCATCAACCCACGGTACACGGAACTCGATAGTTCTCTCCGGCTCAACCATTCTCTCAAGAAGAGCAACCTTCTCGTACTCCGGATGTGCATCTACAACCGGACCCAGAGTGGATAATACTTCCTCTGCTGTCTGAAGGAATTCGGCTTCATGTGCGTTTTTCTCTTTGAGTTCTGCAAGAACTCTGTCAACATACTTGCTCATTGGATAATACCTCCTGATATGTATATAAGTTTGAATAGTTCACTGAACTATGGTTACCACAAATACTTGACGATGGTTTCATCAATCTTGTACATAATTCCCTCTGGTTCCAAAATTGTTTTTGTGAACTTTTCTGTTTCTATAATGTATTATATATCATTTCTTCGTCAGAAATCAAAATAAAAAAATAGTGTTATAGATGTTATTATTATTTGCTTATGGAGTTATATTGTTCCTGATTATAACTCGGGGATGGACAACGGATGTGCCAAAGCACATTCGGGCGCCTCGCGCGGTCGCTTGCGACATATTTCTGCTTCGTGTGAGTGCGCATCATTGGCACGTTAGCGCCATTTTTGTGTAATAGGGAATTCCAAGGAATTTCCTATTACACGAAAAAAAGAGGCCTGCCGAAAAGCAGACCTCTTGAAATTCGCATCTATTAGCCCAGGAAGCTGATGAATCCTGTCAGGATAGTTGCGTTTAAAAAGTCGATGAATAAGGAACCTACCAGCGGAACAACCATGAATGCAGTCGGAGCCGGACCATATGCGCCGGTGATTGCCTGCATGTTTGCCATAGCGTTCGGGGTAGCACCCATACCGAATCCACAGAAACCACTGGTCATAACAGCAGCATCGTAGGATTTGCCAAGTACGTTGAATACAACAAAGTTTGCATAGAAGAACATAAGTACTGTCTGTGCAAGAAGCATAACTACCATCGGTACAGCCAGCTCAGCTAACTGCCACAGCTTCATATCGATCATAGCCAGACCCAGGAATACGGAAAGGGAAGCACCGCCCAGTGTGCTGATCTCTTCCATCGGGATCTCTTTGTTCTGAACATCCATGATGTTACGGATGATAGCACCAACTAACATTGCGCCGATGTAGAACGGGAATGTCATAAGCTTGCCAAGGAACATGGATACGACAGTACCAGCACCGATAGCAACAATTAAGTACAGAAGACCGTCAAGGATTCTAGCGGAATCGATTGCACCAGTCTCATCTGTCTCTACAGTCTCAGTCTTAGTAGCTGCCTCAGCAACTGAGGAGAGTTTGTACTTACGGATCTTGGCAGTTGCAATAGGACCACCGATTACGCAGCCTGCAACCAGACCATAAGTAGCGGAAGCGATAGCTACAACGCTCGCATTTGCTACGCCTAATTCCTCAAGTAACGGTCCGAAGGAACCAGCAGTACCGTGACCACCTACCATCGGGATGGAACCGGTTGCCAGACCCAGACGAGGATCCAGACCAAATACGCTTGCCAGACCAGCACCCAGGATGTTCTGAAGAACTACCATAACGACTGACAGAGCCAGGAATATAACGGTCTGAACGCCGCCCTTCTTCAGCATACGGAAAGATGCTGTGAAACCAACGCTACAGAAGAACGCTACCATGAATACGTTTTTAAGTGTCATGTCGCAGGAAATTTCCAGAATGCCCATGCCTCTTACGATGGTATGAACGATTGCATAAAGGAAACCACCAACTACAGGTGCCGGAATACAATACCGACGAAGAATAGAAATTTTAGCTACCAGAATACGTCCCAGTAACAGTACAAGTGCCGCAACTGCGGTTGCCTGATACATATCAAGCTCGATTGTCTTCATACAACTACCTCCAACCTATTTTTTTTGCTTGCTCGCAGGTGTATAATACTGTAGCCCCGACAAAAAATCTACAAGATCCATCATAAAAACATAAAATTTTTATAACATTTTTTTGAACTTATGATAAACAGATTGGAAATTTTTGTAAATCTACCCGTTATACCTCACGATCTACCGCCAGCATCAGGCTGTCGATGAACTTTTTGATGCTGACTTTGCCGCCGTAACGGCGTTTACCGCGGATGTGATCCATCTCTGCCCGGATTTCCTCGAATGGGAACAGGGTGCTGGAGTATGCAGTAAAGGTTTCATTCATGAAATCCTCAATACCCAAATGTGCCAGGTTCGACATGCCGACCGCGATCGCACGGCGGACACGCTGCTCCATGTTCTTCGGCGCATCGCTCAAAAGCTCGCAGAGCTGACCGATGCTGACCTGGGAGATCGGGCGTCCGTTGTTGTGCAGATACTCGCAGATCCGAAGGATATCGTCGCCGCCCTTCTCGCCGGACATGCCGAGACGGTTTAAAAACTGTAAAGCACCTTTCTGCCGTAACCGTCATCTTTTTTACTTCTCCTTCGGCATATCCGCGATCTCTGCCATGAACATTTTTCTTAATATTCGTCAGTGTTTTTCCTCATCTTGATCTGCTCATCCACATTACGGATGACCGATTTTACCTCAATGATATTGATTGGCTTGCTGATGAAGAACTCAATGCCCGCATCGTATGCCTTGCCGATCAATTCTTTTGCCGCCACCTGGGAAATCAT
>ENA-OQES01000544-OQES01000544.1-human-gut-metagenome-genome-assembly--contig:-NODE-544-length-15819-cov-2.118468_pt1 | contig 15819 bp, 23 predicted proteins | sample MGYA00242798_ERZ504641 | MGnify/ENA primary metagenome ERZ504641 (study PRJEB26092, sample SAMD00036327) | human gut metagenome | host: Homo sapiens | study: EMG produced TPA metagenomics assembly of... | reverse complement strand
AACCGGGTCGGCGTAAATATCCGACCGGTTCATGGTCCGGGTTTTCTCCTGATTCCGGCTCTCCCGGCTGCTGCCAGGCTGCGTCTGTCCCCCTCTTTGGCCGCTTTCTGACCACTTCGGCTTCTATCTCCGCTCCGGTGGGGATCCGTCCTCCGGCGTTCGTAAATGAATCCGTGATCAATGTCAGACCATCGTCTTCCATCTCCGACGGTTTTGCCCGTCGGCTCCGGCGGTGTCCTGACCTATCTCTTTCTTCTTCATATCCCATGTGGTTTTTCCTCATCAATACGCGTTTTTATTTATAAAGCCCTTAAAAACCGTCAAAAACATGATTTTAAAATCAAATCCCAGCGTCCAGTTCTCGATGTAATACAGATCATGCTCAATCCGCTTCGTGATCGAGGTATCGCCCCGGGTAACCATTGACCTGTGCCCATCCGGTCATTCCCGGACGCACCTGGTGTTTGATCATATAACGCGGAATCTCTTCCTTGAATTTTCAACGAAAACGGGCGTTCCGGGCGCGGTCAACCAGGCTCATATCGCCCTTCAGAACATTAAACAGCTGCGGAAGCTCGTCAATGCTCGTCTTCCGGATAAATCTTCCAATCGGAGTCACACGCGGGTCTCCCGGCGTCGTCCACTGGCTTTTCTCCTTTGCCGCCGACTGTACCGCCATCGAGCGGAACTTATACATCTTAAACGGCTTATTGTGAAGTCCCACCGCTCCTGACAGAAAATGACCGGTCCCGGCGAAGTCGCCTTTATAAGAATCGCCGTCACCAGCATCACCGGTGAAAACAGGATGAGCGCCATCATGCCGCCGACCAGATCCATCGTCCGCTTCATCGTTGCGTTGAGCAGATTCGTGAGCGGCACATGGCGGATGTGGATCACCGGAAGTCCCTGCAGATCCTCCATAAACGGACGGGTCGGGATAAAGTTATAATAATCCGGGATAAATTTCGTATGCACACCCGATTTTTCCACAGCCTGCCACGATTTTTTCCAAGTTTTCCATACTCCTGGATGCTCAGGGTAATCGCGATCTCATCCAGCGTATTGAGCGCCAGAATCGTATCCAGATCGTCAATTTTGCCGATCACGCGCACTCCCTTATATTCTTTGCCCCACTCCTCATGGTCATCCAGAATACCGCGGATTTTATAGCCCCACTCCGGGTTGACATTCACACGGTCAATAAATCCTTCCGCTGCCCGGCTGTAACCGACCAGAAGCAGATGCTTCTGGTTATATCCCTTCGACCGCATCGACCGAAGCGCTATCCGCAGGATATTCCGCATCAGAATCTCAGCAAAGAGATTGATGCCAAAAAAGCAAAAAGTACCATCGGACGGGAGAAGTTGTGGAAATACTCATTTTTTACCGCCCAGGTAAAGCATCAGTGAGATCACCAAAAGACCGATGATGTTCGCCTTAAAAATTATTGGCTAACTCCACCCGTCTTCCCTGAACCCGTTTGGGCGTGTAAAGATGAAAAAATGCGTATAAATCAAATAAAACGGTACAATAAGAACGCCAGCCGCCAGATAGACGACTGCCATTGCGCTCTTATTATGCCCTGTTACATTAAACCACGACGTTCCATTGACGATAAACCACGCAAGTGCGTAGGCGCATGCAATGACACATGCGTCCAGCACTACGTGGAAATGGTTCAGCCGTTTCTGGTTATCTTTTATCATAGTATATCACCTGAATTCAGATTAAGCTCCCGGACCTGCCGGACCGCCGGGGCCTGCTGCATCGCTGTTTCCGGAATTCCCCGGATCCTGAATCTCTGTGACCGGGCTTTCAGCACCTGAACGATTATCTGATGCACCCGGAGAAGTCTTTTCACTGGATGCCGCTGTCTCTGCCGCTGTCGTGGTTGTAGATCCCGGCTTTTGCAACGGAAGACTTCGTCTCCGATGTGCTGCCTGGTCCGGATAAAGAATCATCCGCCTCGGTTGTCTTATCCGTATGATTTTTCTTGCCGGGAGTCGTCGTTGTTCCTGGTCCCTTACTGCTGTTGCTCTTCGACTCTTCTTCCTCCCAGTCAATCCAGTCTTCATCCGGATCAAAGATCTCGTCCAATCCGATCGAGCTCTCGCTCTCGCCCTTCTTGGTCTCATCCCCGCTCTCGTCATCCGACTCGTCCGAAGCACTCGTCGATGACTTCTTAGCGGCATCCTTCGCCGCTGCCTGCGCGGCAATCCGGCTCGCCCGTTTCTTGATAAACGTCTGGGCGCTGACACCCTGATCGACCGGAACATGACCAATCAGCTTCGCATTCGTCGTAAGCCCCGTTACCTGCGCGATATGGCTGCTGTACTCCTTAACATTAGACGGAACCTGATAATCTTCCTCATCAAACAGGAACTTATGAAGCTCTTTTACGTTGTACTCCAGTGTCTGCGGGATAACGCAGTCACCGATCTTTCCAACATCCTGCTCACCTCTGGCTGCCGGGAATCCCGCGGTCTCACCAATATGGAACTTCGCGATATTGCGTGCCAGCGGAATCAAATCCGTAATATCAACATTGGTTGCAAGCTGCGGCATGATCGTCTGAATCAGACAGTTGAGTGTCGCCCAGTCTGCATTTTTTGGCCTTATCAAAGGCTTTCTGAAGAATAATTCTCTGACGCTCGGTACGCGCATAGTCCGTATCTGAATAACGGATACGTCCGTATGCAACTGCCTGGATACCATCCAGATGTACATTGCCCGCATGGGTCAGCTGATGAGAACCGATACCAGTCTCCTTTACGGTCTCCGTGATGAAGGCATTGATCCAGGAGAACTCTGCATCACTCAGCTCGACATCTACACCGCCCAGAATGTTGATGGCATCCGCAACCGCTTTCCAGTTGAACGTCGCATACTGGGTAATGTTAAGACCCAGGTTCTTATTCAGCGCCTTAACTGCCTGCTCCGGACCGCCCTGTGCGTAAGCGGCGTTGATCTTATTATAAGAGTTTTTATCGTTGATATTCAGATAACTGTCCCGGAATACCGATACAAGGCGGATCTCACCCGTCTCCAGATTGATATTGGCAATCATGTTGACATCCGCGTTCGTACCTTTTCCGACATTCATCTGCCCGTGCTCACTTCGCGAATCGACACCGAAGCACGCCACGGTCATGTAGCCCTTCATATCATCGATCTGTTCCTGGGACAGATTGACGTTCTTAACCTGGTCCTCGTTGAAATCAATCTTCTGCATAGAACCGAAGGTTCTGTGATACATATACCAGAACGCACCGCCCAGAATCATCAATATAATCACGACAATCTCCGCCGCAATGATCATATGCTTTCTGTGGCGCGCCGATTTACGGTAATGGCTGCCGCGGCGTCCCGAACTCGTTTTTTCCACTCCAGCGCTCTTAGGACCGCTGTAGCCGGAACGTACTGAACTGCTGCCCGCCTCACCTTTTCTCTGGCTATTTTCGACTGTACTGCTGACTCTTCTGCGGCTGGTGCCGGAAGCAGAACTGCCGCGCGAAGAATACCCTGCCTGACTGGCACGGCTGCTTCTGCCCTCGCGGCGCGCCCTCATGCGCTCCAGCTCATCATCCTCATAATTCATAAGCTACCTCATCTTTCACTTGCTTGCTGCCGCTCAGACATTGTCTGATAAGCAGCCTTTCTCCGTGTTGCATCTGCTAAACCATGACCGTTCACACATCGCGCAAACTCTAAGTTACTGTCCACACATACGCGCCCAGTAACAACTCTAACCTTTTCCTCACGATTTATCAGATGCTGCTTTTTTCTCGATCTGTCTCACAGCAAATTCATAGACATAGAGAAATGTCCCAGCTAAAAGTTCCAGCTCTATCGCCAGATAATTTTTAAGCCGTTCCGGGCGGTACGCCACTTTTTTACACTTCTTTGCCGTCCGTATGCCTTCTTTCAGACCTTCCAGATAATCTTTTCCAAACCCGAGTTTCCTGAAAAATGAATATTTCACGAAAATCCCCGCTGCGATCGGAATCGCATTTATGATAAGCTGTAAGCACGGCATATTTTTATAATTCAGATACACATTGTTGCGTGCCGCCAGCTTAACCTTGAATGAATTGTACTTGGAACCGCTGGTTCCGCTTCCGACGTGCCATACCAGCGCCGCCGGGCAATATATATTGTCATAACCCGCAATCCGGGCTCTATAGCCCACATCAATATCTTCCAGATAGGCAAAATGCATCTCATCGAAATAGCCTATCTCCTCAAATACCTCTCTCCTGTAGATCGCTGCGCCCGCGCACGCCGAGAATACCCGGCTTGAACGGCGGTAATGCGTAAGATCCCGTCCCACGCCGCGCTGGTACGCCCAGCCAAGCAGGGAATACATATCGCCTGCATCATCCAGCCTGTCTGGATGGTACATCTGGATCATCCGGCTGCTGACGGAAAAAGATGCGCTCCGACTGACCGATCGCACGCACCATCTCCGCCACGAAATACTCGTCCACCCGGACGTCATTATTTAAAAGCAGCACATACGGTGTGTCTGCCGCCTTGATTCCGACGTTGACTGCACCGGAAAATCCCGTGTTTTCCGGCAGGAAAATCGTATCGATCTGATGTTCCTTCAGCCACTCCACACTTCCGTCCGTCGAACCGTTGTCCACCACCAGTGTCCGGAAATTCGGATACGTCTGTGCATTCAGTGAACGGATGCATTCGTCCATAAATTTCAACCCATTATAATTGGGAATAATAATTGTCGTTGTAATCTCCATCCCGGGTTATACCTCCAGATGATACGGTTCTCCGATTTTCTCTTTTTTCAGATCCCTGAGGGCGAAATTGGACTTCCGCAGCGTCAGGTTCGGATTGTAGTAAGGATCTCCATCTTAAGGATCTCCGGCCAGCGCTCCGAGAAAATCTTGATCTCCCTGTTAAAAACGTGCCACCTTCTCCGGCGTATCCTCCAGTCCTCTTGACTTCGACTCATAATGATACAGCAATGCGTACGGATTGTAAACCACTAAATGATTTGATGCCCGCACTTTCATGCAATAATCGATATCGTTAAATGCGACCGCCAGCTTCTCCGTAAAGCCGCCGACCTCATCAAAGAGTGCTTTCTTTGTCATCAGGCACGCCGCCGTCACAGCGCTGTAATCCTGTGTACTCATCGCACGGTGGAAATAGCTGTTTTCCGCCTTATGAAGCCCTATAAACGTATGCCCTGCGATGCCGCCGAAACCAATCACGACGCCCGCATGCTGGATCGTATCATCCTGATAGAGCAGTCTCGCGCCAACTGCGCCGACGTCCTCACGCTGGCACAGTCCCAGCATCTCCTCGATGGAAATTCTCCGCAATCAGCTCGGTATCATTAGTTTAAAAACAGCAGATATTCGCCCTTTGCGAAGGTCACGCCGAAGTTGTTGATCGCCGAATAGTTAAACTCGCGCTCCCAGGTTACCACATGGACATTGGAAAATTCCTTCTGAATCTTTTCATAGTATTCAAAGGTTTCCTTCTCCGTGCTGTTGTTCTCTACAATGATAAACTCAACATTGCGGTACGTTGCCCGCGTCTCAATCGCCCGCAGGCATAGATCCAGATCCGTATGGTGATCCTTGTTCGGAATGATGATCGATACCAGCGGTTCCCCCTGAATTTTATATACAGAGTGATAAATGCCGTAGTCCACACCTTTTTCCACGCGCTCCGCCTCGATACCGACGCGTTTATAATGATCCATGATCGCGCGCGCACCCGCATCAAATGCGTACAGCTTGCTCTCCGGGTTGCTCGCTGTCGAATCCTTGTGGCAGCGCCAGTGATACAGCACCTTCGGGATATGGCGAATCTCCTTCGCCTTCTCCGTACAACGGAAAATAAAGTCATAATCCTGCGCTCCGTCGTATTCCTGACGGAAGCCGCCCACCTGCGCTGCCAGATCGTGGCTGACGACAAACAGATGGCAGATATAGTTGACGCTGCAGAGCAGATCGATATTGAAATCCGGCTTAAAATGCGGATCAAACAAAGCGCCGCCGTCCATATCCAGCTTATCCTCATCCGAATAGAAGCAGTCGCATCCCGGATGTTCCTGTAACAGTTTCGCACACTCATAGAGAGCATTCGGTGTCAGCTTATCGTCATGGTCCGCCAGCACAATATAATCGCCGGTCGCCATATCCATTGCTGCATTCGTATTGCCGGAAATGCCCTTATTTTCGCCTAAAATTACGTATTTAAAGCGGCTGTCCTTCTTCGCATACTGCTCCAGCACCCGCTCGCAGCTTTGTCCTGCCGGACTGCCGTCCGCCACGCAGACCTCCCAGTTTGCGTATGTCTGTTCCGCGATCGAATCCAGCATTTCTCGCAGGAATCGCTCCGGTGTCTTAAATGCCGGAATCACGATCGAGAATTTTAACCGGCGCGTCAAACACCTTTTTTCCTCTGCTCCTCCAGCTCCTCCGCCGTCGGCTTCGTCAGTGAATACCACTCGCCGTAATCGTAGTCATTGTCAATTCCCTGCAGTTTGTGCTTGGATTTTACCAGCAGGGCTTTCAGACCATTTTCCTTCCAGAAATCCAGACAGACCCGCACAGTCTCCATGTTCATCAGATCGCGGATCTTCTGCATCCGCTTGTGCGCCACACTGCTGCGCTTGCGGATCAGTTCTTCATTATATTTAATGCGGATTTTGCGGCCCTCGCCTTTTGCGATCAGATAATAATCTTTTCCGCGCTCATACGGGAACTGGATATCAAATCCAAGCTCTTTTTCTACCGTTCGCCCAAAATAAATCTGGCTGACGTCGTCGCGGCGGGTCGCCACATACTGAAACCGGATCGGCTGATGTGCCCCATCTTCAACCTGATAGGTGATCTCCGTTTCCGGCGTCTTTCCGATCGCCCAGCCATTGAGCTGAATCGAATTTTCACGAATCCGAACTACATCGACATTACATTTCATGCTGTTTGCCCCCAACTTTTTTTACCGGTGTATCAAAATTCAGCCGCTCTTCCTCCACTACCAGTGGACGCTTCATGACTCTCGAATTGATCGATAAAATATACTCTCCCACCAGACCGATGAAAAAGATCTGAACCGACCCTAAAAAGCACATTCCAATCAGAACCGGCGCCATACCAGCCGGAAAATCATACCAGTGAAGCAGTTTCATCACCAGATATACAATCGCCACGATCATACTGATCGCCGCGCAGATACTTCCAAATATCGTCGCCAGGCGCAGACCGACCTTCGTATAGGAGGTCACACTGAGCATCGCAGCATCGTAGAGCCGGTAAAAATTGTTGTGTGTCTTGCCTGCGCGGCGCTGCGGCTGGATATATGGGATCTCCTTGCGCTTATAACCAAGCTCCGCCACGATTCCGCGCAGAAACGGCGTCGGATCGTCAAGCTCCCGCAGAATCTCAATAAAATCGCGGTCATACAGACCCGAACCGGTAAAATGCTCAATCTGCTCGACATCGGAGAGTTTCTTTATCATCTTGTAATAGCAGCTCCTCAGCGCATACATGATCGGGTTTTCCTTGCTTCCCGTCTTGATGCCGATGACAATCTTGTAGCCATTTTCCCACTCATGGACATATTTCGGGATCATATCGACCGGATCCTGAAAATCTGCCACCATGCTGATCACGCAGTCGCCGGTACACTGTAACATTCCATAATACGGGGAATTGAACTGTCCAAAGTTTTTGGCATTGAAAAATTGCCTTGATCCGTGGATTCTCGCTGCAGATCTTCCGAAGAATCGGGCGCGTCTGGTCCGTCGAATCATTGTCGATAAAGACAAGCTCATAGTCATATTCCGGCAGATCGCGCTCCAGCGTCTCCACAACCGCCTCGCTGATCGGACCTACATTCTCTTCCTCGTTGTAGCAGGGAATTAATATACTGAGTTTTTTTCATACTTTTCTGATTCCTATTAATTTGCTTTTTGTTTAAACTCTTCTGTTTCGTTCCACCAAATTTCGAACACAAAAAAAGGAGAAAGCCGCTTCGGCTATACTGCCTTTATTTTAAACGTCTTTCTCTCTTTTGACAACCTACAATTTTCTTAACGATTTTTTCGGCTGCTTCGCTATTTACTTGGCATAAACTGATAAATATGTCCAAATATTTACCATTCTCTCCCGTCACTCTGCACAGAGGGCAGAAAAATCATTTCTGAAAAGCTAGAATTCTCTTCATTCCTTCTTCAAAATATACCTGTGGCTTCCAGCCAACCACCGCTCCATCTTGCGGATATCCGGGATCAGATTGACGATTCCCTCTGCATTCGGCGGGCGGACGCCAAATTCCATGCTGCCCTGCCTGCCGCACAGCTCATAGACCGTCTCGACAAACCCGCGCAGCGGTCCTGTCTCATCCATCGGACCGCCCAGATTGTAGACACATCCGTGATCCGTGAGATTTCCCGCATATTCTGCCAGATCCGCCAGAGCGCGCCCCGCATCGTCAATATACATGAAGTTCCAGAGCTGCGTGCAGGCGGTCATCGTCATCTTCTCCCCTGCCCGGAAGGCCCGGACACAGGAGGAAAGAAGCGACCACGGATGATCGCCCGGTCCATACGTGCTGAAAAGTCCGTGCATGCCCGTAATCCAGTCCCAGTTCCCGGCAGAGCACTTCCGCCTGCTGCCGGACTGCCAGTTTCGCGCGTCCATACGGGGAGGTCGGCTCGCAGACCGCCTCCTCGTCTGTCAGCTCACTCTTGATGCCATACTCCGCCTGCGAACCTGTAAAGAGAAACCGCCGGCACCCGAGGTCTTTCGCCACGCGGACGGCATTCAGCGCGTCCTGCACGCTCTCCTCCTGGACTGACTCATTTTTTCCGTGAATCACTCCCTGCACCGCGCCAGCCCATATGGAGAAACACATCGCATCCGCCCGGAATCCGTTCCGGCAGTTTCGAGAGATTCCCCAGATCCTCCTCCAAAAATCGTGAGTCCCTGCGGAAATTTTTCCATTTTCCCCAGCAGCAGATCCGCTTTCGTCGAATGCTCCCGCAGTACGGCGTATACCTGATGTCCGCGATGTAACAGCTCGCGCACCGCCCCCAGACCTACAAAGCTGGTGGCGCCTGTGACAACTATCTTCATTCTATCGTTTCCTTTACTATTTTTTGAATACGCGGAATCAGCATGATACGGTCCATCTCCTCGTCCGGCAGGAATGGGGACAGATCCTCCAGCGGCGGCGATACAAGCGTTCCGTCCGGCAGTCTCTTCGCCGCGGACTTTGGCTCAAAGTTCTGATCCAGCGTTACAAATACCTCGCAGATCACCGGACCGTCCATCGCCAGCGATTTCTTCTACCTTCTCGCCCAGCTCCTTGTTTCCATGAATCGCTACATATGGGAATCCATACGTCCCCACGGCCAGCATTTTTCCATACTCGGGGAATCCCAAGATCGCCGCTGTCCACGCCGATACCGATGAGCGGCTCGCCGAAGAAATTCTTCTGGGTCTGGCGGATGGAATGGTAACCGCCGTTATTGATAATGAAGATCTTGATCGGCATCCGGTGGCTGACAACTGTCTCAAGCTCCTGTAAATTCATCTGAATACTGCCGTCTCCGGTGATCAGGATAATATCCTGGCTGTGATCTGCCACGCACGCGCCGATCGATGCCGGAAGTCCGTAGCCCATCGAAGCGATGCCGGAGTTCGAGATAAATCTCTGTCCCTTTTTCACAATATTTGCGTGTCCACACACAACATTTGCAGATCCATTCCCCACAACCACGATCTGGTTCTCATTTAAACGGCGGCTCATCTCATACGCAAATGCATATACGTTTGCCTCTGTCTCCGTGCCGCCGTTCATGTGCTTCGGCAGAACCACCGGATAATCATGCTTCCAGCCCTGGCAGATACGCAGCCACTCTGCCTGCGCGTCCTTGTACTCCTGCGTCATCGAAGCCGCGCCGTCCGCTTTTCCTTCCTCCGAAAGAACCTCGTCCATCACGGTCAGAAGATCCTTCACATCCGCGTGAACCGGCATGTCCACATGCAGAGTAGGCTTTTTCAGCTCTTCTGCATCGATATCATTCACAATCACATACGCCTCGCGCGCCCAGGTAGTAAAACGGTAACCGACCTGGCGAAAACTCAGACGGCTTCCGAGCGACAGCACCAGATCGCTATTCTGGATCGCGAAGTTGCCCGGGCGATCGCCGACGTTACCGCCTTTTCCGATGTACAGCGGGTGTTCGTCATAAATACAGTCGATGCTGTCCGCGCCGGTCACAACCGGGATTCCCAGCTTTTCAACCACGCGCATGAAAACATCGTGCGCCGCGCCGATACGGATACCATTTCCGGCATTGATCACCGGACGTTTGGAGGTGCGGACTTTCTCGATGATCGCACGCGCCGTCTCCTTCGTCACACGTGCCGGAAGTTTTGCACGAAATTCACCTTTTCCGGCGGTATCCTCCGGAATCTCGGACGCGCTCTCTGCCGCCCAGCCGGTTCCGCCCGCCTCATAATCCTCCGGATCAAAGCCGATCAGATCGTCTGTCTCGATCATTGCCGCCTGCACATTCAGCGGAATATCCAGCCAGGTAGGACCCGGACGACCGTTGTAAGCCAGATACAGGGCTTTTTCCACACAGAAGCGGATACGCATCGGATCGATCACCATCTCACAGTATTTTGTCATATTGGCAACCGATTTGGTGATATCATACTCCTGATCGCCCATCGCGCGCAGGTGAAGTCCCGTGCTGCGCGCTGTCGTGTCATAACGCACCTGTCCGGAAATGACAAACATCGGGATTGAATCCAGAAATCCGCCCGCAACGCCGTTCATCGCATTGATGCCGCCAGGTCCCGTCGTCACGCACACTGCCGCAATCTTGTTGTGGATGCGGGCATACGCCTCCGCTGCCATCGCACATGCCTGCTCATGATGATTGTAGAGGCAGTGAAGTCCTTCCTGATGCCCCAGCGCGTCATCCAGATGCATCGCGCCGCCGCCCGTGATCATAAACACATCCGTGATGCCGGATGCGAGAAGCTTTTCTGCTATATAATTAGAAAGTTTCTGTTTCATTTTGATTTCCTCCTGAAAATACCTTGTCAAGTGGTCATATTATACCACACATATTTCTTTTTTTGCATAGCCGACACGGCATTTTCCCAACTCCTTACATTTTTGCTTATGCTATCTTGTATTTCTCCTATTTCTTTTCTATAATAAAGGTCAGCATCCGGTTCACATCGGTATGCCTGAATCGTTACGGTTCAGTTTACTTTATGTAACTGCTTTATCATACAGAGGAACGTCTTATGAATCGATTAGCACAGGAAAAAAAGGGTTCTGCGCGCTGATTCCGGCGCGGCTTAATTCGGTTCGCTTTCCGGGAAAGGCATTGAAACAGATTGATGGGATTCCAATGGTTGTGCGGGTTCTCGCGGCGGCGCGGAACAGCGGTGTATTTGATGCCGTTTACGCTGCGACCGACAGCCCTGAGATTGCTGCTGTTTGCCAGACATATGGATTTGAGGCGGTTTTCACCTCCCATTCCCATCAGAATCCGACCTCCCGCATTCAGGAGGCGGTGACGATTCTGGAAGATTCCAAGTCTGCTTCTTCGCAAAAAATTTTGGATTTTTCATGCGATTGATCGGCGGGGATTGAACCGCTTTCTGACACCGGAGATTCTGCAAAATTTTATGGAGCAGGCGCTTACTGTTATTACCTCAAAAGAAAATGTACAGCGTCCATTTCTCATCAATGCCATGGCAGATATCCCGAACGATGCCGAGACAGCCGATCCATCCAACATAAAAGTAGTCTGCCGCCCGGACGGCACAGGGCTTTACATTTCCCGTGCGCCAATTCCATTCCGCAAGGGGACGCTTGACGAACCTTCCCGGAAATTTGTGAGTATCGGGCTTTATACGCGGGAATCGCTCGATTTCTTCTGCCAGAGCAGACCGGGCATTCTGGAACAGATCGAGGGCGTGGATTTGCTGCGTTTCCTCGAATATGGGAAAACGATCCTATTTCTTCCCATCTGCGGATATACGCTTTCCGTAGACACCCCCGCCGACCTTGAAACAGTACAGGCGATTTTACACAGGAGGACTAGCACCCTATGAATAAGAAAACATACCGCGGCGTGATCTTCGACCTCGACGGCACGCTGCTCGATACATCCGAAGGCGTCTTTGCGAGCGTGCGTCACACGGTAGAAGCACTTGGAAAACCTGCCCTCGACGAGGCGACACTCCGCACCTTTATCGGACCGCCCGTCAAGCTGTCGCTCATCCGCCTCTATGGACTGGACGAGGACGCCGCGAACCACGCAACCGAGATTTTCCGCACCCAGTACAAGGATCACGACCTGCTGAAAGCCGAGCCATACGCCGGTATCAAAGACCTGATCCGCGCACTCCGCGCACAGGGCTGCAAGATCGGGGTTGCCACCCTGAAACGTGAAGATTATGCGCTGACTCTGCTGGAACATTACCATTTCACAGAACTCTGTGACTCCATCTGCGGCAGCGATTTTCGCCAGCAAAATGACGAAGGCTGACGTTCTGCACAAGTGCTTAAAAGCTTTGGAGTTGTCTCCATCCGAGGCAGTTCTTATCGGTGATACCTCTTCCGACGGAAAAGGTGCCAAGAGGCAGCTGTCGAATTTTATGGCAGTCACCTACGGCTTCGGACCAGATACCGCGGAGGCATGGCAGGAATATGCGCCAGTTTATACGGCAAAGGATACGCATGATATCGGGGCGTTTCTGGGAGTCGAAATTTTTTAAAATTACAAACATAACAAGAGGACAAACATCATGAAACAAGTCAAATTACTCGACTGCACTCTCCGCGACGGCGGCTACGTCAACGACTGGGAGTTCGGTCACGACAATATTGTTACTATTTTTGAACGTCTGATCAGCGCGGGCGTGGACATTCTGGAAGTTGGTTTCCTGGATGACCGCCGCTCCTTCGACCGCAACCGCACGATCATGCCGACAACCCAGTGTGCCGATCAGATTTTCGGCAAGCTGGACAAGGGAAATACAATGATCGTCGCCATGATCGACTACGGAACCTGCGATATTTCTAATTTAAGCCCGTGTTCTGATTCCTACATCGACGGCATCCGCGTCATTTTCAAAAAATCATGTGATGCATGAGGCGATCCAGTTCTGCCACGAAGTCAAAAAGCTGGGCTACAAAGTGTTTGCACAGGCGGTTTCGATCACCAGCTACTCCGACCGTGAGCTTCTGGATCTGGTTGACCTTGTCAACGATCTGGAACCGTATGCGATGTCCCTTGTAGACACCTACGGTCTGCTGCATCAGGATAACCTGCTGCACTATTTCCAGCTCTTAAACTACAACTTAAAACCATCGATCGCGATCGGCTACCACTCCCACAATAACTTCCAGCTCGCATACTCGAACAGCATGGAAGTCTTACGCGAACCGGCAGACCGCACCGTTTTAGTGATGCCACCTGTACGGCATGGAAAAAGGCGCCGGAAAATCTTCCGTCGAACTCATTCCATGTACATGAACACCGTATTCGGACGCAATTTCAATGTCAGCCAGATGCTCGAGGCGATCGACATCAGCATCATGCCGTTTCTTCCGCAAGAGCCCATGGGGATATAACCTGTTCTTCTATATTTCCGCCTCCAACAACTGCCATCCGAACTACGTCCGCTTCCTGATGGATAAGCACACCCTGTCGCTTAAATCCATCAATACGATTCTGGATGCGATTGAGCCGGAGAAAAAACTGCTCTACGACAAAGATTACATTGAAACACTGTACCGCAGGTATCAGAGCACAGAATGCAATGACGAAGCCGATATTCAGGCATTGAGTGCTTCCTGGAGCGAGCGCCCGCTTCTGCTGCTCGGTCCGGGAAAGAATCTGGAACTGGAAAAGGAGGCAATTCTTTCCTATATTAAGGCGCACAATCCGATCACAATCTCCGTCAATTTTATCCCGGAGGGAATTCCTATCGATTATGCGTTCTTAAGCAATTCCAGGCGGTATGTCCAGCTCAACAACCGCCTGCTCGAGCACGCCGACGCCCAGGGACGCCCGGTGCGCGTCATCGCGACCTCGAACGTGACAAATGTCAAAGATACACATTTTGATTATACCTTAAACTATAATTCCCTGATTGACCAGAATGCAGAGATCATCGATAATTCCTTTGTCATGCTGCTGAACGTCCTGACCAAAACAAGCGTCCACCACGCCGCCTGCGCGGGATTCGACGGATATACGGTCGATGGAGACAACTACTATAATTCCGCGATGGACTACCGGATCGCGCGGGAAAAATTCACAGAGTATTAACCAGTATGTGATAGATACGCTGGAGAGGCTGGCAGGAACGCTGACGCTGGAGTTCCTGACGGATTCGAAATACGTAAAATAAAAAATTATATTTTCATATAGAAAAAGGGGTGTTCCAGCTGGTTCACCCCTTTTTCCACATCTCTCCACCCTTTCCAGCAACGCACACTATCCTTTTTTACGCATAATCCCCGTATAATAAGCCCCGTAATGCAGCGATGGATTTTCGCATTTTCAAAAGGAGAGATTATACCATGCGTAAGCAAACTAAACTTTAGCTGTTTTATCCGCTGCGGCTTTGTTCGCGGCTGCTGCACCTATAATGACAAATACGGGAACTTACAGAGTTCTGGCGGCTCAGAGCGGCTGGACAGAGGAAAGATGGTCGTCTTTATTACTACGATGAGGACGGCTATAAAGAGACAAACACATGGAAAAAGCGGTAATGGCGACTGGTTTTATCTCGATGAGGAAGGCGAGATTGCTACCAATCAGAGAGTCGATGACTATTTCGTCAACGATGAGGGGCACATGGCAAAGAACCAATGGGTTTCGGCTGAAAATGAGATCGGCTACGACAGCCCGGATTCTCCGGACGGCGGCTCCTGGCTCTATTTTGGCAAGGACGGCAAGATTGTAACTGCCAAATGGATGAGCATCAACGGGAAAAACCTACTATTTCGACGAGGACGGACTGATGCAGACCGGGCTTCTGGAGCTGGACGGACAGACCTACTACCTCGGCGAGGAAGATGACGGCGCCAGAAAAACCGGATGGATTCTGCTGGAAACCATCACGAAAGACACCGACGATGAAGATATCTGTGCTATTTTGACACCGAGGACGCATGATCGTAAGCCAGATGGACCGCAAAATCGACAATGGCTACTACACATTCATCGACGGCCAGATGCAGACAGGCTGGATCAATGTCGCGGAAGCTGGCTTTGTAAGCTCCAGCACACCTTCAAACGAAGCAGCAACAACGGACAACTCTGCCACAGACACTGTCAGCTTAAACGATTTCCGCTATTACGATCCGGAAAATGGCGGACGCCGGGCAAGCGGCTGGTACACCATTGAAGGGGCACCGGGCATCAGCGAAGAAGAAGAGCCATTTTCCTTCTTCTTTAAAAAGCGGAACTGCTTACTTTGCCGAGAAGGATCTTGCTATTTTCACCATCAATTCCGAGCGCTACTGCTTCAACGAGCGCGGTGAAATGCAGACCGGGCTTCAGAGCCTGAAACAGGCGGATGGCAGCTTCGCCTCCTACTACTTCGGCGACGACGGCGTGATGCGTACCGGCAAGCAGACTATTTACAATGATGATTTAGAAGAAAAGCCAGATCTGGTATTTCCCAGACCAAAGGTTCCCTCAAAGGTACAGGGCCTACCATGGAGAGCGCGATAACCAGGTTTATGTAAACGGTCTTTTAAAGAAGGCGGATCCGGAACTCCGCTATGAGCCGG
>ENA-OQES01000542-OQES01000542.1-human-gut-metagenome-genome-assembly--contig:-NODE-542-length-15849-cov-2.654688_pt1 | contig 15849 bp, 22 predicted proteins | sample MGYA00242798_ERZ504641 | MGnify/ENA primary metagenome ERZ504641 (study PRJEB26092, sample SAMD00036327) | human gut metagenome | host: Homo sapiens | study: EMG produced TPA metagenomics assembly of... | reverse complement strand
ATGTCCTGGCAGAAGCCATCCAGTAAGAAATGTCCGGAATGTGGTGGATACATGGTAGAAAAAGGCAATAAATTAGATTTGTGCTGATGAAAAGTGCGGATATGTGGAACAATTAAGAAAGAAGATTAAATATTTCAAAAAACAGAAAAACACAACGTTGCTATTTTCTGAATTGTATGATAATATAAGCTAGTAAGGAATTTGAAATTTGATTTGTGTATACAACTTGGAAAATAATAGTTACTGTTTGCTAGAAGTAGTGAATAAGAGCAAATCATGTGGAGGAGACAATGAGCGTACAATTATTGGATAAGACCAGAAAGATTAATAAGTTGCTGCATAATAATAACTCCAGCAAAGTTGTGTTTAATGATATCTGTGCGGTACTGACAGAGATTTTGGACTCAAATGTGCTGGTAGTCAGCAAGAAGGGAAAGATTCTTGGAGTCAGCAAAAGCAATAAGGTGAGAGAAATCAGTGAACTGATCACAGAATCTGTAGGATCTCATATTGATAATATGCTTAATGAAAGATTGCTGAGTGTTCTGTCTACAAAAGAGAATGTTAATCTGGAGACACTTGGTTTTTCTTCAGATGCTGTGGAAGGATGTCAGGCAATCATCACACCGATCGATATTGCCGGGGAGCGTCTCGGAACATTGTTTATCTACAAACAGGATGCAACGTATTCTATTGATGATATTATTCTCAGTGAATATGGTACTGCTGTAGTAGGACTTGAGATGCTTCGTTCAGTGAATGAAGAAAGTGCGGAAGAGACAAGAAAAGAACATGTCGTTCAGGCAGCAATCAGCACACTTTCTTTCTCAGAGCTGGAAGCAATCATTCATATCTTTAAAGAACTTGATGGTACAGAGGGAATCCTGGTTGCCAGCAAGGTAGCGGATCGTGTGGGAATTACAAGATCGGTTATCGTGAATGCACTTCGCAAGTTTGAAAGTGCAGGAGTAATTGAATCACGTTCTTCAGGAATGAAAGGAACTTATATTAAAGTTCTGAATGATTATGTATTTACAGAGCTCGAGAGGATTGAGAAAGAGCGGATGTAAGCAGAAGGAGAAGACAAGATGTACGAGGGAAATCCGGTTGATCTGCAGATGGAAAAAGTGATTTCAGCAGATGCTATTTTTGATGATACAACAAGAGTCTGTAAGGTGGATCATTATGATACAGAAGAAGATTACATTTATCTTGAAGTGATGGAAGATCCTCTGACAACGATTCTGCTGGATGCAAAATACAGATGTTATATTTCAACGGGGACAGAGCTGTTGTGCTGCTCCGGTGTTGTGAAAGAGAGATACCAGTCGGAAGACAGGAATCTACTGAAGTTTAAAATTGAGAACGGATTCTATGAGATGAACGAAAGAAGATCATAGAGAAGCTTTTAGAGACGAAAGAAAAGCTGTGAGGCAGAGAAAGACCCCATGGCATTTTCGTTTTATGAAAAAATATGTAAACTGTGTTGACAAATGAAATAGGGGAGTGCTATTTTATATTCATGGGTTAGCACTCAAGAGAAATGAGTGCTAATAAAGTAAGGAGGAATTACAATGAAATTAGTACCATTAGGTGACAAGATCGTTTTAAAACAGTTAGAAGCAGAAGAGACAACAAAGTCCGGAATCGTATTACCGGGACAGGCAAAAGAGAAACCACAGGAAGCAGAAGTAATCGCAGTCGGACCTGGCGGAGTTGTGGATGGAAAAGAAGTTGTAATGCAGGTTAAGGTTGGAGATAAAGTAATTTATTCCAAATATGCCGGAACAGATGTAGAGCTTGAAGGAGAGAAATACATCATTGTAAAGCAGAATGATATTCTTGCAATTGTAGAGTAATACCCAGACAAATATAAAGGAGATGCAGTTAAAATGGCAAAGGAAATCAAATACGGATCAGAAGCAAGAGCAGCACTTGAAAGAGGTGTGAATCAGTTAGCTGATACAGTTAAAGTAACATTAGGACCAAAAGGAAGAAACGTAGTACTTGATAAATCATTCGGTGCTCCGCTTATTACAAATGATGGTGTAACAATCGCGAAAGAGATTGAACTGGAAGATGGATTTGAGAACATGGGTGCACAGCTGATCAGAGAAGTTGCAGCTAAGACAAATGATGTTGCCGGAGATGGTACAACAACAGCTACAGTTCTTGCACAGGCAATGGTTCACGAAGGAATGAAGAACCTTGAGGCAGGAGCAAACCCGATCGTTCTGAGAAAAGGAATGAAGAAAGCTACAGATAAAGCTGTAGAAGCAATCCGTGAGATGAGCAGCAAAGTTAACGGAAAAGAGCAGATTGCAAGAGTTGCTGCAGTTTCTTCAGGAGATGATGAAGTCGGACAGATGGTTGCAGATGCAATGGAAAAAGTATCCAATGACGGAGTTATCACAATCGAAGAGTCCAAGACAATGCAGACAGAGCTTGACCTTGTAGAAGGTATGCAGTTTGACCGTGGATATATTTCCGCATATATGGCAACAGACATGGAGAAGATGGAAGCTGTTCTTGATGATCCATATATCCTGATCACAGACAAGAAGATTTCCAATATCCAGGAGATTCTTCCGGTTCTTGAGCAGATCGTTCAGTCTGGTGCAAGACTTCTTATTATCGCTGAGGATATCGAGGGTGAGGCACTTACAACTCTGATCGTGAATAAACTGCGTGGAACATTCAATGTTGTGGCAGTAAAAGCACCGGGATATGGTGACAGAAGAAAAGAGATGCTTCAGGATATCGCAATTCTGACAGGCGGACAGGTGATTTCTGAAGAACTTGGATTTGATCTTAAAGAAACTACAATGGATCAGCTTGGACGTGCAAAATCTGTTAAGGTTCAGAAAGAGAATACAGTTATCGTTGACGGATGTGGAGACAAGAACGCAATCGCAGATCGTGTTGGACAGATCAAGAAAGCAATCGAAGAGACAACATCTGATTTCGACAGAGAGAAACTTCAGGAGAGACTTGCAAAACTTGCAGGCGGAGTTGCTGTTATCCGTGTAGGTGCAGCTACAGAGACAGAGATGAAAGAAGCTAAACTTCGTATGGAAGATGCTCTGAATGCTACAAGAGCAGCAGTTGAAGAAGGAATCATCGGTGGTGGTGGATCCGCATACATCCATGTTTCTAAGAAGGTAAAAGAATTCGCAGAGACTCTTGAGGGAGATGAGAAGACAGGTGCCAAGATTATCCTGAAAGCACTGGAAGCTCCTCTGGCTCAGATCGCAAAGAATGCAGGACTTGAGGGAGCAGTTATTGTAAACAAAGTAAGAGAGTCTGAAGTAGGAACAGGATTCGATGCTTACAATGAGACATATGTAGATATGGTTGAGAAGGGAATCCTTGATCCAGCGAAGGTTACAAGAAGTGCTCTTCAGAACGCAACAAGTGTTGCTTCTACACTTCTTACAACAGAGTCTGTTGTATCTACAATTAAAGAGGATACACCGGCTATGCCAGCAGGCGGTGCAGGTGGAATGGGAATGATGTAATCTATCCATCAGGAAGATTTGCAGAATTTCTATAAGAATAGAATAAAAGAGCTGTTACATAGAGATCTGTAGCAGCAGGAACAGAGGGTTCTATCACATTTCTGTAATGTCAGATAGAACCTTTTGTTTGTTCTAAAAAAGGCTCATGTTGTCGCATAGATAATAAATAAAGGAGTACTTATAAGTAAAACTTAATAATAGAGGTTAAAATAAATCAATACAAATTATGAGCACATCAGGGAAAATACTCTTGACATCCTTCGGGAATTTCTGTAGTATATCAGTTAATAATTACAAAAGATTTTTAGATACATTAACTGCCATTTCAAAGCAGTTTCATGGGTTCTTAAGAAAGAGAGGTAAAGTATAATGGGTAAGATTATAGGGGAAGGTATTACATTTGATGATGTTCTTCTTGTACCGGCTTATTCAGAAGTAATTCCGAATCAGGTAGATCTGTCAACACATCTGACAAAGAAAATCGTATTGAATATTCCGATGATGAGTGCAGGAATGGATACTGTTACAGAACATAGAATGGCAATCGCTATGGCTCGCCAGGGTGGAATCGGAATCATCCATAAGAATATGTCTATTGAAGCACAGGCAGAGGAAGTTGATAAGGTGAAACGTTCTGAGAATGGTGTTATTACAGATCCTTTCTTTCTTTCACCGGAGCATACACTTGAAGATGCAAATGACCTGATGGCAAAATACCGTATTTCAGGTGTGCCGATTACAGAGGGACGTAAACTTGTCGGAATCATCACAAACCGTGACCTGAAGTTTGAGACAGATTTCTCTAAGAAGATCAAAGAATCCATGACTTCAGAAGGACTTGTTACAGCAAAAGAAGGAATCACATTAGAGGATGCAAAAAAGATTCTTGCCAAAGCAAGAAAAGAGAAACTTCCGATCGTAGATGATGAAGGTAATCTGAAAGGACTTATCACGATTAAAGATATTGAGAAACAGATCAAGTACCCACTGTCAGCAAAGGATGAGCAGGGAAGACTTCTCTGTGGAGCAGCTGTTGGTATCACAGCAAACTGTCTGGAGCGTGTAGAAGCACTTGTGAAATCTCATGTAGATGTTGTTGTTATGGACTCAGCACATGGTCATTCAGCGAATGTTATCCGCACAGTGAAGATGGTTAAGGATGCATTCCCGGATCTTCAGGTGATCGCTGGAAATGTGGCTACAGGAGAGGCTGCAAGAGCACTGATCGAAGCTGGTGTAGATGCAGTTAAAGTTGGTATTGGACCTGGATCTATCTGTACAACACGTATCGTTGCAGGTATTGGTGTACCTCAGGTTTCAGCTGTTATGGATTGTTACGAAGTTGCTAAAGAGTATGGTATTCCGATCATTGCAGATGGTGGTATCAAGTACTCAGGAGATATGACAAAGGCAATCGCAGCAGGTGCGAATGTATGTATGATGGGAAGCATCTTTGCAGGATGTGATGAAAGCCCGGGAACATTCGAACTGTACCAGGGAAGAAAATATAAAGTATATCGTGGAATGGGATCCATCTCAGCGATGGAGAACGGAAGTAAAGACCGTTATTTCCAGGAGAATGCAAAGAAACTTGTTCCGGAAGGAGTCGAAGGACGTGTTGCATATAAGGGATCTGTAGAAGATACAGTATTCCAGCTCATGGGTGGACTTCGTTCAGGAATGGGATATTGTGGAACACATACAGTTGAAGAGCTTAAAGAGAACGGAAGATTTGTGAAGATCTCTGCGGCATCACTGAAAGAAAGTCATCCACATGACATTCATATTACAAAAGAAGCTCCGAACTACAGTGTAGACGAGTAAATTGAAGGTTTGCAGATTGCCTGCAGACAGATAAATGGAAGTACTGCGGATATTCCGCATTACCTGACGGGATGAAAAATCACATCCCTGATATAATAAAATAATATATAGGAACGCCTTGAGGAATTCCCGGAGGTTCAGTGAGAGCTGGATCTGCCGGGAATTTCTCTTTTATACGAATATAAAACAGTTAAGACAAAATTCATAAATGGTTAAGAAACATATGGTATAATAGCTGAAATAAGAAGATGTTTGTTTTAAACGATGGAAATGAGAGAATTAAAAATCAGGAGAAATACCGAATGAGTACGTCAAGACGAAATCAGCTGGCAGGGCGGAAAACATTGCCGAAGAATACACGAAGGAAGAAAAAGCGAGGCAGGAAAATGCTGCGGATCATAATGATCCCATTAATGATTTTATTACATTTTTCTTCTTTTTAAATCCTGTATACAAAGAAAAATCAATATGCTGATGTGGATGCTACGCAGCCGGAGATGGATGTACAGTTGTTAGATATAAATCCGTATTCCAGACCAGGGACAACAATTGACCATGTGAATGGGATTGTTGTCCATTACACAGCGAATCCGGGGAGTACAGCGCAGGATAACAGAGATTATTTTAATGGTCTCAAAGATAGCCATGAGACTTCGGCAAGCAGTAATTTTGTGATAGGATTGGAAGGAGAGATTATTCAGTGTATTCCGACCTGGGAGATGGCATATGCTTCAAATGACCGCAATGCGGATACGATTTCGATTGAATGTTGTCATCCGGATGAGAATGGAAAGTTTACTGATGCAACATACCGCTCACTTGTACAACTTACAGCATGGCTTTGTGCAAAATATGATCTGACAGCAGATCAGGTGATCCGTCACTATGATGTAACCGGAAAAATCTGTCCGAAATATTTTGTGGAGGATGAGGACGCATGGGTAGAATTCAGGAGAAATGTGCAGGATGCGTTGGAAAAACAGTAGACATCATTTCACTGAATTGTTATAATGAAATCAATTCTTGGGATCATAGAAGAATTGATTTCAAAGCTTACGGAGTTAGATGAAAATAATGTTTGAAAAATTTTTTCCAGATGAATATTTGGGGTCGACTTATAAGATCCCTTTTGAAAAACTATATGAGCAAGGATACCGGGGGGTAATCTTTGATATTGATAATACATTAGTTCCTCACGGTGCACCGGCAGATGAACGTGCAAAGAGACTGTTTCAGAGACTGAGAGAGATTGGCTTTGAAAGCTGTCTGTTGTCCAACAATCAGAAAAAACGTGTAGAGATGTTTAATCAGGAGATCCAGACACATTATATTTATAATGCGCTGAAGCCTGCAAGAAAGAATTATCTTCATGCGATGGAGATCATGGGAACAGATCAGACGAACACGCTGTTTGTCGGCGATCAGCTTTTTTACAGACGTATGGGGCGAAAAGAGGGTCGGAATACACAACATTTTAGTGCATCCGATCAATCCAAAAGAAGAGATTCAGATCGTTTTTAAAGCGGTATTTGGAGAAGATTGTGCTTCATTTCTATAAGAAGAGCTAAAAAAAGATTGAAAAAAGTCGCAAATTAGTATAGAATGGTAGAAGCAAAAAGTCTGTAACGAACAGTTACATTGTCTGAACGAAATGCAATTAAGGAGGATTATACATGGTTTCAGCAGGAGATTTTAAAAATGGTTTAACAATTGAGATTGAGGGAAATATTTTCCAGATTTTGGAATTCCAGCACGTTAAACCTGGTAAAGGTGCAGCGTTCGTAAGAACAAAACTGAAAAACATCATCAGTGGTGGTGTAGTAGAAAAGACTTTCCGTCCGACAGAGAAATTCGATACCGCTCATATCGACAGAAAAGATATGCAGTATCTGTATTCTGATGGTGAACTCTATCACTTCATGGATGTTGAAACATTCGACCAGATCGCAGTTGATGGAGATACAGTAGGAGATTCCCTCAAGTTTGTAAAAGAGAACGAGATGGTTAAAGTATGTTCACATGAAGGTAACGTATTCTCAGTAGAGCCGCCGATCAGTGTAGAACTTGAAGTTACAGAGACAGAGCCGGGAGTAAAAGGTGATACAGCTACAGGTGCTACCAAACCGGCTATCGTTGAGACCGGAGCAAGTGTTCTTGTACCGCTTTTCGTTAACCAGGGTGACAAAATTAAAATTGATACCCGTACAGGAGAGTACAGCTCAAGAGCATAATCCTTTCGTCATAATTCACAAAATTAAGACAGAGATAAAAGCCGAAAGCAGAGGCAAGTCCTCATGCTCTCGGCTTTTTTAGCATGTCAATACCATTTTGGAGGGGAAAAGAATGTTCTTGTAATCTGAAAAAAATGGGCAGATATAATTGGCAGTACACACCTGCTTGAATGCAGGTGATATTCAAATCATAAACTGCCTTAAGATGGCAGAAAAGGTTCTTTGCGGCGCATGGCTTTCTGGAAGGAGAACGGATGAATTATACAGAATTTATGAATGCTATGTTATGCGAGATCAGAGGACAGGTAGATGCGCAGGTGAGGACGGAGTTGTACACCGTGACGAAGAATAATGGAACCAGAAGAACAGGGATTCTTTTTAAGCAGGAGGACAGCAACCTTGCACCGACGATCTATCTGGAGGAATTTTACCAGAAGTACCTGAAGGGGCAGCAGGTACCGGATTTGGCAGATTCCATTTGCAGTATTTATCAGGAGATACGGGTGAAGAAGACCTGTGATTGTCAGAATCTGTTTGATTTTAATCATGTAAAAGAGCATATCGTGTACAAGCTGATCCGGCGGGATGCCAACGAAGAACTGTTAAAGCAGATTCCTTATGAGCCGTTCCTGGATCTGGCAGTGGTCTATTATATCCAGATAGACAACACACGCTTTGGCTCGGCGGCGATCCAGATCCGCAACGAGCATCTGCGGTACTGGCGTGTGGAAAAGGAAGAGATCCGCCGTCTTGCCGAGAAGAATACACCGCGGATCTATCCGGTGCAGATCCGGCAGATTGTACGCTTTATGTATGTGGCGACGAACGAGCAGTGCAGTCTTGGGGGCAGCAGTGATGCGGTATCCGGATTTTCCCGGGGAAAAAGGTCACGGGGGATGATCAGAGGGGATTTCTATATCCTGCCAAGCAGTATCCATGAAGTGATACTGGTGCCGGAAAGCTTTGGACTGGAGCCGGAGCGGATGCAGGAAATGGTAAAAGAGATCAATCAGACCGGAGTGGCACCGGAGGAAGTGCTTTCGGATTCCGTGTATTACTTTGATGGGGAGGAGATTCGGATCGTGGCGAAGTAGGGATAGATTATAAACGTGTATAGAGTAGGGAAAATTGACAGGGAAATATACCATTGTATAGCAGAGGATATAGTAACAGATGAAGTTATTATAACTGTTGTGCAGATTATGCATATTCGGGAAAGACATCCCAATGATTATGAACATTTTTTCTACATACTTTGACGAGATAATACGGGATCCGGATTATATAATTGAAGCGAAGAAACCCAATACAGCGTTGATACTAAAAGAAATTAAGGACGTTAAAGAAGTATTTAAAATGGTTTTACGTTTGATTACATCAAAGGATAATCTGGACTACAAAAATTCAATTATCACATTTATGAAAATAGATGATAAGGAATGGAACAGGCTGCTGCGCAACAAGAAAATTCTTTACAAAAGAGAATAATATTGATATACTGAATGTAGAGGAAAAATTCATTCATATGATTATCTAAGGTGGAAGATTTCGTGCGATCCACACGCCGATGGTATAGACAGGGGAAACCTGAGAGATGCAGGAGAAGCGCACGCCTGCTGGATAATCATTTGAAGAAGACTTAAAGAGGTGTCGCAGGTTTGCGGCACCTTTTTGTGTATACGATGAGCCAAGTGCAGATTTGTGCTTGCACAAGAATCTGTATTTTGCGAATGTACATCACCTGGCTGTTAAGCGAGATGGTGTACAAAGTATACGAATCAAGTAGGAGTCAGCTTACGTAATCATACAATAGAAATAAAGAAAGGAATTCCGAGCATGAACACAGAAATTTTAGTAATTGAAGATGACGACCTGGTAAGACAGGGAATCGTAGACATCCTGGAACTAAAGGGATGGAATGCGGTTGCAGCGAAGTCTTGTAGCGAAGCACTCGTAAGGATTCGAGGAGAAGAATATATGCTGTATGTACTGGATATGAAGCTGCCAGACGGGAACGGAATCATGCTCTGCAGGGAGATCCGCAGATATACAGACAATCCCATTCTTTTCTTATCAGCCTATGACAGTGAAGAATTTATCGTAGAAGGATTTGAAGCGGGAGCAAATGACTATGTGATCAAGCCTTTCCGCACATTTGAATTTATTGCGAGAATCAAGGCTTTGCTGCGACGTACCGGTATGCAAAACGGCAAGAAAGTGAAAAAAGGAATCAAAAGCGGAGAATATGAACTGGATTTGCAGAAGCAGATTTTGCAGAAGGATGGTGTCCGAATCGATCTTACAAGGACCGAATATCAGATTCTGTGCAGCCTTCTTGCAAACGCACCGAATCTTGTTGCGAGGGAGTTCCTGTTGGACACGATCTGGGATTTCAATGAAAATTATATCGATGACAATACCTTGTCTGTACATATGAACAGGCTGAGAAAGAAGCTGACTGCAGAAAATGAGCAGGATCCGATTGAGACAAAGCGTGGAGTTGGTTATGCATGGACGCTGAAAGCTGAGGATGTGTATGATGAGATCTGAGAGAAAGACGGAGAAATGGAGAATACCGGGAAAATGGACTCTGATTTTTCTTTGATATTGCTGGCTTTTTATGGATACCAGAATATTCTTGCAGAAAATTATGAAAGACAGGTTGTTTCCTGGATCGGACAGACAGAAAAAGACAGAACGGTTTCTGCCTTTACAGAACCGGATGAAGAAGCATATCAGAAGGGCTGCGAGGCATTGAAAGAGGCAGGGTATGAAGAGACAGGAAAAATCTGGCTGGAAAAGAGAATCCGAAGTTACGGAATAGGTGTGTTTGTGGCTGCGATCGGCATCATCTGCATTGTTGGTTTGCTGACAGAACTGCACATGGAGAAAAGACGGAAAAAAGCACTGGATAATCAATTGGCAGAAAAGACAGGAACTGGAAGCAAAGCTGGCGGAAGAAAAAAGAATTTCTGACATCGTGACCGGCAGAAAATGGGAACTTACATGGAAAATATTTCCCATCAGCTAAAAACACCGATTGCGGGAACACTTCTGAATCTGGAGGTGCTTCTTGTGACAGAAGAGGATGAAAAACGGTATCAGAAGCTGGAAGACTGTGTGAAAAAGGTGCAATGGATGTCCGATATGACGATCGTGCTTCTTAGGCTTGCGCAGATTGATTCCGGGAAAATCTGGATGAAGCGGAAAAAGAAAATCTGACCGGACTGATCGAAGAATGTATAGACAGAACACAGCCTTTAGCGGAAGAAAAAGGAGTTGGATTTGAAATGGATGTTCCAAAAGAATGCCTGCTTTCCTGCGACGGATTCTGGCTGAAAGAGGCAATGGAAAATGTACTGAAAAATGCCGTAGAATATGCAGATACAGGAAGCCTGATTCAGATTCTGCTGAAAGAAGATACGGACTATTATAAGCTGTATATCACCAATCGGGGAAAACGGATTGAAGAAGAGAAAAGAGAGCTGATTTTTGACCGTTTCTACCAGATGGAACAGGGAAGTGGAATCGGAATTGGTCTGCATTTGGCAAGGGAAATTGTCACGCTCCATCAGGGAACACTGAAGGTTGTGGATCGAAGCGGCTTGGAGGAGGCGACAACCTTCCAGTTTATACTGCCGAAGATGATTGCAAAAGATCATGCACAGGAAGAAATAAATCTTACGATTTCGTAAGATTGGGGTAAGTGAATCGAAAGACTGATCTGATATAGTAAGACTAACAAATGAAGGAGGTGGCAGAAGATGAAAACCGTAATCAGACTGGACAAGGTAAGCAAAAGCTATACCCTTGGTGAAAAGAAAATCACAGCATTAAAGGAGTTTTCTTTTGAAGTGAAAAGCGGTGAATTTGTGGCAGTGATGGGACGAAGCGGATCCGGGAAATCTACTTTTCTTAAGATTGCAGGAACACTGGAAAAGCCAGATACCGGAGCAGTCTTCCTGAATGGAATACAGATTAACGGGCTTTCCCAAAAGAAGATCTGCAAGATCCGGCAGAAGAAAATCGGGTTTATTTTCCAACAGTATCAGTTACTGCCGGAGTATACGATCTGGGATAATGTATGCATGCCGCTTTATATCGCGCATACGGTACCGGATAAAGCTTATATCCGACAGCTTCTTGAAAAGGTCGGATTATGGGACAGGAACGGAGATTATCCGGATCAGTTATCTGGTGGAGAGCAGCAGAGAGTGGCAATTGCCCGTGCAATGGCAGCAAAGCCGGGAGTGATCCTTGCGGATGAACCGACCGGGAATCTGGACTATCAGACCGGACAGGAGATCATGAAACTGATCTGCGCATCCAGAGAGCTTTACCGTCAGACAATTGTCATGGTGACACATGATATGGACAGTGCCAATTATGCGGACAGGATTGTGTATATGGAAGATGGTGCATTGCGATGAAAAGAGAGAAAAGACATGGAATTGAACGGGAACTCAGTATAAAAAGAATCCGCAGCCAGAAGAAATACAGTATCCTGATAGTCTCAGTCCTGCTTCTTACCTGCATACTGATTCAGATTGGTTTTCAGATGTCGGAAGGACTGAAAGCCGCATATATCGAGAATCGTAAAGCAGTATATGGGGAGTGGGAACAGGTATTTGTGGATATGGATGAAAGCTCGGTAAAAGTAGCAGAAGAGAATCCATTTCTTGCACAGACCGGGAAAAAGTAAGTATCTATGGGGCGATCGCCGGAGATTATCTGGAAAACCGTCAGATGAATATCGGGACAATGGACGAGACGGCGTGGAAAGCTTGGCAGACTGGAAATGAAAGAAGGACGCCTGCCGGAAATGAGCATGAGATCGTACTGGAATACAGTACACTTCGCTCACTTGGATATGAGGAGATGCTTGGAAAAGAGATTACGCTGGATATTACACCGGCGCTTTCCATTCTGGAGCAGGGGGAATCAAAAAGCTATTCGTATACTTTATGCGGGATTCTAAAAGATTATCAGATAAACTGGGAAATCTGCACCGGCATCGGTTTCCAACTGGAATTGTGACACAGGAAGGCGGGAACAGGATTGGCTCTGTTCAGGATATGCATATGCTTGTAAAAGCGAAAGAGGGCAGTGAAAGTGTTTATAAAGATCTGAAAGACAGCGAAGAATTTACCTGCGACATGGATGACAATGTGGAACAGGACAAACTTTCTGATGTAAGTCTTCGTATATGGATTTTCTGGAAAATATCCGTTTGCTGATTGGTGGTGCGTCGATCTGTATCCTGTTTCTTACGGTATCGCGTTCGATTATCTCAAGAAAACAGTTCTGGAGGTTCCTGGATGCACTTGGAATGAGAAGAGGGCAGATGTACCAGATTATTTTCTGGGAAGCAGTTCTGTTTGGTGCAGGAGCTGTTATTGTTGGAAATCTTGCAGGGATTGGGATTTACCAGCTGGTTATCCCTGCTTTTGAAAAGATAACCGAGCAGACATTACCACAGGCGGTTGCATGGGAAGGAGTCCATTTTTGGAACTGGATTCAGTATCTTATATATTGCTGCAAGTTATGGACTCAGTGCAGTACAGCTTCGCATACTTCTGAAAGGAAAAAAAGAAGAAAGTTCAGAAAAGAAGGGGAAAGTACAGGAAGATCGTCCGGTTCACGCCGGGAAGAGTTTTACTTCATAAATGGCAGATGCATCGAGTGCGTAAGAGTGTAGAAATTGTTCTTCTGGCAAGTGCTTTGCTGATCGTGGGATTTGGAAAGATGGAAATATCAACCAGACAGGAAGAACTGAAAGTATATCAAAGGCTGACAGGAAATGGATACTAATTTGAGTACAATGGAGATTACGAATTCTCCGGGAATTTCCAGGCAGACAGTTGATAAACTGGAACAGGTTGCCGGAGTAACTTCTGTAGAACAATATCATAACAATGAAAAAGAGGAGTTCTGGATTGATCTGTCAGAATATGCCGAAAGCGAGTATTTTCAGAAAGTAGTTGAAACATTGGTGGCATATCTGAATGAGACATCAATAAAGGAAAAGATATCTATTGAGAAAGTAAGAGTGTTTTTGCTTACAATAGACAGATGGCAGGATATACAGCGTTTTCTGAGAAATCTGGATGAAGGCAGCCTGACAGAAGAAGAATTTGAGCAGGGAGATTTTGCATTCTGGATCTTACAGAACTGCAGGAATATGACGGAAAATATCTGAGTGCATTCAGCCCGGACGGACAAGGAATATCAGAAGATACAGTACAGGTTGGTGATGAACTTCCGGTTTATACATTGAATGAGGATGGAAGCAGAAACGAAAATCCGATTCCGGTAACAGCGATTTTACGTGGCATGAAGGAAGAAGATGTGCGGAATCCACAGATAGGTGGATCTGGTATATCGATGATTGTTGGAAAGAATTTCTGGAAGAAATTTGGGAAAGCAGAATTATGGAATATGATCAGATCGTAAAAATTCTGGTATCGGATGATGCGGATGCGTATGATACGGAAGGGCATATTCTAAGTATTTTAAAACAGGGAACAGCTGTAAATGTGCAGAATAACCATGAAGAGTATAAGAAAATACGTCAGGAATTGTATTCCTTTATAGGAATGTACAGCATTTTTGCAGTGTTTTACATGATTCTGATTTCCATAGTTTTGTATCAGATGTTTCTTGCGGAGAAGCAGGAAGAAAAAAGAGAATGGGAAATCTTACAGTCACTTGGAATGGAAGAAAAGTTCCTGAAGAAAATGCATCGGATAGAAGTTCTTTGGATGATGGGATGCGCAGGAGTGATTGGAGTTTTACGTTATGGGGTGCTTACCGACTGATATAGAGGAGGATTCAAGATGAAGAAAACATATATCCTATATTGCTACATAATCAGCATTATTCTAATGCCGTTCAAATGGTTTGCACCGGAGAATATGACGGATTTATCGGAATGGGGATTGAAGTGTATTTCCAATCCGGTTGGAATCGTGTTGCTCATTATTGGTGTTCTGCTGATTTAGGCAAAGCGTATAGAAGCAAAAGAACGGATTCAGGTGGGAATTGGATTAGTGGCAATAAAAAAGACTGTCAAGCCATAAAAGCTTCACAGTCTTTTCACGTCCCTGATCAGAATCGAACTGACGCACCCGCCTCCGGAGGGCGGTGCTCTATCCACTGAGCTACAAGGACATTTACTAATATAGCACTTGCCCAGTAAAAAAATCAAGAAGAAAATTTCGAACAGGACAAGTAAAACGGGATGAACAGAATAGCAGCCGAAATACCATTTGAAAGTGATTTGATACACAGAGTGGGCATCAGCATAAAGCAATTTTAATGCAGAAAAAGAATAAATAATCGCTTCGACAAAACCAGTCAAAACAAGTCTTCCTTCGCTATTGACGCAAAAGCGGGCATTGCGTATGATAGGTGGCAAAGGAGGAAATGCCATGTCGGAAGAAAAAATGGATGCCCGTCCTTACAGGCAAAAAGAAGCAGATTTTTTACACTGGTCTTGTGTATCTGCTGGTCTGCTTTATGACGGCGGGAGTCACCGTTTTTCTTACGAAAGAGAAAAAAGATGAGGTAAAAGAAGTAAGTGCAGTTGTTACAGAAGAGCCAAAAGTAAATACCGGGTACGCAGCGATGGAAACCAATCCACTTCTGGAGAACCGAGACGAAGAGCTTGCGGGTGCAGTAGAAGCATACTATCAGGAACTTTCCGGAAAAGAAGCCTATGCCGAAGCATACGATGGGATTGCGATTTACACGAAAGACGGCAAAGCAAAAGGCAGCAGGATCCTGTATGTACGGTACAATATGAAGATCCGTGGAATTTACACTGAAGTACCGGGACTTGAAACCTTATATGCGGTCAAGGACAAAGATGGAAAATTCGATATTCAGGCAGAGATCTCTGACGAGCAGATTCAGACGATAATTGAAGAAGTTTCCGCACAGACAGATGTGCAGGAGCTGTTTGCACAGGTAGAAGCGGATTATGAACAGGCACTTGGTTCAGATGCAATGCTCGCACAGGCGGTGGAAGATCTGAAAAATGCGGCGAGTCACTGAAAATCCAGTCTCCGGATTACGATTTTCTATTGCGCTTACATAAGGATTCAGATATAATAAATAAAAGCGGCGCAGGCAAAAGGAGTCTGCGCTAACGTTTATGTGAAAAAAGAGAGGAAACGATCGATACTATGAAGAAGATCCTGGATCTGATTACAGAAGAAATGGAAACAGGCATTTGCAGATGCCGGATACGAGAAAAGAAACTGGCGCGTGTTACA
>ENA-OQES01000541-OQES01000541.1-human-gut-metagenome-genome-assembly--contig:-NODE-541-length-15851-cov-3.117718_pt1 | contig 15851 bp, 21 predicted proteins | sample MGYA00242798_ERZ504641 | MGnify/ENA primary metagenome ERZ504641 (study PRJEB26092, sample SAMD00036327) | human gut metagenome | host: Homo sapiens | study: EMG produced TPA metagenomics assembly of... | reverse complement strand
GATTCCCCCAATAATTTGTTTCTTCGACATAATGAACCCCCTTAATTTGTTAATTTTTTAACTATTAAGTGTAAATAATAAAATGGCTGGCTTTCAACCGATTCTCTGCGCTGTGGTTTATTTTTCTGCCAGTCATTTCATCTGACTTAACTATAATAAAAAAAGGATTGATAATCTAATACCAATCTTTTTATCCTAAATATAGCTTACAAGTTATGTTTTTCCTAAAAGTACTCAAGTATATATTCCTTATGCGTAATACAATTATTGTGGAATACACATTGCTTCTCTTCCATCAGGCGCTTTTCCAGATCTGCAAAGTAGTTTAAAGCATATTCCCTGAACATCTGGTTTCTGCGGCTTTCAAAGTTTTTCTTCGGCCAGCATAACTTTAACAGACGGTAATTTCCCGGATCTGCAATAAATGCATAGGTAAGATCCTCATGTTCCTTTAACGTGTCTTTTAATGAATCATAAGGGATGATCGATATACCTTCATTTTCTGATATGGCCCTGAAAATACGCTCCATTTCGCTGTAATAAGCACAGAATTTCGGTATAAAGCCAGCTGCATGACATAAGCTTACCATCAGGGTGTTGCTGCTGGAGCCTCTCCAGCCTGCAATAAACGGCTCTTCTCTTAATTCTGACATATGCAAAAGCTTTTTCTTTGCTAATGGATGGCTGCGGTTTAATACAATGACGATTTCTTCCCGCATAAGATACTCAAATTCCACATTCTCATATGTGTTCATAGACGCGGAAATGTGGAAATCATATTCTGTCATCAGTTTTCTCTGCATCAAAGAAAAATTAGCCACATCCAAAATGATATTTGGATGCAGCTTGCAGAATAAGTCATACATAGGTGGGAAAAATGCACTGTCCTGCCTTTACGATCAGGGAAATGGTACCATTTTCAGAATCCGGTGTTACAGAAAGTCCATCTACCGCTGAATCGATGAGATTTAAGCCTTTGCTCACCTTATCGTAAAATTTCTTTTCCCTGTTCGTTTAAGACAATACGCTTTTTTCACACGGTCAAACAGGACTACTCCCAGTTCCTGTTCCAGGTTTTTGATGGTTTAGAAAGAGAAGGCTGCGATACATGCAATTCCTCAGCCACCTTGGTAACACTTTCTCTTCTTGCAACTTCACAAAAAATATCTCAGCTGTAAAAGCTCCATTCAGTCTTCTCCTTCTGTTTTTCCCCAATATTTTCCCGGGACTGACTGGTTTTAAAGGGCTTATGCCTGTAAAGTTCCCAGTCTCTTATAAACAGCCTCTGCCTCACTGATCATATCGTCAATAATGGCCTTAACTGGCTTTACTTCGTTAATAAGACCTGCAGCCGGACCCATAGCAAATACGCAGTGCTGTGTATCGCCAGACACATAGCATTCTTTGCTAAGAGCACCGGAGATAACTGGTAGCAGTTCCTTCAGACCTGCACCTGCTTTTTCCATTTCCAGTGCCTTTGCAGACTGCTCATTTTTCACATAACGGGCCATATTTTTAATACTTCTCTGGCAAGTCATGGTATCGATCTCTTTAGAATTAACGATCAGATCCTTGAAGTTCTGGTGGATGGTACACTCAGTAGACGCCACAAAACGTGTTCCCATAACTACGCCTTCTGCGCCTAATGCCAGAGCCGCTAACAGTCCTTTCCCATCTGCCACGCCGCCTGCTGCCAGCACCGGGATAGATACGGATTCTGCTACGCGGTTGATCAGGATAAAGCTTCCCAGTTCATCTAAACCTGGATGTCCTGCTACTTCATAGCCTACGATAGTAACAGCATCAGCTCCAAAGCTTTCTGCCTTTTTCGCATATTTTACACCTGGACACTTGTGGATCAGTTTAATGCCCGCTTCTTTGATGTGAGGAACAAATTCAGAAGGATTCTGTCCTGCTGTTTCAATAACCTTTACGCCTTCTTCTCCGCACACATCAATATACTGGTGGATTTTTTACTCCCATATTCAGGCCAGGAGCCAGTGAAATGTTGACTGCAAATCGGCTTATCTGTCAGTTCTTTTGTCTTCTTTACTGCAGTGCGGAAATCATCCATTTCCGGGTAAATGGTGATATTAATGGTTCCCAGTCCGCCTGCATTAGATACAGCTGCTGCCAGCTGTGGTACACCTAAGTGCTGCATACCGCCCTGCATAATTGGATGTTCGATACCGATCAATTCTGTAAATCTTGTTTTAAACATAAGATATACTCCTTTCAACTTGAATGTCCTCTCGAAATCTTTCATGCGCAGGAAAAATCTCCAGCGAACATATGACCATCAGCGCAGATCATCTGTTGTGAATATTATAACAATGCAGTCGGATCATGTCTAATATCCAGTTTTTATCTCATGTATAGCTTACAGGTTATGGATCGTTATTTTCAAGCTTCTTATCCATTCCTTTTCGGGCAATTCATCTTTTGTCTCTATTTTTTGATCACTAATTCTACTGGGCAGTGGTCGGAACCAAACACTTCTGTATGGATCTTTGCGCTCTCCAGCTCATCTTTTAAGCTCTCGCTGACGCAGAAATAGTCAATACGCCAGCCTGCGTTCTTCTCTCTTGCTTTAAAACGGTAGGACCACCAGGAGTAAATCCCTTCTGTATCCGGGTAGAAGTAGCGCCAGGTATCAATAAAACCGTCATTTAAAAGGTCCGTGAACTTGCCTCTTTCTTCATCAGTGAAGCCCGCATTCTTCCGGTTAGTCTTTGGATTTTTCAGGTCGATCTCTTTGTGGGCTACGTTTAAATCGCCGCAGAAGATCACCGGCTTTTTCTCTTCCAGCTTTTTAAGATATGCTAAAAAATGCATCTTCCCAGGTCATACGGTAATCCAGTCTGGCAAGACCATCTTTGGAGTTTGGAGTATAGCAGGTGACAATGTAATACTCTGGGAATTCAGCTGTGATGACTCTGCCTTCATGGTCATGTTCCTCAATGCCAAGGCCATAGGAAACAGAGATAGGCTCTTCTTTTGTGAACATGGCTGTGCCGGAATAGCCATTTTTTCTCAGCATAGTTCCAGTACTGGTGATAGCCCGGCAGATCCAGATCGATCTGGCCTTCCTGCAGCTTACTTTCCTGTATACAGAATACATCTGCATCTACCTCATTGAAAAAGTCCATAAAGCCTTTTCCCACGCAGGCACGCAGACCGTTTACATTCCAGGATATGAGTTTTTTCATAATTGTTTCTCCTTTTGCTGTATGGCAACGCCCCCTCCTTATGGCGGGGAAAGCAGTTGTGCTGATAACACATCCCCGCATAAAGCGGGAAAACTGTTGCACTCCACTGCCCCGCGAAGCGAGGCAAAATACTCTCCCTTATTCTGGATAAACCAGTCTGGACTCCGGGAACTCATCAATATGGGTCAGCACCTTCAGATACTTTGCAGCCAGATATTTTGCCATTCCCAGGTTCATATCCAGGTAATTGCCGCAGTCTTTTGGAGATGCGCCTGGTACTTCCCCTTCAAAGTCACGGACAAATTCATACATTTCTACTACTAATGGCAGAATGTCTTTTGACTCATAATCACCTGCTAAAAGCAGATAAAAACCGGTTCTGCAGCCCATTGGTCCAAAGTATACGGTCTTGTCTCCAAAATCCTTGTGGTTTCTTAAAAAGGTAGCACCCAGATGCTCGATGGTGTGCATTTCTGCGGTGTTCATAACAGGTTCTTCGTTTGGGGAAGTCATACGCAGATCAAAGGTGGTAACGGTGCTGTCTCCTACTTTGTCTTTTCTGGATACGTAAACTCCCGGCTGTAATTTAATATGGTCGATGGTAAAACTTGCGATCTTTTCCATGGTCATTTCCTCTTTTCTCTCTTTTTCACTTATATTTCCGCTACTGCATACCTTCCCCGCGCTGCGGGGAAAAATCACCCCTAGAAATGGCAGAAAGGCAGGTCCCAGCACTTCCCGGTTCCTGCCCTCCTTACTCTTATCGTTCTTTATACTACGACCGCCCCAAAGGGGCGACCGTTTTTGATCCTATTTTTTATCCGAATGATTAGTCATCCTCTTCATCACTTTCAGTTACAGTGAAGGTAAATCTCTTACGTGCCATTTCATCGCTTTCCAGATACTCATCGTAGGTAGTGATCTTATCAATCAGCTTGCCGTTGATGATCTCCATAATACGGTTGGCAGTAGTCTGTACGATCTGGTGGTCACGGGATGAGAAGATCATCACGCCTGGGAACTTGATCATACCACGGTTTAATGCGTCAATAGACTCCATATCCAGGTGGTCAGTCGGCTCATCTAACATCAGTACATTTGCGCCGGAGATCATCAGCTTGGATAACATACAACGTACTTTCTCACCACCGGATAATACCTTAACCTTCTTAACACCGTCTTCGCCTGCAAACAGCATACGTCCTAAGAAACCACGTACATAAGTTACGTCCTTCTCAGGAGAATACTGGGTCAGCCACTCAACAATGGTGTCATCATTTGCAAACTCAGCGGAGTTATCCTTCGGGAAGTAAGACTGGGTGGTTGTAAGTCCCCACTTGTAGCTTCCTTCATCTGGCTCCATTTCACCTGCAAGGATCTTGAATAATACAGTCTTTGCACGCTCGTTTGGTCCAACTAAAGCAACTTTGTCCTCTCTTCCAAGGATAAAGGAGATATCGTCTAAGATCTTCTCACCATCAATAGTCTTGCTTAAGTGTTCTACAGTAAGAACTTCATTTCCGATCTCACGGGCCGGACGGAAGTCGATATATGGATACTTTCTGCTGGATGGCTTGATGTCATCTAACTGGATCTTCTCTAAGGCTCTCTTACGGGAAGTAGCCTGCTTGGACTTAGAAGCATTTGCAGAGAAACGCTGGATAAATTCCTGTAATTCCTTGATCTTCTCTTCCTTCTTGCGGTTTGCTTCCTTCATCTGCTTGATGATCAGCTGGCTGGACTCAACCCAGAAGTCGTAGTTACCAGCGTACAGCTGGATCTTGCCGTAGTCGATATCAGCGATCTGTGTGCAGACTTTATTTAAGAAATAACGGTCATGGGATACTACGATAACGGTATTCTCAAAGTTGATCAGGAACTCCTCTAACCATGCGATGGCATCCAGATCCAGGTGGTTGGTAGGCTCGTCAAGAAGCAGGATGTCAGGATTTCCAAACAGTGCCTGTGCCAGTAAAACTTTGACCTTCTGTGCACCTAACAGAGTGCTCATCTGTGCATAGTGGAATTCAGTACCAATGCCAAGACCATTTAACAGGTTCTCTGCGTCAGACTCAGCTTCCCAGCCGTTCATGGTAGCGAACTCACCTTCCAGTTCTGCTGCCTTGATACCATCTTCATCTGTGAAGTCTTCCTTCATGTAGATGGCTTCCTTTTCCTTCATGATCTGGTACAGTCTTGCATTTCCCATGATAACAGTATCCAGAACGGTGTACTCATCATATTTGAAATGGTCCTGCTGTAAGAAGGAAAGTCTCTGTCCCGGAGTGATGGCAACCTCACCGCTGGTTGGCTCTAACTGTCCGGAAAGGATCTTAAGGAATGTGGACTTACCGGCACCGTTTGCACCGATGAGACCGTAGCAGTTGCCCTCAGTAAATTTGATATTTACATCTTCAAACAATGCTTTCTTGCCTACACGAAGGGAAATATTATTTGCACTTATCATGTCATTTACCTTTCTTATAAATAAATCTGTTGCTTTTTGTTTCCGCTAAAAGAGGGGGCATTTGCTGTCCCCTCTTTCTGTCTTATGTACTTACAGGATGACCTGAAAAATACATTCTTCGCTCAATATCAGATTGTACAGGGAAAAACCGCATTTTGCAAGGGCTTTTACAGGAAATTCCCCATTTGCAGACTATTTATAAGCTATTTCTCCGTCAGTTATCCGCTGATGCCGGTGATACGTTCATCCGCTGCCAGTTTTAACAGCATTGCATTCTTATCATATAAAGGCGGATATACTACTTCCAGTTCTATCTTTGTACCATTCTTGCCTTTTCCCACCTTCAGATTTGAAATCTTGACCTTTTCTTCTGAAAAATGCATCTGGATATCCGCGATCACATTTTCATAATCCGTACAGGTCATCTTAAGAAAACCCCGTATGGGTTCTGCCGTAAGGAAAGAGGTTCTGTGAAGGATCTCCTGGATCGCTACTACCAGTATACCGGCGCAGACACCAATACCATACTTTCCTGCTCCCACTGCCATTCCCACGCCAGCTGTGGTCCAAAGTCCTGCTGCTGTAGTCAGACCGCTTACTGTATTATTTCGCACAAAGATCACACCTGCACCCAGGAAACCTACACCGGATACGATCTGTGCCGCCACACGGGAGGAATCTACCTTTTCTACATCGTAAAAACCATACTTGGATACTACCATCATAAGTGCCGCCCCCAACGCTACAATGGCATGTGTCCTCATACCGGCGCTTTTATCCCTGTTCTTTCGCTCATAGCCGATCATATACCCCAATACGCTGGCTACGATCACTCGCAAAAATAACTCCGCATCTGACGGTATCCCTATTTTTGTTATCATTTCTGCTACCATCTTCATGTCCCTCCTGATCCTGTCTCTTATACTGTGTAGCTTTTATATGCTGATCTTTTCTTCTCTCTTAATACCAGTATAGCCCATCCATATCCACCTGGTTTTGCTCATTTTTGCAGGCATCTGTGCTCATTTTCCAAATGATTTCCTGTATTCCACCGGCGTGCAGCCTTCTCTTTCTATAAACAGCTTTGTAAAATAACTCTGACTGTACCAGCCACATTCTACGGTAATATCCTTTACCGTCATATGGGTGGTTGCCAGAAGCTCTTTTGCATGGTTTAAGCGAAGCCCAGCCACGTAATCACTGTAGCGCACGCCCAGCGCTGATTTTTAAAAGACTGCTGATATAACTGGCAGACAGACCGAACCGCTCGGAAAGATCTGCCGCTGAAATATCTTCCCGGTAATGTTCCTCAATAAAACGGATCATGGAATTGATCCTGGAGTCCTCAGAAGGACTACTTAAAAGGCTTCTGGATTTCTGCTCCAGGAAGTTTTTCAGTTCTTTTGGATCCATGTTTTCTGAAACCGGAGTTTTTAAGACCAGACTGAAAAAATCTGGCAATATTTTTTCTTGACCGCCCGATCCATTCCTTTTCTTCTATCTTTTTCCCGATCCAGAAAGATAAACTGGAAAAGCTGTTGTAATCTCCGCTCTTCCATGCCTCCTGCCACTTTAAGCATCTGCGGCCGAACTCCACTTTTTCTTCCTCTTCATCTAAAAGAGGACTGAGATAATAAAACGCCCGGTTCCTTTTATTACCCGCAGGCAACTGAGTTCTTCAGATTTCCAAGGTCTTCCCTCAGGTTTTCCATGTCCCTTGTAACAGAGGTGCCAAAACAGGTCATTCCTTCTGCAAATGTCCGGGCAGATAAGGTCCTGTAGATCTCCTGTATCCCTTCTCCTTTTTCCGAAAAAGCAGAGAAGTTTCAAACTGTTATCACTGAATACAGAAACTACATGATCCTCATATCTCTGAAACAGAGCCGGGATCGGATCGGAAACCAGGTTTTCTCCATCTACTGTGATCATCAGCAGCCCGCAGAAATAACCCTTATATTCCCCCAGTCCGATATTTCCTTCCATTCAAAGCACTTTCCAGCCAGGTACGGAACAGATTTTTTCTCCGCTCTCCTGCCAGATACTGCTGCAGGCGTACCGCCGTAATGGTCTCCTGGATCGTCTTTTTATCCAAAGGCTTCATCAGGTAATCTTCCACTTTCAGCTTTACCGCCTGCTTGGCATACTCAAATTCATTGAAGCCGGTCATGATATAATAACGGGTATCCGGGGATATTTCCTTCCCCAGTTTTATGGCTTCCAGTCCGGAAGGCCCCGGCATCTTAATATCTACATATGCCATGGCGATCTCATGTTCTTCCAGCATTTTTAACATCTCATGGCCATTATAGGCATGAAGGACCTCGTCTTCTTTGGAACATGCCTGGATCAGTTTTTCTATGGAAATATGGATCAGCGGTTCATCGTCGATCACCAGTATCTTCATGTTTTTCCTCCTTGAAAGGAACGATCAATACCTGAATGGTTCGTCCATCTATACGGTAAATATAAAGCCGGATATCAGGTCCCCACAGGCTGATCCTGTTTTCTACATTTTTTATTCCAATGGACTCCGGGGAGTTTAATTCTTCCTCTTTAAATCCCACACCATCATCCTCAATAAGAATGTACAGACTGTTTCCGTGACGTTCTGCCTCTACAGACAATTTACATGGAACTTCGCTGGGCTCTATGCCATGGATCACTGCATTTTCCACCAGAGGCTGCAATAACAGCTTTGGCATGGAAAGGGACTTAAACTCTTCTGAACAGTTGATCTCATAGGAAAGCCGGTTTCCAAAACGCAGCAGGCACAGGGAACAGTAATCATTTAAAAAGTCCAGTTCTGCCCCTAAAGTAGTCTCCCGGCTGCGGCTTAACACATACCGCAGCAGATGGGCAAAGGAGTAAAAAGCATCATTTAAAGCCTCCTGCTCCCCGATCTGGTTTAAGGTAATAAAGCTGTAAATGGTATTGATGATAAAATGAGGCTGGATCTGGGACTGGAGCGCCTGTAACTGCAGGTTTTTCTGGGCCAGCTTCAGCTCATATTCATTGCGGATGGTCTCCTGGAGCTGCTTTGCCATGGCATTAATAGAAGTTCCGATCTCATTAAACTCACGGATCACCAATGGCTCACATCGTGAATTTAAGTTGCCCACCTGGAGTTCTCCAAGGACTGCCTTAATATGATAGGTAGGGCGCTCGATCCAGTAATTATTTTTCTTAAACATGGCATATCCCAGGATGGAGCATAACAGACAGCAGGCTGCTGCCATAAACAGGAAAATGGCCATACGGTCTATCACATAGGACGCAGACAGCAGTACATGGACCGTTAGAGGATAATGCTCTAAGGTCTGTGAAAAACACAGCCAGTTTCTGTGGTCATAGTTTACTTTCTGCTGCTTTAAAGCTGCAGTCTGAGTCTTTGTAAGAGGCTTATTGGAATAGATCAGCTGATCTTCGTCATTTGTAAACGCAATGATCAGAGGCGCCTTGCTGGTAAGGCTGGAGAACAGATTTTCAAAATCATCTGTTTTTTAAGTTCAGCATGATCACATTTTTCCTGATCCTGAAGGAACATGTTGTTTAATTTTCTGGATATGTAAAAACTTCCTGTATCCAGTTCTTCTTCTTCATCTGCCCCTGTCATATCTTTTTCCGGGATAATAGCCACCCGGCCGTTTTTGTCAAGAGCCGACTGATACCAGCTGCGGCCTGTAAGAGGGTGGATGGTTGGAAGATACTGATACCAGTCAGACGTGTTAAAATACAGCACATTTCCGTCTGACATGACTAACATATCCCCAAAATCTTCTCTGGAATAGGTAGTCAGCTGTAAAAGTTTTCCAATTTCTTCTCCTACCTTGTTCTGGTCATAGGGTGTCAGGTCCTCAAAAGGCGTCCTGGACTGAAAAAAGGGAATGATAATAAGGTGCTTTTGTCAGGTTATCAATATCGTTAAGATATTTTGTCATGTATGCCGAGATCAGTTTCGTATTATTCTCCGCCCGGCTGCGTATCTCCTGATACTGGTAAGTTCCAAACAGATAGGACACCAGAAAGCTGACCACTACAATTGGAAGGAGACAGCTGAGGATAAAATTTACAAATAATTTTCTGGAAAGGGACTGTACTTTCTTTTGTTTCATATGTAACCTCTTCGTCTGATTAATATTGAATTATAGCACAATTTTATTGCTGGTAAAAGTTTAATTTTGTCAATCTTTACAAAATTTTTACTTGACTGGAATTTTTCTCATATTATAAATTCCCCAGTATACAAAACACCCGGCAAACCTGTTGGATCTGCCGGGTGTATGTCTGCTTCGCAGCCCCTTGTTTTTGACTGCGCGACTTACTTATTTGAATAATTTAGCTACACGCTCTTCCATGCTGGAAACTGCCTGCTCTGGGTGTAGTTGTCTTCCAGGATGCACTTCTGGATCTCGTTTGCGAAGATTTCTTTTGCTTCCTGATACTGTGGGATAAATGGTGTCTTATAGGTGCTGTACTGTACCTGATCTACGATGATCTGAAGATTTGGATCTTCTTCTACCATCTTCTTGTATTCTTCAGAGTCTATGCAGCTCTGTCTGGTAGGAAGATATCCGGTACCATTTGCCCAGCGTACTGCATTTTCGGTGTTGGTCATGTACTTTAAGAACTCCCAGCCAGCCTTCTCTTCTTCTTCGCTGTGGGCCCTTGAACATTAACAGGTTAGAACCACCTGCAGGATAGGAAAGTGTGGTATCCTGAGGAACTGCACCTACACCAACTTCAAATTCACAGGTCTTCTCTAATCCCTTTAACTGAGCACTGCTCTGCTGGATCATAGCTGCTGTGCCGCCTGCAAATGCATTTCTGCAAGCCTCAGAAGAGTTGTAATCCTGACCGGATGGAACATGCATGGTTCCGTCTGCGATCATTTCTTTCCACAGATACAGTGGCTTTGTTCCAGGATCGCCTGCAAATCCGATGCCGTCTTCTGTCTCATTGGAAAATGGTTCCGCCTGCGTTCATAACCAGTGACATGTAATACCACTGATCCAGTGGGCAGGAATATCCATAAGAACCGTTTCCAGTAAGAGCCTTAGCGTCTGCCTTTAAGTCATCCCAGGTTACAGGAGCTTCTTCCAGACCTGCTTCTTTGAAACGATCCTTGTTGTAGTACAGTACCGGAACGCTGCGGGAATGAGGAAGGGCTACTAATGCTCCATCATAGTAGGAAGCGTCTAACAGACCTGGCATGAAATCGCTCATATCGTAGTTCTCTTCATCTACGAACTTCTGAAGGTCAACTAACTGATCTGCGTCAGCGAAAATTCCTAACATACCAATCTCCATCTGAGCTAAAACAGGAGCTTCGCCAGCTGCTAAAGCGGCCTGCATCTTAGTACCTGCGTCTGTGTAAGAACCCTGATGTACTGCTTTTACAAAGATCTTGTCCTGGGACTCGTTAAAGGAGTCTGTGATCTGCTGGATCAGTTCTCCGTTGGAAGAACCCATGCAGTGCCAGAACTCGATAGTGATCTTGTCACCGTTATCTGCTGCAGCTGCTTCTGTGCTTCCCTCTGCTGCCTTGGTGTCCTCTGCCTTTGCTGCTGTAGTATCAGCCGGTTTTGCGGAACTGCCGCATCCAGCTAACATACCAGCTGCCATAGCTGCTGCCAATACTCCTGCTACTTTTCTTTTCATTTTCTTTCCTCCTGTGTTTGTTTAATATACTTTTTATTTATAATTTACTTAATACCGGAATATACAAAGGAATTACGGATCTTCTGGCTTGCCAGCATGTATACGATCAGGATCGGCAGTACTAAAACTACGTTTCCTGCCATGATAATGTGCCACATCTGTAAAGTCTCAGAAGATTTAAGGGCTGCGATACCTACAGGCAGTGTACGAAGTGTCTCACTGGAGGTCATGATCAACGGCCAGAAGTAGTTGTTCCAGGTAGAGATGAAGGATAGAAGGCCGATGGTGATCAGAGCCGGTTTTGCCATAGGCATCATTACCTTGAACATGATCTTACGGTTATCTGCATCGTCCAGTCTTGCAGCCTCAATGACTTCCTGAGGGATCTGCATAAAATACTGGCGGAGCATGAAAATACCAAATGGATTGGAAATAAATGGTAATATTAACGGTATAAATGTTTTTAACATCTTCATCCGGCTGAACATCAGGTAAACCGGAAGGAAGGTGATCTGCTGCGGGATCATTAATCCTAACAGTACAATTCCAAAAAATGATATTTTTTCCGAAATATTCATGTCTTGCAAAGCTGTAAGCAGCCGGTACAATGATCAGATACTGGAGAACCAGCACACAAAGGCTGACTACAACAGAGTTTCTAAAATATAATCCAATGGGAACGATCTCAAATACATGAGCGTAGTTTTCCCAGTGAAGACTGGATGGGAATAGGTAGGCGGAACTGCAGCGCCTCGGTATAGTCCTTTAATGACGTGCTGACCATCCAGTAAAATGGGAATGCTATGATGACCATAACAGCCACTTTTAAATAATGTTCAGGATATGGCATACTTTCTGAAAAAAGGAAGTGCTCCCCCTGCTTTCTTCCATGATTTTTCCCTCCTTAATTATATCGTAAACTGTGGAAATTTTTACTGATAATGTACACGTTTCTTTCCTACACCGAACTGAACGTAGGTCATGATGCATACCAGGATCAGTAAGATCACACCTGCCGCACAGGCCATACCCGGTTTTCCGTAGCGGAAAGCAAAGGAATAAATGTAGTAAACCAGTGTATTGGTAGAGTCTACCGGTCCGCCCTGTGTCATAACGTTAACGGAGTCAAAGATCTTGAAAGATGCAATGGATGCCACAACAGAGGTAAACAGGATGGTCGGTGAGATCATTGGAAGAGTGATCTTGAAAAAACACTCTCCACTTTGGAGTGGAATCCAGTTCTGCTGCCTCGTAAATATTAGAAGGAACCGTCTGAAGGGCTGCCATGATCAGCAGTACATAGTAACCAACGCTTTTCCATACCATTACCAGAACCAGTGAAAACATGGAAGTGGATGGGCTGGAAAGAAATGGGAATTTTGCAAATCCCAGCTTTGTGATGACCATGTTTAAAAATCCGGTATCCGGGTCCATCAGCCATAAGAATACGATGGATACGGAAACCATGGAAATAACATGAGGGGTAAAGATAAAGCCCTCTACCATGTTGTTTAATTTCTTATGTTTGGAGCCGTTTAACCATACTGCAATGATCACTGCCAGCACCATGGTCAGACTGACAAACAGTACTGTATAAACAACGGTATTTACAAGTACCATCCGGAATGTTTCTGAACCAAACAGTTCTTTGTAGTTGTCCAGTCCCACGAAGGTTTTCTTCGCGGAGATCAGGCTTCCGGAAAACATGGAATAATAGATCAGGTAAAATACCGGATATACAGTGAAGACAAACAGTAAGATCATTGCCGGCATAGCGGTAACAAATCCCAGCATGCGGTCCCGCTTTTCGCTGACGCTTCGTTTTTTCTTATCCACTGCTTACACCTCCCGGCCTGCAAGTTTTGCAAATCCAGCATGGATCATCAGTCTGCGTTCGTCATCTAAGGTGATCCGCTTTCCATCCTTATCAAACAGATACATGTTCTTTACAGGAATAGACAGTTTTAAGGTGCTTTCGTCTTCTGCTTCATAATCAGATTTTGCCATCAGCTTTCCTGCCGGACTGTCTAAGGAGTAGATGATCTCAGAACCAAGCATTTCCTTGGTAGCGATCTTAGCACTTATCTCTACATGCTCTTCTTCTACTTCTTTTAAGTATACTTTCTCCGGACGGAAACCAACCTGCATTCCTTCCGGCAGAATGTCTTTTACAATGTTCATCTGAGGAGTGCCTATAAACTGTGCTGCATATACGCAGTTTGGATTGTTATACAGTTCTCTTGGGCTGGACTGCTGTACAATGTAGCCATCTTTCATCAGTACAATATCATCTGCCATAGACATTGCTTCTACCTGATCATGGGTTACATATACGAAAGTGGTTCCCAGTTTTTTATGTAAACCGATCAGCTCCACACGCATCTGTCCACGCAGCTTTGCATCCAGGTTTGACAGCGGCTCGTCCATTAAGAATACTTTTGGCTGCTTTACCATGGCTCTTGCAAGTGCAACTCTCTGTCTCTGGCCACCGGAAAGTGTAGCCGGTTTACGGTCCAGGTACTGAGTTAGGCCTACTACCTCGCAGATCTCCTGGACTCTTTTCTTTCTCTCTTCTTTTGGCACTTTCTTGTTTTCCAGACCAAATTCGATATTTTCACGGACTGTCATGGTCGGATACAGAGCATAGTTCTGGAAAACCCATGGCAATGTCTCTTTTTCCTGGTGTTAAGTCGTTGATCTTCTTTCCGTCAATGTAAATATCTCCGGAAGTCGGTTCATCAAGTCCTGTGATCATACGCAGTGTTGTGGATTTTCCACAGCCGGACGGTCCTACCAGAACAGTAAAGCTGCCGTCTTCTATGCTTAAGTTCAAATCATCAATGACCATCTGGTCACCAAACTTCTTTGTTACATTTTTGCAACTGAATAGCCCCCAATGCCATTTCCTCCTGTTTTTACTTCGTTTTAATCCTTGGTTTGATCTTGTTTTCAGTTATTTTCGTTATTTGAACATTTTTCATGTTCCTTTGTTGTATCCAATATAACATCTTTGCTTATTTTTCTTCTTGCTCATTTTTTTAGAAAGCTTTGCTGTTTTTATGAACAGAGCAAAAAATAAACTTAAAGGAATCTTAATTGAATTTTGGGGGCGGGAATGTTACCATGGAATTAACCTGAATATTACTCCATTTACTGAGCTTACAGATATTTATAGATCTTTATAGAAAAGAGGAATCATCATTATGCAAAAAAAGACATGTGTATGACCTTGTAATACTCCTTGCAGCCGGTACGATTATGATGTCCGCCTGCGGCAAAAAACCAGATGCGCCTGCTGATACAACAGCGCCCACACAGACCGAAAGCCAGACTGAGGCTTCCGCAGAGGAAACCACCAAACCAGACGAAACTCCATCCGAAACACAGGTCCCGGAAGATACAGAAAGCACAAAATTCTATATGCTCCAGGGAACGGTTACAAAAGCAGAAAAAGACGGCTCTGCCTTTACCTTACTGGCCGATGACGGAAATGAATATACCATCGCTCTTTCTGATATCCGCGATGTGGAAACAGAGATTGAAAAGAATATCCAGATTGCCATTGCCTGTATGAAAGACGCCTCCGGCGATCCTGAAAAAGCAGCTTATATCGTCGCTTTCCCGGAACAGGAAGAATGGACCATTTCCACTGACGAAGGCATCACCACCAGCAACGCCATGAGCACCTTCATGATCCAGACAAGTGATGGCAAAGAGATCGGATTTATTAAAGATAACTGTCCTTCCGATGAAAACGCGCTTACCAGTGACAGCGGAGACTCTGTGATCGTTACTTATGTTACTTCTGATAATGCAAACTTCCCGTTGGAGATCCGGAAGGGGAAGTGATAAAATCAAAAATCTTTATATAAAATAATTTTAGCTGCCAGATGACTATTGCTTTACAGTCACCGGCAGCTTATTAAAATAATCTATATAATTGTCTCTTTTATAACTCTTTTTTCGTACTTTAATCTTATTTTAAGTTATAATGCAATATTAAAGTTAAGATCTCATTTCCTACAGCAGATTTCCATATCTTCCCAGGAAACTTCTGGTTCTTTCATTGTCAGAAGCAAATACCTTTTCCGGTGCTCCTTCTTCTACGATCACACCACCTGCCATAAAGATGACGCGGTGGGAAATATCTCTTGCAAAGGCCATTTCATGGGTTACGATGACCATGGCTATGTGCAGATCTGCCAGGGACTTGATAACCTTTAATACTTCTCCCGTCAGCTCCGGATCCAGAGCAGATGTGGGCTCATCAAAAGAACAGGATCTTTTGGTTTTAAACGCCAGAGCTCTTGCAATGGCTACTCGCTGGCACTGTCCGCCGGATAACTGGCAGGGATAGGCATTTTCTTATCTTCCAGACCCATTTTTTCCAGAAGTTCCCTTGCTTCTTTGTAAACTTCCTCTTTGTCCCTTTCTGTACATGGATCGGGGCATCTGTAATGTTACTTTAATACAGAAAAATGGGGGAAACAGGTTAAAGTTCTGGAATACCAGGCCAT
>ENA-OQES01000540-OQES01000540.1-human-gut-metagenome-genome-assembly--contig:-NODE-540-length-15859-cov-4.483982_pt1 | contig 15859 bp, 14 predicted proteins | sample MGYA00242798_ERZ504641 | MGnify/ENA primary metagenome ERZ504641 (study PRJEB26092, sample SAMD00036327) | human gut metagenome | host: Homo sapiens | study: EMG produced TPA metagenomics assembly of... | reverse complement strand
GCTGGAGACCAGCATTGCCGGTGCACGCGGCGTCATCATCAACATCACCTCCAGCCCCGACATCGGCCTGGAGGATGTCGAGACCGCTGCCAGCATGATCACCCAGAGCGCGCATCCCGATGCCAACATCATCTGGGGTACTGCGTTCGACGAGCGCCTGAGCGACGAGATGAGCATTACCGTCGTTGCCACAGGCTTCGAGAGCACGCCCGAGGTCGACGAGCCCATTCAGGCCCATGTTGACGCCAAGCGTGCCGCGCAGGCCGCTACCCAGCCCGCCGCACAGCCTGCCGCTGCTCCGGTCCAGCCCGTGCAGCCTGTCCAGCCGCAGGTCAACCCCGTCATGCCCAACCCGATCTTCACCCAGTCCTTCAGCACCGGCATGGACACGCCTGTGGCCGCACAGCCCGCAGCCCCTGCCGAGGAAGAGGATGACGGCGATTACTTTGACGACCTGCTCAGCATCCTGAACAAGCGTTCTTAATGATTTTTTTGCGAGAGGATGTAAAAAGCCATGCCGTCTGAACCGATGAACATTCAGGAACAGGGTTTTCGTTCCAGCTTGTTCGGCTTTGATAAAAATGACGTGCTGGCTTACATGAACGCACTGGCCAACGAGGCCCAGCAGCACGAGCTGGAGTACAACCGCCAGCTGCAGCAGCTGCAGTCCAAGCTGGACGAGCTGCGCAGCGAGCGGGGCACCGCCGACAGCCGCATGGAGGCCCTGAAGGCCGAGCTGGCTGCCGCGACCCAGCGTGCAGACACGGCCGAGGCCAAGCGCCGCGAGACGGACGAGCAGCTGGAGACCATCAAGAAAAAGACGGCCTCCTTCCAGTCCACCCAGCGGGAATCCCAGAAAAACGCCAACATCTGGCAGCTGAAATGCCACGATCTGCAGCAGCAGGTGGACGAGCTGCAAAAGCAGCTGACCGCCGCGCGCGCGCTGAACACTGCCGCCGCCCCGGCTGCCCCCACATCCGATCTGGTGCGGGAGGCCAAGCTCGAGGCCGGCAAGATCCTGGCCGATGCCCGCCTGTACGCCGAGAGCGCAGAGCGGGAGCTCAAGCAGCAAGCCGAGACCCAGAAAAACCGCATGGCAGAGAATGCCCGCAGCATTGCGTCGGGCGTCATGCTGGTGCGGGAGCGTCTGGCCAGCGTGGACGAGCGCCTGAGCGCCGCCACGCTGGATTTAGACGGCCTGACGCAGGCCATCTATCAGGCGCTTGACCAGACCGAGGCCGAGCTGAAGGATCTGGGCACCGATATGCGCAGCTTTGCGCAGGGCACACCGGAAACGGATATTCCCGCACCGGTGCCGCCGCGCCCCGCTGCCAAGCCTGCCGCCCCGTCTCCCGAAAAGCCCGCCGAGCGTCTGCGCGTCAAGGCCAAGGCACAGCCCGTGCACCACACGGCCCCTGCCGCCCCGGTCCACCGTCTGCGCAACACCCGCCGCCCGATCTCCCAGCTTTTGCAGGATCAGATCGACAAATTGGGCCGGGAGGAGCAATAAGTTTGTACATAGCCACTCGGTTTTGCGCCGGGTGGCTTTTTGTTTAGAGCGGCTCCCCTTCGGGGGGAAAGGCTTGGTTTGTTCACAAACCCTTCTTAATTTGTTGAACTTTTCCTTCACGACTTTAACACAAATGGCGGGTATACTATAAGTGTTCTCAGGAAGGGAGCAGGGACCCGGGCCTGAGAACAGAACCCCAAGGTTTTTTCATCCATACTCCTCTTTTCTTTTGATGCCGAAGCGGTGCAGGACTTTCCTGCACCGCTTCGGTGATTTTTTTAGGACAGATTTCTGCATTTGACAACGTGTTTTCCTGCACCGTACTCTTGCCGAATCGTGCAGAACCCTGTATAATATAATCTGATATTGTATCGCCGCGGGGCAGACCCGGCGCACATATCCCGCAATTTCACTCCATCCGCAGGAGGCAAAATCCTATGAGAGTTGGTCTGGACATTGGTTCCACCACCATTAAATGTGTTGTGCTGAACGACGCCGGGCAGATCGTCTATTCGACCTACGAGCGCCATTTCAGCCATATTTTAGAGAAGGGCAGGGCGCTGCTTGAGAAGGTTGCCGCCGAATATCTGCCCGATGGCCGCGCCTACTTAGCCATCTCCGGCTCCGCCGGTATGGGCCTGGCCGACAGCTGCAAGGTCCCCTTCGTGCAGGAGGTCTTTGCCACCCGTGTAGCCGCCAACCGGCTGGCCCCCGGCACCGACTGCATCATCGAGCTGGGCGGCGAGGACGCCAAAATCCTTTTCCTGACAAACGGCACCGAGGTCCGCATGAACGGCAGCTGCGCCGGCGGCACGGGCGCGTTCATTGACCAGATGGCGACTCTGCTGAAGATGGGCGCCGACGAGATGGACAAGGCCGCGCAGGCCGCGACCCGCACCTACACCATCGCCAGCCGCTGCGGCGTTTTTGCCAAAAGCGACATCCAGCCCCTCATCAACCAGGGCGCACAGGCGGGCGACATCGCAGCGTCGATCTATCAGGCCGTTGTCAACCAGACCATTGCCGGTCTGGCACAGGGCCGCCCCATCAAGGGCAATATCCTGTATCTCGGCGGCCCGCTGACCTTCTCCGGGACGCTGCGCCGGAGCTTTGACAAGACTCTGGGTGTCACCGGCACCCTGCCGGAGAACAGCCTGCTCTTCGTCGCGATGGGCGCGGCGTTCTATGCCGACGAGGAATCCGACCTGCGCGAGGTTGCCAAGCGTCTCGACGAATACAGCGCCACAGCGACCTACGTCAGCCTGCCGCCGCTGTTCGCAAACAAACAGGAGTACGAGGACTTCCACGCCCGCCACTTAAAGGCCACCGTTCCCTGCCTGCCCTTTGGCGCAGACTGCGGGCCGGTACATATCGGCATCGACTCCGGCTCCACCACCATCAAGCTCGTCGTCATCGACAACGACGCGAACATTCTGTTCGAGCGCTACCGTCCGAACCTCGGCAACCCGATCCCGCTCGTCAGGGAGACGCTGCTCGGTCTCTACAAGGATCACCCGGGCCTGCAGATCGCCAGCGTGACCACCACCGGCTACGGCGAGGAGCTCGTCAAAAATGCGTTCCACTGTGACCGCGGTCTTGTCGAGACTGTCGCGCACTTTACCGCCGCCAAGCACATTTTTGCCCGACGTGGATTTCATCATCGACATCGGCGGTCAGGACATGAAATGCTTCAAAATTGAGGACGGTGCGATCAGCAACATCTTCCTGAACGAAGCCTGCTCCTCCGGCTGCGGCAGCTTTTTGCAGACGTTCGCCCAGGCGCTGGGCTACGACGTCAAGGAGTTTGCCGCGCTGGGCCTGTTTGCCGACAAGCCCGTTGACCTTGGCAGCCGCTGCACCGTGTTCATGAACTCGTCTGTCAAGCAGGCGCAGAAGGACGGTGCCTCGATTGAAAATATCAGCGCCGGTCTGTCCATCTCCGTCGTCAAGAACGCGCTGTACAAGGTCATCCGCGCATCCAGCCCCGAGGAGCTGGGCCGCAACATCGTGGTACAGGGCGGCACCTTCTACAATGAGGCTGTGCTCCGCGCTTTTGAGAAGGAGATGGGCGTCAACGTCATCCGTCCTGACATTGCGGGCCTGATGGGCGCTTACGGCGCGGCCCTGTACGGCAAGGCCAAGGCAGGCGCGCACGCCCGCAGCACCGTGCTGACCCAGCTGGAGCTGGAGCATTTCAGCCAGAAGGTCAACACCGTGCAGTGTCAGGGGTGCGGCAACCACTGCCAGCTGACCGTCAACGTTTTTGCCGATGGCAAGCGCTTTATCTCCGGCAACCGGTGCGACAAGCCCGTGACCGGCAAGGCCAACAACGAGGACCTGGACCTCTACGCCTACAAGCTCAAGCTGCTGGACGGCTACCGCAAGGCAGCAGCCCCCGCGAACAGCCGCGGCAAGATCGGCATCCCGCTCTGCCTGAATATGTACGAGCTTTTGCCGTTCTGGCACACGCTGTTCAGCCGCCTCGGCTTTGAGGTCGTCGTCAGCCCCTTCTCCAACCGCAAGCTGTACCAGAGCGGTCAGGCGACGATCCCCAGCGACACGGCCTGCTTCCCGGCCAAGCTGAGCCACGGCCACATTCACTGGCTGTGTGAGCAGGGCGTGGACGCGATCTTCTACCCCTGCATGAGCTACAATCTGGACGAGCACCTGGGCGACAACCACTATAACTGCCCTGTCGTGGCCTACTATCCCGAGGTGCTCGAGGGCAACTGCCCCGAGCTGAAGGCGACGAAGTTCATCTACGATTACTTCAACCTCGAGCGCCGCAAGGATTTCTACAAAAATTCCAGCGACGCTGGACCATTATTTCCCGGGGCTGGACCGGAAGGCCGTGCACGAAGCCATTGATGCGGCCTACGACGAGTACGCCCGCCACATGCGGCAGCTGCGCGACAAGGGCACCGAGATCATTGCGCAGGCCCGCAGGGAAGGCCGCCGCATCATTGTGCTGGCGGGCCGCCCCTACCACGTTGACCCTGAGGTCAACCACGGTATTGACCAGCTCATCATCCGGCAGGGCGCTGCCGTCATCAGCGAGGACTCCGTCAGCTGGCACGAGCAGAAGTTCCAGACCTCCGTCCTGAACCAGTGGACCTACCACAGCCGCCTGTACGCCGCCGCGAAATACTGCACCGAGAACCCCGACATGGACCTTGTGCAGCTCGTCTCCTTCGGCTGCGGCCTGGACGCCGTCACCACCGACGAGACCCGCGAGATTCTGCAGGCGGGCAGCAAGCTGTACACCCAGCTGAAGATCGACGAGATCACAAATCTGGGCGCGGTGAACATAAGACTGCGCAGTTTGTTTGCGGCGCTGGAAGAACGCAAAGAGGACAAAAAGTAAGAGGCAATTCCATGGAATACATGACCCCCAACTTTACCAAGGACATGGTAAAGACCCATAAAATTCTCATTCCGAACATGGCCGTGACTCAGTTTCGGCTCATGCAGGCGGCACTGGCCAGCGAAGGCTACCAGACCGAGGTGCTCGGCAACTGCGGCAGCGAGGTCGCGCAGCTGGGCCTGAAATACGTCCACAACGACACCTGCTACCCGGCGCTGCTCGTCATTGGGCAGTTTCTCGACGCGCTGAACAGCGGCAAATACGATTTGGACCACACCGCGCTGCTCATCACCCAGACCGGCGGCGGCTGCCGTGCGTCCAACTACATCAAGCTGCTGCGCAAGGCGCTCGTCAAGGCGGGCTACGGCAATATTCCCGTAGCATCGCTGAACTTCTCCGGTCTGGAAAAGGGCAGCGGTCTGCCGCTGACCGTACCGCTGCTGCGCAAGGTCATTGCGTCGATCTTTTACGGCGATATGCTGGTCGCCCTGCGCAGCCAGACCCACGCCTACGAGAACCACAGGGGCGACGCCGACGCCATGACCGAGAAGTGGATCTCTACGATACAGGGCTGGATCCGCGACGACAAGAACTACTCCGCCCATGACATGAAGCGCCGGTTCTACGATATTGCCGCGGACTACGCGACCATTCCCATCACCCGCGTGCCGAAGGTCAAGGTCGGCGTCGTCGGCGAGATTTATGTCAAATACTCGCCGCTGGGCAACAATGATCTGGAAAAATTTCTGGAAAGCCAGGACTGCGAGGTCAACCTGCCCGGCCTGATGGGCTTTGTGGAGTACTGCGTGGCCAACTACAAGCTGGACATCGACCTGTACGGCGGCAACAAGCTGGTGGCGGGCGGCGCGGACGCGTTCTTGAGCTGGCTGGACGGCATCGGCTGCGCCAGCTATGACGCCATGCGCAAGTACGGCTTCTACGCGCCCGGCTCGTTCCGCGAGCTGATGAAAAAGCCAGAGGGCATCATCTCTCTGGGTGCCAAGATGGGCGAGGGCTGGCTGCTGACCGCCGAGATGATCGAGCTGGTCGAGGGCGGCTACGGCAACATTGTCTGCGCCCAGCCGTTCGGCTGTCTGCCGAACCACATTGTAGGCAAGGGCATGATCAATAAGATCCGCGCCCTGCACCCGGACGCGAACATCACCCCCGTGGACTACGACCCCAGCGCGACCCGCGTCAACCAGGAAAACCGCATCAAACTGATGCTGGCCGTGGCCCGCGAGAAGCTGGACCAGCCCGGCGAGGTACAGCCTGTCACCGCGGAACAGCTGGCAGGCGGCGCACCGCAGGTGGAGACGGTGGTACGATAAATTTATAAAAAAATGCCGCTGGCATAATTGTCAGCGGCCTTTTTATACAGGCTTCAAGCCTTCCCCCTTGGGGGAAGGTGGCCCCGCAGGGCCGGATGAAGGGTAAGTTCACGGGAATAACCCGTTTACAGGCAATCTCCGCAAGGTTGCCCCTCATCAGTCAGCGGTCGGGGCCGCTGACAGCTTCCCTCACATCTCCTCCACCTGTTTCAGCTCTACCTCCCGCTTATCGATCACCAGCAGTCCATCCTTCTGCATCTGGCTCAGAGCATTGCTCAAGGCGCTGCGGTCCACACCAAGGTGGTCGGCCAGCTGCTGGCGGTCAAAGGGGAGCGTAAACCGCAGGCTGCCGTTTTGCCGCGCCAGCATCGAAAAGTACGCGGTGATCCGCCCGCGGATCGTCTTGGGGGCGGTGTACAGGCTGCGCTGCGCCAGCCCCAGATTTTTACGCGCTGCAATGCGCAAAAGATTTTGCGTTAGCTTCCAGCGCCACGGCTCGCAGCCGCACTGCAAAAGCTGCCCGGTCTCCAAAAACAGTGCTTCGCCGTTTTCTGCGGCCACAACGCTGACCCGCAGCGGCTCGTCCGGCAGACAGGCGTAGGTCTCGGCAAACAGGTCACCCGGCCCGGCCTGGCCCAGCAGCGTCTTGCTGCCCCAGACGTCCAGGTGCTCCATGTGCACCCGTCCGGCCAGCACCACGCCCAGCGCCGGGGCTCTCTGCCCGGCCTCCAGCAGGATCTCCCCCTTGGCAAATGCCTTGCGGCGCATCCGCAGCGCGGTTACGGCTGCCTCGGCCTCGTCGGCGGTCAGTCCGCGGAACAGTGGTACATCCGGCAATTCCATAATTATGCACCTCACATGTTGTTGCTACAACAGAACTCTTGCTGCCATTGTAGTAAAATGACAGCACAAAGTCAAGGAGGCTGACCATGAAACGACAAATTATTCACATCGACCAGGAGAAATGCAACGGCTGCGGGGCCTGCGCCGCCGCCTGCCACGAGGGCGCGATCGCCATGATCGGCGGCAAGGCCACGCTGATGCGCGACGACTACTGCGACGGCATGGGCGACTGCCTGCCGCACTGCCCCACGGGGGCCATCACGTTTGAGCAGCGCGAGGCCGCGCCCTACAACGAGGCTGCCGTGCAGGCCGCCAGGCAGCACAAGACCGCCCACACGTCCGGCTGCCCCGGCAGTGCGCCCAAAGCGATGCACGTCTGCCCGGGCAGCATGGCCAAGGCCCTGCACCCCGCCGAGGCAGGGGAGAGCGCCCCGACGACGGCCCCCAAGCCAGCTGCGCCAGTGGCCCGTGCAGATCAAGCTGGTGCCTGTGAACGCACCCTACTTTGACGGTGCGCGGCTGCTGATCGCTGCCGACTGCACGGCCTACGCCTACGCCGCGTTCCACGAGCGGTTCATCCGCGGGCACATCACGCTGGTGGGCTGCCCCAAGCTGGACGACGTCGATTACAGCGAGAAACTGACCGCCATCATCCGCAGCAACGACATTCAAGAGGTCACTGTTGTGCGCATGGAGGTGCCCTGCTGCGGCGGGCTGGAAAATGCCGCCAAGCGCGCCTTGCAGGCGTCCGGCAAGTTCATTCCGTGGCAGGTCGTAACGATTTCCACCGATGGGCGGATTCTGGACTGACTTTTTTTGCAAAAAGGGCTTGCATTCCGCAAAGCAGTATGCTATAATAACATACGTCGCTGAAACGCAGCGACGTATATGCGCGGTTAGCTCAGCTGGTAGAGCATCTGCTTGACGTGCAGGAGGTCACAGGTTCGAGTCCTGTACCGCGCACCAGAGAAAGCCCCTTGCCGATACGTTCGGCAAGGGGCTTTTCTTTTGTTTCCGCGGATGCAAGCATCCGCTTCTGCATGTAGGGGTCGATGCTCGTCATCGACCCGGGAGCTGAACGACTGCCGCAGGGCCGGGCGTGCTGCGCCCCGCCCCCCCCGTCTAAGTCGTACCGCCGCGGATTCTTTTAATGTAGCCTTCTCCTATGAGCTGATACGTTACACAGTGCCGCAGTTGATAAAATAATCTTTGTCAAAATTTGTTTTCTCCATGAAGTTTGTTACTTATAGTCCGTTGAATCATAGGCTACAATCCGGTATGCTGAAATGCAACGGAGGATGTCGTTATGATTACAGAACAGGTTGGAAATCGGATTCGCGCACTGCGCAAGCAGCGCGGCCTTTCCCAAGAGAAACTTGCCCTAAAGGCTGGTATTGATCGGACATACCTGGCAGGTATCGAAACCGGAAAGCGCAACGCTACACTGCTAAGCCTGGAAAAAGTTGCAATTGCCTTGGATATTTCCATGAGGGACTTTTTCGGCTTCGAAAAATGAAGTTGACTATAAGTAACAAATATGGCATACTATTGTATGCCCGGCCACCGGGAGGCTCACTATGGCAAACAAAACCTACAATAAGCACGCTGTTCTCGCATATCTGTTTGACATGAAAACCAATTGTGGCACGCAGCATATTGGGGAAGATATTGATTTCACCTTGCGGGAAGTCGGTGAGGGGATTCGTGCCACCGGCGGCGCTACGCCCACTTCGTGGTCAAATTTTGTGCTTGACCTGACGCGGAAGAGAAACACCATTGCACAGCGCCTACCTGCGCACGTAATCCAATACGGCTACGATTTGCGCCAAAAAAACAGGTCCCGTCCCGGGTGGACAGAGCGGTGATAATTATTGCGGTACATTTGTTTACCGCGGATTTGATGCCAACGGCCAGACCATTCCCATTCAGGATTGGCTGGAATGGGGAATACCTGACCGTGAAGTCACGATAGTGAACAAGGTTCCCCTCCTTGTTCAGAAATTTATTTCCAACGACGAGGCATCGCTGTTCAGTGTCATTGACTACTGTGATATTCTTTCGCAGATACTCGGACAGACTGTCCAGCGCGTGCAGTCTCCCATGAAATGGCAGCCCAACGAAATCGACGGCTACTATGTCGCGGAGACTTCCCGCAACATCTATGTGTACCCTGTGGAGGCCAAAGCGATCAGCACTTCTGACGACATCAATCTTGTCCAACTGTACGGTCAGTATCAAACGTTTATCACGAAATATAAGCGCAATGATTTCAACCTGGTTGTACGTCCTATCGCTGCTAAAATGGAACCTACCGGTATGCTACTGGCTGTATTGGATCATAATCCGCTGTACGACGCCAAAAGGAATAAAGACGCCGCCATGTTCAATATCATAGAGATTGTCCGTGTCCGCCTTGATTCACCGCTGGCCGCATGGCAGAAAAAGTAAAAATGTGAGGTAGTATTTGATGGCATTCAGTTACCATCCCCCAACAAGAAGCAGCTGTAAAGTATGCGAGCATCTTCTTCAAGCGTATCCGGCAGAGCCTCTGATCGGCACGTTTGAGGGGCGTTCCTGCATGGCAAACGGCTACCCGTTTCATGACTGGTACAATTTCGTACTGGGTTATACGCCAGTCTTCCCGGAATATATGCTACAGCGGGAAGGGATTCGTGCTGGAGACGGAAACATTGTGCTTGATCCATTCAACGGTTCCGGCACAACGCAGCTTGTCTGCAAACTGAAAGGCATTCCGTCCTATGGTATCGATGCTAATAACTTTATGGTTTTCGCCGCACAGCAAAAGCTGAACTGGAATGTTAATTGTGACGCCATCGAAGCAGCAAAGCAGCATATCATTGCCACTTATCTAGCTGCGGCAGCTGGTATTGACTGGGACGACAGGGATCACCTGGCCGCCCTTGCCAATACTGACCGCCCTGCAGCGCTGGATTGCCGCTATATTTCTGACAAACCACTGGTAAAAATCAAGCTGTTGAAAGCCGCCGTAGAGGCACAGACCGAAGGTGCCGAGCGAGACTTATTTTTGTTCGCTATTTCGTCTATTCTTGTCCCCGTATCTAACGTAAAGTATGGTCCAGGGTTCGGCATCGGCAAGCCGAAGGAAGATGCCGATGTACTACAAGCTTTCCGCGACAAGGTAAATATGATGCTTACCGATCTGCGTAGCGTGACGGACGTGCAGCGTCGAACACTTGCTACGACATTGTTGGGCGACAGCCGCTCTCTGACCGATTATGTCGCAGAAAACAGCATATCCCTTATGATTACTTCGCCGCCCTATCCCGGCGATCACGAATACACAAAACACTCTAAGCTGGAACTGATTTTCCAAGGCTATGCTACTGACCTTGCCTCCTTCCGCACAATCAAAAAACGTATGATTCGCGGCTCTACCACCAACATCTACAAGGAGGATCACGAGCGGGCATTGGTTGAGGACATTGCTGAAATCCGACAAATCACTGATTTGATTGATGCCCGCCTAAAAAGCGACGGCGCAACCAGCGGCTTTGAGAAGCTGTACACAAAGCTGATTTGGGAATACTTCGGCGGCATGGCCGCCACGCTGCGCGAATGCTATCGTGTTCTGCGTCCCGGCGGGAAAATTTCCCTGCTGGTAAGTGATTCTCACGCATTTAAAATGGTGCATATCCAAACAGCCGAATTGTTGCGCATCGTCGGTGAACGCCTTGGCTATGTCAATGCCGAGGTTGTTTTATGGCAAATGAAAAATTTCCACCTCCCATAAATATCAGTTGCGGGAAAATATCCTGATTTTGGAAAAGCCTGCACAGTAAAGGGAATACGATCAGCTTTATGGCTGGTCGCTTTTTGTGTCCCCATTGACGAACCTGCGCTGGTACGATATACTTATATTTTACGGCATTTTGTCGTACTTTGTTCAAAGCAGGAATAGGGCAATACCGCACAATTCTAAGTGCCGATACGGCGAGCGAGGCACGGCAGCCGCCGGAGCGGTGCTTAAGCCGTCAGGCGGGAATTGTGCGGTGTTGCCATAGGAAAAGGAGGGAGGATCGCCGTGATTTTCGGCAAAGCGATCAACCGATACTATCTCAAGCACGCGCCGGTGCTGCTGCTGGGCATTCTGTCGCTGCTGACGGTGGACTACATTCAGCTGCTCATCCCGGAGCTGTACCGGCTGGTCATCAACGGCGTAAATCTGGGGCAGGTGATCGTGGACGGCCAAACGCTGCCCTTTACCAAGGAGGTGCTGTTTCAGCACATCTGCCTGCCAATGATCTGGATCGTCGTGCTCATGGTCATCGGGCGGTTCCTGTGGCGCGTCTGTTTCTTCGGGTCAGCGGTCAGCGTGGCCGCCGATTTGCGGGAGCGGATGTTTGACCACAGCCGCCGCCTGTCCCAGCAGTACTATCAGGTCAACAAGGTCGGCAACCTGATGAGCCTCTACACCAACGACCTCGACACCATTCAGGAGTGCTTCGGCGACGGCATTTTGATGTTCTTTGACGCCGCCGTGCTGGGCATTATGGCGCTGGTCAAGATGTGGCGGATGGACTGTAAATTAACACTTCTGGCGCTGATTCCGGCGGCGGTCATGTTCGTACTCGGCACCGTCATGAGCCAAGTCATGACCAGGCGGTGGGAGGAGCGCCAGCAGGCGTTCTCCGACCTGTCCGACTTTGCGCAGGAGAACTTTTCCGGCATTGCGGTCATCAAGGCGTTTGTGAAGGAGCTCAAGGAGCTGATTGCCTTCCGCCGGCTCAACAAGGAGAACGAGGAGGTCAACGTCGCCTACACCAAGATTGCAACACTACTCGAGGTGCTGGTCACGCTGTTCGTCGAGTCGGTCATCTGCGTGATTTTGGGCTACGGCGGCTGGCTCGTCTGGCGCGGGCAGTTCAACGCAGGTCAGCTTGTGGAGTACATCGGCTACTTTGAGGCCATCGTCTGGCCCATCATGGCCATCTCGATGCTGATCGAAAAGACCTCCCGCGGCAAGGCATCGCTGAGCCGCATTACCGAGCTTCTGGATGCGCCCATCGACGTGGCGGACCGCGACGGCGTCGCCGACCTGCGCGACCCGCACGGCGGCATTGAGTTCCGCCATCTGACGTTCCGCTACCCAGACGGCGAGTACGACGTGCTGAAGGACGTATCGTTCACCATCAAGCCCGGCGAGAGCGTCGGCATCGTCGGCAAGACCGGCGCGGGCAAGACCGCGCTGGTGGACCTTTTGCTGCGTACCTACAATGTGCCCGACGGCACGCTGTTTGTGGACGGGCAGGACGTGAACGCCGTATCCATCCATTCGGTGCGCGACGCCTGCGCTTACGTGCCGCAGGACAACTTCCTGTTCTCGGACACGATTGCCCACAACATCGGCTTCGGCGTGGACGACGCCAGCCAGGCCGACATTGACCGCGCCGCCGCGCTGGCCGATGTGCGGGACAACATCGTGGACTTCAAGGACGGCTACGAGACCGTACTCGGTGAGCGCGGCGTGACCGTCTCCGGCGGACAGAAGCAGCGCATCTCGATTGCGCGTGCCCTGCTGAAAAACGCACCGATCCTGATTCTGGACGACTCTGTCTCGGCTGTCGATACCCGCACCGAGAAAATCATCCTCGACAACCTCAAGACCAGCCGCGCGGGCAAGACGACGCTGCTGATCGCCCACCGCATTTCGACGGTGGAGCAGCTGGACAAGATCGTTTTTATCGAGGACGGCAGGGTAGAGGCCGTCGGCCCGCACGATGAATTGTATCGCAGCTGCGCCGAATACCGCCGCATGGTCGATCTGCAGAAGCTCGAGGACGAGGAAGGAGGCGCCAGCCATGGCTAACGTAAATCCGCTGTTGCTGGTAGGCGCAGTCATCGGTATCGTCACGGCGCTGCTGGTGCTGGCCTACGCCCTCATCAAGGACAAAAAGGAGACGATGGGCTTTGAGCGCACGATGAACGACGGCGAGATTCTGCGCCGCCTGGCCGGATACGCCAAGCCGTACCTGGCGAAATTCGTCGTTGTGCTGTTTTTAATGCTGTTCTCGATTGCCTATGACATCATCTCGCCGCTGATCGTCGGCGCACTGGAGGAGCTGGTCTCAGGCGAGTTCGAGCTGCCGCGGCTGTTCGCGGGCGTCGCCGTCTATGCGGGCGTGCTCGTTTTCTCGATGGCCAGCACCTACTTCCAGGCCGTCATTCTGCAGCGCGTCGGCCAGCGCATCATCTCCGACCTGCGCGAGGACCTATTCACCCACATTGAGTCACTGTCCCACGAGCAGCTGAACGAGATTCCCGTCGGCAAGCTCGTCACCCGCGTGACGAACGATACGAACGCCATCTCGATGATGTTCACGAACCTGCTGGTCACGCTGACCAAGAACATCTTTGTCATCCTCGGCATCCTGGTCGCCATGCTGGCGCTCAACTATGAGCTGACGCTGATGGTGCTCTGTTTTGTGCCGTTCATCGTGATTTTTACGGTCATCTTCCGCAAGTTCTCCCGCCGGGCCTACCGCAAGGTCAAGGACGCGACCACCGACATTAACACCTACCTGTCGGAGAATCTGTCCGGCATCAAGGTCACGCAGATCTTTGGCCGCGAGGACGAGAAGATGGCGGAGTTCCGCGAGAAAAGCCAGCGCCTCGCCCGCGCGAACCGGGAGCAGATCTTTGTGTTCGGCGTGTTTCGTCCTCTGGTCTACATGCTGTATATCTGCTCGATCCTGTGTCTTTTTTATCTCGGCGGCATGGGGCATCTGAACGGCGTGACGTTTCTGGGCCAGACCATCACAGGCGGCACCATCGTCACGTTCTACATGTACATTTCCAAATTCTTCACGCCCATCCAGAATCTGGCCGAGCAGTTCAATTGGCTGCAGTCGGCGCTGGCCTCGTCGGAGAAGGTGTTCTCCATCATGGACATTGCGCCCAAAATGGTGGACGACCCCCGACGCCATCGAGCTGGACGAGGTAAAGGGCGAAATCGAGTTCCGCGACGTCTGGTTCAGCTATCTTCCGGGCGAGTGGGTGCTGCAGGGCGTGTCCTTCCACATTGACCCGCACCAGACCGTGGCGTTTGTCGGCTCGACGGGCTCGGGCAAGAGCACGATTCTCTCGCTGATCTGCCGCAACTACGAGTTCCAGAAGGGCGAGATCCTGATTGACGGCATCGACATCCGCAAAATCAAAATTTCGTCGCTGCGCCGTCACTTCGGGCAGATGCTGCAGGACGTGTTCCTTTTCTCGGGCACGATCCGCAGCAACATCGTCCTGCGGGAGGAGGGCATCTCCGACGAGGAGATCCTACAGGCCTGCCGCTATGTCAACGCCGACAAGTTCATTGACAAGCTGGACCACGGTCTGGACGAGGAGGTCCGCGAGCGCGGGAACAACTTCTCCGCCGGGCAGCGCCAGCTGTTGAGCTTTGCGCGGACGATCATCCACAAGCCAAGCGTTATGATTCTGGACGAAGCCACGGCGAATATTGACACCGAGACCGAGCTTTTGATTCAGGATTCGCTGGAAAAGATGCGTTCCGTCGGCACGATGCTGATCGTCGCGCACCGGCTGTCCACCATCCAGCACGCGGACAGCATTATTGTGCTGTCCCACGGCAAGATCCTCGAGCAGGGGAACCATCAGGAGCTTCTGGCGAAGCACGGCAGATATTACCAGCTGTACACACTGCAATATCATAAGGAGCAGCTGGAGGGGTAAGAGCATGTAGGGCGGTATGCCCTCATGCCGCCGCTGCTGCCACTCCGTTTACGGTCTGTTGCGGAAGCCTGCGGCGGGGTGAGGGCACCCCGCCCTACGCACAATGATACACATACAGACGTCATTTCATTCCGGCACTTGATTTTACCTTTCCATCCCTGTATAATAACTACCGCGCAGCTTTCCCTGCGCGGTAGTTTTATTTGAACATAGAGAGGGAATTTCCACATGAAAAATGCTTTCTGCACTGATTTTGTCCCTGGCGCTGTCCGCCGCAAGGCGCTAAAGGCGGCAAAACGGCAGATTGGGATTGAGTACTGATCTATCAAAATCCTTCCCCCAGAGGGGGCAAGCCGGCTCGTTCCCAAAATCGTCTCTCTTTCACACGAAAGGGAGGCTTTTTTGATTTACAACCTATGGACGTAACTGCAATTTTATGGTATACTATATCGGTTAAAGTGGGGAGGTATAGGACTATGCGCGTTTTGGGCATCGACCCGGGGTATGCCATTGTGGGCTGGGGTGTTGTGGAGTACATCAGCAACCGCTTTGCACCCATCGGCTACGGGGCGGTCATCACCGAGAAGGACACACCCTTTGAACAGCGCCTCGTTGAAATTTATGAGAGCGTATTCGACATCTGCAAGCGCTACCAGCCCGAGGTGCTTGCCATCGAAAAGCTGTTCTACCAGCACAACCAGACCACCGTCATCGGCGTGGCCGAGGCCCGCGGCGTCATTCTGCTGGCCGCGGCGCAGTGCGGCGTGCCGATCTACGAATACACACCCATGCAGGTCAAGCAGGCCATCACCGGCTACGGCAAGGCCGTGAAGAAGCAGATCCAGGAGATGACCCGCATAATGCTGCGCCTCGAGTCCGTCCCCAAGCCCGACGATACCGCCGACGCCCTCGGCATGGCGATTGCCCACTGCCATTGCAGCCGCAGCCGGTTGATGGGGACACCGGTGAGATAATCCCTTGCCTTCCCCCGAACGTGGGGGAAGGTGGCCCCGCAGGGCCGGATGAGGGGATGGAGGGTTTCCGCCAATCACCCAGTTTGCGTGCGGCTACCCCCGGACAAGCTTT
>ENA-OQES01000539-OQES01000539.1-human-gut-metagenome-genome-assembly--contig:-NODE-539-length-15873-cov-4.176172_pt1 | contig 15873 bp, 25 predicted proteins | sample MGYA00242798_ERZ504641 | MGnify/ENA primary metagenome ERZ504641 (study PRJEB26092, sample SAMD00036327) | human gut metagenome | host: Homo sapiens | study: EMG produced TPA metagenomics assembly of... | reverse complement strand
CATATATATGTATACATTTTTACGGATTTTGTGATAAAATGAACTTTTATGCTTAAGAAAGGATTTGGTAATTTTATTATGAATAATGATAAAGAATTTTTAGCAACGGGAACCCATTGGGAAACTGCTTTTAAGACTGGCAATTCCGACTTTGGCCGCTCAGATGATCAATATGCTTTACAATATTATTGACCGTATTTATATTGGACATATTCCTGGAAGTGGCGCTTTAGCTCTGACTGGAGTTGGAGTTTGTATGCCGCTGATCATGATCATTTCGGCATTTGCCGCTCTTGTTGGAAATGGTGGTGCCCCTCGTGCTTCGATCTTGATGGGTAAGAAAGATCTTGATTCTGCGGAAAATATTCTTGGAAATTGTTTTACGATGCAGATCATTATCTCTGTGATCTTAACTTTGATCATGTTTTTTGGAAACCGTACATTTTTGATGGCATTTGGAGCCAGTGAAAATACAATTGAATATGCAGTCAGTTATATGAACATTTATTCTCTTGGCACGATCTTTGTACAGTTAACACTTGGAATGAATGCATTTATCACTGCGCAAGGATTTGCGAAAACTGGAATGTATTCTGTTTTGATCGGAGCAGTGATCAATATCATATTGGATCCGATTTTTGATCTTTGCATGCCATATGGGCGTTCGTGGTGCCGCACTGGCTACAATTATTTCTCAGGCTTGTTCTTGTGTATGGGTATTGAGTTTCTTGTTTGGAACAAGATCAACACTTCGTATCAAGAAACAGAACCTGCCACTGAAAGCTCCTGTGATTCTGCCTTGTCTGGCTCTTGGACTTTCTTTGTTTATCATGCAGGCAAGTGAGAGTATCATCTCTGTGTGCTTTAACTCTTCTTTGTTAAAGTATGGTGGTGATGTGGCCGTTGGTGCCATGACGATCCTTACCAGTGTCATGCAGTTTGCGATGCTTCCTCTTCAGGGACTTGGACAGGGTGCACAGCCGATCATGAGTTATAATTACGGTGCAAAGAATACGGATCGTGTAAAGGGTACTTTCTTCCTCTTATTGAAGGCAAGTTTGACTTACTCTGTCATCTTATGGGGACTCGTCATGTTATTCCCTCAAGTGTTTGCTGGTATTTTTACTTCAAATCCAGCCCTTGTTATATTTACGAAGAAAGCTCTTCGTGTTTACATGGCAGTTATGTTTATGTTTGGAATTCAGATTTCCTGCCAGATGGCTTTTAACTCTCTTGGAAAAGCAATTTCTTCTATTGTTGTTGCTGTTATGAGAAAATTCGTACTTTTGATTCCTTTGATCTATATCATGCCTCATATTTTTACAACAGATCAGACCACGGCTGTTTATATGGCGGAACCCGTTGCTGATTTTATTGCGGTAACATTTACAGCGATCTTGTTTTCTGTACAATTTAAGAAAGCTCTTACTGTAATCCATTTATCCTAAAAAATGAAAGTACTGGAAAATTCTAATACTTTTCCAGACTTTTCTTTTTATCATAGAGTCATAGACAAAAGAGTCCTAATCTCTCTTTAATTTCACTGCCACACCTTTTTTCAAGACTTTCATGAACTGCTTCTGCAATCAATTCTGCCTGTAATCCATCATTTCCATCAGCTATAAATGGAAGATCATTCTGTAAACAGTAAATGAAATCGTTAATTGGTTCGATTCCGAATCCACTTGGTCGTCCACAGTTATTTAAGATGAAATAAGAGTTTGGTGTGCGTAATTTGCTATTGTTATAGATTTCTACTCCACGATTCTGAGAATCGATCCTAAACATTGCATTTTCACACAGGATCTGTGTTCTTCCGTCATTATTTTTTGGCAAATCCTTTTGGTAAGATCCAAGAATTTTCTACTGTCCAGTAGCATCCATTTTCCATTTTCAGTGTTGCCTGGATAGAGTCGTATGTATCAACTCCTCTTGCTTTTAACACTTTCTTTGTTCCTACTGCGTATACTTCTTCTACTTCACATCCCATATACCAACGGACCTGATCGTAACAATGTGTTCCTAAGAAATGTACAGGGCTTGATTTGTCTGCCCAGTTGAACCATTCTGTTGGAACATCAATGATATCGTCCATGCACATATATCCACGGATTGGTGCTCCTGATTCTTCGTTCTGAAGTTCATTTCGTACATTGATCGCCGCTGGATCCCATCTCTTATGATAGTCGACCGCAACTCTTACATTGTATTTTTCAGCTTCTGCTAAAATTTTCCTTCGCATCTTCTGATGTTGTTGCTAATGGCTTCTCCACCAGAATTGGTTTTCCATGACGGATCGCTGCTAATGCCGGGTCCATGTGGAAAGCATCTGGTGTTGCAATAGATACAGCATCAATTTCTTCGTTGTCTAACATTTCATTTACGTCATTGTATGTTTTTACATTGTATTGTTCTGCAATGCGATCTGTGATCTCTTTATTTAAGTCACACACTGCAACTAAATTTGTGTTTGGATTCCACGTATATGCATTTACATGGTTAATTCCATAGATTCCTGCTCCTACTACTGCAACATTCATAACTTTCATTTTAAATCTCCTTTTTAACTACATGACACTTTAATTTTCTAAAAAAGTTCCTACAAAATGAAAGCAAAATGGAAACTGCGATGATTCCAAATTACGATCTTTCCGGTTCCTACTTTTTTCTTTCTGATCAACCAGTAGATCAAGAATAAACGATCAGTGGGAATACATTTGGGAAAATAGAATCTAACTTATCCTGTACTACGACTGTACTGATCTTTAACACAGTTTTTAATGTTACCATGGAAGCGGTCATAGCACCCATCATAAACATGGCGAGTACATTGGCTCCGGAGATAACATCCTGCATTAAACCAGATCCCATGATCGTTTTAATAGATTCTCTTCCCCTTTTTGTATGTCATATTTGTTGTTAAGATCAATTCACCAATACAATATCCAACGAACAGTAATAATACGACTAATGCCAGTGGATTTCCTGCTGCCGCAAGTGTTGCTGCTGCGATCTTCATCAATGTTCCGATGATTCCCCAGTCAAAGCTGTCTCCTAAAGCTGCGACAGGTCCCATCAATCCTGTTTTTAAACCTGTGATTGCCATATCAGGCATCTTAGATGGATCTTTCGCTCTCTGCTCTTCCATTGCGATAGTTGTTCCAAGGATCAGACCACCTGCTGTTACATTACAGTTATATAATAATAGGTGACGTTTTAAGGCTTCTGATAAATCTTCTTTTTTGGTATATAATTTCTTTAAAATATGTGAAATACTTCCGCAAAATGCAATTCCCTGCATATTTTCAAAGTTCAGAGGCATCTCAGCGGACATGTACCAACGGAACATTGCTTTATTTAAGTCATTTTTGTGTTAAGACTTTCTTTTCTTCTTGTGTATTCATTTCATTACTCATGTTCTCTTACCTCCTCTGCAATTTCCTGTCTCTGGAATACTGTGATAAATGCAATACAGATTGCGATGATTCCAGCTGTTAATGAGTTTACTCCTCCAACGGATACTACGATATAACCTAAAAATACGAAAGGAATCAGTTTGTTCTTTCCGATCATATTCATGATCAGTGCGAATCCTAAAGCTGGTAAAACTCCTCCTGCTACTTCTAATCCATGTGTCACAAATGTTGGAAGTGCCTTCATAATGTTAATTACTACATCCTGACCTACCATGTTAATAATAAACACTGGTAAGAATAGTAGTGGAATTGCTAATAACGCTGGATAAATCGTTGCGCATCTCCAGATAGCATCTGCATTTCCTTCTTCTGCATATTTATTTGCTTTTGCTACAAAGTATGTGTTGATCACTTTTCTTAAATTAGTTACGAATGATCCGAGTAATCCAACTGGTACTGCTAATGCGATTGCTGTTGTTGCATTCATTCCTGATCCGATCGCGATCGGAATAACGCATGTTGCTGCCAGACACTCGTCTGTTGGAAGGTTCGCTCCTGGTGCAAAAATACCTGCAAATACCAGTGCGATACCACCACCGATAATTAATCCTTGCATTGGCTGTCCCATCAGTAACCCTGCTACAAGTCCTACCGTTACAGGGCTTGAGATAAACAGGAATCCGAAATATGATAAGATCATTCCTCGGCACCACCAATACATAATTCCCATGACAATTGCTATGATTACAGTATTCATATATTTTTCCTCCTTTTGTTACATCTTACGTTTTACTGCATCGAAACTTATTGCTGATATTTCAGGCATTGGCTGGACAGTGATCTCAATACCTTTACTATTTAATTCTTCCAGCATATCAAGTTCCTTTTGTGAAATTGCAACTCCTGTTGTGATCAGTTTTCTTCCTTCCTCATTTGGTACTGCTCCAACATTGATCGCAGGTAATTCAACTCCTTTCTCTACTAATTTCAGACATGTCTCAATATCTTTGGAAATCAAAAATACCGTATCGTCTGTGTTATCTAGCACCTCTTTTGCTTTATCAATGGTTACAATATCAACATCTGTTCCTTTTGGAACTGCCATCTTGTAAATGTCACTCATAAATTCGTCATTTCCAAGTACATCATCTACTAATACGATTCGTCTTACTGGGCAAACCTTTAACCATCTTGCCACTACCTGTCCATGGATCAGTCTGTAATCTACTCTCACTAATTTAATTTCTGCCATAATTCTTACCTCCGCTCTTTCATTATTTTTGTTGGACATTTAATTCCATCCTGTGCTGTTTCGATACAACTTTCTACCAGTTCATCTAATGTCTGCGTTTCTCGCTCTGTCACAAACTGAATGATCATTGGAAGATTCACTCCTGTTACTGTTTCAACGTTTTCTCTCCTCAAGGCAATTTTTGTTGCCAGGTTGGAAGGTGTTCCTCCAAACAGATCTGCCATGATCAAGACTCCTTCTTCTTGATCTAATTCGTCTACGTATTCTTCTAACATCTGCTCCCCTTTTTGAATATCATCCCCAGGGTTTAGGGTCCATGCTCTGCACTGACTTAATGGTCCTGCAAACATCTCTGCTCCTTTGATCAATTCAACACTTGAATTGCCGTGTGTTGCAATGATTAATCCGATCATCATACCTCCTCTCTTGGTCATCCATATTTCTATTTCGACACATTTTAATTTTTGTTTTTCACATCTTACACTTTTTATAAAGCAAGATCCGTGCCAACTTTTATTTTTGCAAATAAAAAGCACATATTCATTTTTCGCATAAATACGTGCTTTTTCATCTTAAAATTTTTAATTATTTCTGTCAGATAATAGATCATCAAGATCTCCCGCTCATTCAGCGACACATTGTACTTGTTTTCTATGACACTAAAACTCTCTTTTAAAATTTTTTATGAAACTTTCCCGACACTTCAGATCATCTGTCATATCTTCCTGTGGCAGCCTTCCTTTTTCAAGTATCAATCGTTCTACCATGACACACATATGAATATACAGCATCTTTTTTGATCGATCGAATAGGTTGTATCTTCTAAAATCTCCAGCTTGCTGACAGTTTCTTCGACATCTCCCATGATCTTATCTGGATTCAGGATCGTAAGCTGCCCGATCAGATTCTTTATTGTAAAGCTCCTTACGATATTCTCAATAAATCGTTGTGTCTTGTCCTTGTCACAATATCGTCCTACTGTGGAATAAATAACTTTCTCTCCCCTCTCGTCAATCAATTCATTTAACATAAGTGTCGTAACGCCTTGGATCATAAGCTTGCTTGTCGTTATGATAAACTGTATATCATATTTACGAAAGACATCGCATCGGTTTCCCTCCGTACTTAATTCTGCATAAGTCATCTCCACAACATCAATATCAATGCCTTCCAGGCATCCTTGCAGCAACATCTTCATCTTATCTGTCGTTCCTAAACCTGTCGTACAGCATAAAAGAATTGCTTTTGGTTTTTGTTTGCTTGGAACAAATGATTTCTTTGTAACATGATGCTCGATGATCGTATCCATAATATTTTGAAGATCTTCATGTTTTAATATCAATTCTCCTGCTTCCAATGCCATTTCTGTCGTAATATTATTGACAATCCCCAAATCTCCTTCGACATCATCTTTTATGTCTTCTGAAATATCAAGTAATGATCCCATATCAACAAAGATCAACAACCCTTTGGAGGTATTCGTATTTTTGAGATATCGCTTAATACGTTTTACTACATCTTTCTTTGGCGTATCATATTCCATATCAAAAGCTTCAAATATATAAGTTTCAAATACCTTATTGACAGTACTTGTAATACTAGATGCCGTCGCTGGTCCATGTGATACGATGATCGCATTTGTATAATCCATCTCATCCCTTGCAATACTGTAAAAATATAACATCGCAAACATCCTTACAAACCATGGATTTGTCTCATAATCTACTGCCTGATGAAGCATCTCATAGAAAATAAGTCCCATCTTATAATAACGGTACATCACTCTCTGCAATTGTTTTGCCAGATGTTCGTATTTCCTGTCGTCTGTATGCTTATTCTGATTATTCAGTACATAAAGCATCTTTACAAATACCATTTCCATCACACCACTGTATTTGAGACCGTAATTATCTTGAAGATAGATCAAAATATTTCTCACTGCCTGTGTATACAGATTCTGCACATATGGATGAATTTCCTGATCGATCACGATATCTTCGATTCGATTCACTTCATCATAAATGATCTTTCGAAACTTAATGGTTGATATATCTTTCTCAAGATATTCTTGGATCAGATCATTGATCACTTTCTCCGAAAAATCCACATCCGCCTGTTCTGTCATAGAAATCTTCCACACTGCGTCCTGATCTGGTGACACTTCGATCATTTCATTGATATATGGAATTGATTCTCCATTTCCAAGAAGCAATGTATCGGAAGACAGGTGGCTTAAATTAAGAGGTATCACTTCCTGTCCTTTACTTCTTTCATTGTATGCCTTTGCACAGGATAATCGAATGATAATTTTTTAACGTTCCAATATTGCCTTTTCCTTGGAATGTCAGCAATCGATTGATCACATTACTACTCACCTGAAATGTAGTATTCATCGTTTTGGATTCCTGATGGATCAAAAACAAGATCAATTCATACTTCTCTTCCAAAGTTCTTTCCTGAAAATCTGGCAGCACTACATCTACTGGAATTCTTCTTAGAAATGTATCCAGCATAGTTTCTCTGCCTTCTGTTGTTGCAAAGATCAGTCGAACATTCAATTCACAATTTTGTCCACTGTCTCCCATTCTGGAAATAATCCCTTTATCCATATATCGAAATAACTTTTCCTGTCCTTCTGGCGATAGGCGATGAACTTCATCCAAAAACCAGATACCCTTTGTCTGCTTCTTCGATCAGGCCTTTTGTATCCTTATTGGCCCCTGTAAACGCTCCTTTTTTGTATCCAAATAAGACAGACGATAATAATTCTTTATTATTCGCATAATCCGCACAGTTTAATACAACAAAAGGGGCATCCTCTGGAATTGTTCCAATGAATTTTGCATATTGGTAGATGTACTCTGCCAAAAGACTTTTTCCAACTCCACTGTCCAAACAATAAAATCGGCATACCCTTGTTTGGATAACCTGCCGATAACTTACACTTCTCTACTGCGTCTTTTAAACTTTGATCTGCTCCAATAAATGTTGTAAATGGATCCTCTGGTAATTGATCTTCTGGTTGTATGTAAGAAAATATAACCGGCCGTGTTTTCTCTTTCTGGACAATTCCTTCTCTTACAAACTCGTTTAAAATTCCACTCGCTGTGTTTCTCTGAATATTTAATTGTACTGCAATACTCTCCGCCGTTTGATGATTCTTACATTCCTTCAACAATTTTAGAATACGATCCTTATTATTTTCTTTTGCCATACTTTTCTTATCCTTTCTTATTTCGTACTCCAAGTCTCGTCTTCTTTGTTGTTCTTAAATATATACAATTCTTATTCTCATACTACCATTTATAGTGATGCAGCTGTCCTTCCATCTGAAATGCCTTAAATCCCTGATGTCTCAGCACTTCATAGGCAACGATCGCTACAGAGTTAGATAAATTTAATGACCGGATATGTGGCAGCATTGGGATTCTTATAGAAGTCTCTTCATAATTCAATAAGATTTCTTCTGGAATTCCAGCGCTTTCTTTTCCAAACATGATATATACATCTTCGTCATCTTCATATGCTGGTGCCGAATATACATGTTTTGCTTTTGTTGTTGCCATGTAAATCTTGGGATCATTGTTCTTCTCTAGAAAATCCTCAAAATTGATATATGTACGTACATCTAATTTATCCCAATAATCAAGACCGGCTCTCTTGATCATCTTTTCGTTTAAACGAAATCCTAGTGGTTCGATCAGATGCAGAACAGCACCGCATGCCACGCAGGTTCTTCCGATATTTCCAGTGTTTGCCGGCATCTCCGGCTCATGTAATACTATGTGAAGCATTATTAACTCTCCAATCTCTTAATTTTTTATCTATTGCTTCTTTGGAAGATGATTGATAAATCGTTCCAGACGCCCTAAAGCTTCTTTTAGTTCTTCAATGGAATATGCATAGGAAACTCTGAGATATCCTTCTCCACAGGCTCCGAAGGCAGATCCAGGAACGATTGCTACTTTCTCTTCATTTAACAGTTTTGTTGCAAATTCTTCAGATGTCATGCCAAATTTCTTAATAGATGGAAAGATGTAAAAGGCACCTTCTGGTTCAAAACATTCGATTCCCATTCGTTGAAACTCATGTACCAAAAATCGTCTGCGCTGATTGTATGCAGTCCTCATCTCTTCGACTTCATCATCACAGGAACGCATCGCTTCGATCGCTGCATACTGACTAGTCGTCGGCGCTGCCATGATACAGAACTGATGAACCTTGACCATCTGTTTCATCATGTACCTTGGTGCTGCAACATAACCAAGTCTCCATCCAGTCATTGCAAATGCCTTGGAAAATCCATTGATCACGATCGATCTGTCTTTCATCTCTGGCAAGGATGCGATACTGACGTGATCTCTTCCATAGGTAAGTTCTGAATAAATCTCATCAGAAATTACAACAATATCATGTTCTTTTGCAAACTCTGCGATCGGTTCTAACTCTTCTTTTGTCATGATCGCACCCGTTGGATTGTTTGGAAATGAAATGATCATTGCTTTTGTTTTATCTGTGACAGCAGCTTCTAACTGCTCTTTTTTAAGCTTAAATTTATCTTCTTCCTTAAGACTTACGATCACAGGAGTTCCACCTGCCATAACAACACATGCCACATAAGAAACGAAACATGGCTGTACAACGATGACTTCATCTCCTGGATCAAGGATTGTACGCATCGCAATATCAATCCCTTCACTCCCGCCAACGGTCACTGTGATCTCATGATTTGGATCATAGACCAATTCGTATTTTCTTTCTAAATATTCACTGATCTCATAGCGCAGCTCCTTTAACCCTGCATTCGATGTATAAAAGGTTCTGCCCCGCTCCAATGAGTAAATTCCTTCTTCCCTGACTCTCCATGGTGTATCAAAATCCGGTTCCCCTACACCTAAGGAAATGGCATCCGGCATCTCGCTTACAATGTCAAAAAACTTGCGGATTCCGGATGGTTCCAGACTTACAACTCTCTTTGATAAAAAATCTCTCATTATGGAGTCACCGCCTGTCTCTCATCCACTTTCTTTGCTTCAAGAACAGTTCCATGATCTTTATATTTCTTCAATACAAAATGTGTTACTGTACTGACAACAGATTCCAGTGGTGCTAATTTGGATGATGTGAACATAGAGATCTCTTTCATCGTCTTTCCTTCTAACATAACCATGAAATCATATCCCCCAGACATCAGATAAACGGCTTTTACTTCTGGGAAATTATAAATACGTTCTGCAATGCGGTCGAATCCCTGACCTCTTTGTGGTGTTACTTTTACCTCGATCATCGCTGTCAGTTGATCCTTGCTTGTATTGTCCCAGTTGATCAAAGTATGATACCCACAGATGATATGTTCTTTTTCCATATCTGCGATCTCATTGGCGACTTCCGTCTCCGCGACATCTAGCATCACCGCCAGATCATGGATCGCTAAACGACTGTTTTTCTCGATCAATTTTAAAATCAGTTCTCTCAATTCTGTGTTCATACTGTTTCCTCCATTTTTCTCTCTGAAAATTATCTGCGATTATTTTCAGAATATATTTTATATAACTCGTCCTGTCTAGGTGCCTCCAGATTCGCTGCCTTTCCCTGACGATAGATTACTTTATCTCTGGAATCTGTTGTATGACCAATAATGGTTGCTTTGATGCCTGCCTGTTCCAGTTCATTGACTAATGTTCTTCCATGATCTGTTGTGATCAGCATAGATCCACTTGAGATCAATTGATATGGGTTCAGATCATATCGTTCACAAAATTCGATCGTATGTTGTCTTAATGGAATATCTTCAATGCAAACCTCCACCCCGACACCAGATGCTTTGGAAATCTCCCATAAAGCACCATAAACTCCGCTTTCGGTGATATCATGCATACAAGATGCATATTTTCTGGCGATCAGACCTTCTGGCACGACAGAGATATCATCTAGAAATGCCTTTGCATCATCAATAAATGTATCAGAAAACCATTCTTTTAACTCGTCTTCTTTTTCATTTGCGATGATTCCCGTTCCTTCCATACCAAGATATTTTGTGACTACGATATCCTGACCTGGTTTCGCCCCGCCAGATAGGATCAATTCATCTTCTTTCACTTTTCCAATCCCTGTCACAGATAATACTGGCTGCGTAACCGCTGCCGTAATCTCTGTATGGCCGCCTAATACCATGATATTTAATTTCTCACACTCTGCATTGATCTGCTGCATCATCTTCTTGATCTGTGCTTCCTTGATCATTGGTGGCAGAAGTGCTGTCACCATAAGTCCGATCGTCTCAGCTCCTGCGGATGCAAGATCGTTGGCAGTTACATGAACTGCCAGACGTCCGATCTCTTTTACCGTGCCTGTGATCGGATCTGTTGATGTGACAAATACTTCTCCTTCCTGAAGTTTCAATGCCGCACAATCTTCCCCGATTCCAGGTCCTACTAAGACTTCATCTCTCCTTGTATGCAATTGCTCAAACACAACTTTCTGCAATGCAGATTCTGATAATTTTCCTATTTTCATCCTTAATTTCCTGTGCTTCCCTGAGATTTCACAGCCGCTGATCTCTTCGCTGTTGTAGACTTCTGTGCTGCCGTTGTAGATTTCTGTGCTGCTGTTGTTGTCTCAGACTTCTGTGCTGTTGTTTCTTTTGAATCTTTTTTGCTTATCCTTTTTATCGTCTTTTTTCATCTTCCGCTTTCTTTGTTCCTACACGATAAACCGTTGGTGTTGACATATATGTGGAAGTATTAAATACCTTTTTGGATACCTGTTTACCATTGATCTTCACGATCTTCCAAAGTCTTGCACTGTATCCTGTATGTCCATAGCTTTCCAAAACTTTCTGTCCTTCGGCAAGCGTATTATCGCTAACTGTACTTTCAGAACTTTCTTTTACCTGTGTTGTCTCAGATAAGAATTCTACTGTACGTTTTGGATCTTTTTTCTTTCCATAGACCGTAAATGTGATCGTTGAACCATTTGCTTTTCCTTCAATATAGATTGGCGTATCAAACGTATTCTTAAACTTCATATCTTTATGAGTTCCTGCGATCGCTGCATCTGCAGATCTTGGCACATAATGTACGGTCATGGAATGTGGAAAACGTTCTACGATCTTTAATTCTGCACGGATAACTGCATTATACAAAGTAGTAGATACCTGGCAGATTCCACCACCATATGTCTGAACCGTCTGTCCATTTTCATAGGAACCTGCGAGTGCATATCCATTTTCTTTTGTAAATGGTGATACGGTTTTATATACAGATAATGTCTCTCCTGGATAAACCATGCTTCCATTGATCTTACTTGCACCATTAGCAACATTTACTTTACGACCATATGGAGATCCACCGTATTCGGTTGTATAAGTTCCAAGTACATCTTTGATCTCTGCCATATCTTTTGATGTATATTTTGCTTTTTTCTTTACAACATCCAGTTCAAATTGATGTTTCTCAGCTTCAACTGCTTTTTTGAAATTCGCAAATGTTTCATTCATATTTAATGTATAACCTGTCTTTTCTTTGATCACGACAAATTTGCCATCCTTACGTTTCACACTTGCATTTCTTGGTTCTGAAACAATCTTCTTTGTTGCTTTTTTTAACATTCTTTTCAAACTTCGCTTTATCATATTTGCGATAAACCGAAAGTTTATGTTTCTTCTCTTTTACATCGGAATACTTTGTAAAAATACTTCCGCTTCTCCCAAGTGCATAAGCTTCTTCCACTGTCTTGTCTGCCTCAGCGAATGCTCCAAGATCTTCGATCTTGGCACTTGATCTTTCATCGTCTACATAAAGTGTGATCTTTTCCTGATGAATCTCCTTCATATGAGATTCAATCGCATCTTTTGCTTCTGATCTTGTCATTCCACCAATAGAAATTCCCTCACATGAAACCCCTTTTATGATCTTTCCATCTTTTACTGCACTGCTCACCTTATGGTTTAGGTAAAAAGTTCCACCTGCTGCCAAAATAACGATCACTGCAACCGCAATGATAATTTTTTTCTTCATCGTCTCTTCCTTCTTCCTCTCCAAATTCATTCTTACATCATCAAATATCCTGCTACCATTGTTCCAACCATCACAATGATCAGAAGAATCGCAATAACGGATACAAAAAATCTTTTCTTTTTCATTTCTTCATCACTCCATAATTTAATATAATATGATCAATCTTCTTTGATGCTTCTCTCTGTGTCATCTGATCAATATCTAAGCACTCCCCTATCGCATGATATTTCATCAGATTCTCTAGATACTTCTTTTGTTTTGGTGTAGCCGGACGTTCTTTCTTTACCTTGAATTGAAGCTGCTGTGGCTGAAAGATTTCCTCTTCTGTTGGAAATTCTTTCTTCATCTGCTCAAACACAACAGCTGTTGCCAATGCATCATCGTAAGCACGGTGTGCTGCCTGATTCACATAATGATAATGAGCACAGAGTGTCTCCAGCTTCTTATTTTCAAGTCCAGTTAATAACTTCCTTGCTACTTTTAGCGTGTCAACTCCTGTTTTCTCAAACGGATACTTAAATGAAGCTGCTGCCATCTTCATAAACTTATAGTCAAACATGACGTTATGTCCAAGAACCGGAAGATCCCCGCTAAATTCCAAAAATTCCTCAACACCTTCTTTCAGTGGAATTCCCTTCCTTAACATATCCCTGCTGATTCCTGTTAAATTGATGATAAAATCACTGACTTCGATCTCTGGATGAATGATACAGTTATACTTTCCAACTGATCTTCCCATCTCTGATCTTAACAGCTCCAATTTTCAATAATCTGATCTGAATCTGGGGATAACCCCGTTGTCTCCAGATTCAAATGCAACATAATCTTTCATCTGTCGTTACCTCTGAGAATTTATACTTATTGACACTTACATCATATTATACACAAATCAACTTTTTGCCTCAACCCTGTTTTCTACTATATTTTTATGCTTTTTTATGTTACGATTAACCTAGATATAATTAGAAAACAAAGGAGGACGGCAAGATGATAAAGCTGATCGTTTCTGATCTTGACGGAACACTGCTTAACAGCAAACAACAAATCAGTGATCGTACACTCCGTGCGATCAAACAAATTCAAAGAAAGGGACTCCGTCTTTTCGATCAATACGGAACAGAATTATTTTGATGCCAAAAAAGCTCCTCGATGCATACGATATTTCTTGTGATATCGCATGTTTTGGCGGTTCCTGCATCTTTGATACTTCTGGGGACCAGCTGCATGCTTCTTATATTCCAACCAAACGTATCCCTGAGATGCTGCGGATCTTTGGTTCCTGTCGTACGTTTTTATGAGATCCACAGTACCCGTGGATTATGTGTCTTAGGTTCCAAGGAAGGATATGCAAATTATCTGTCTTCTGAAGTTGTTCCCGCTTTGAGAGAAGAATTTCCAAGTCAAACACTAGATGAAGAATCTTATATCTGTGAACGACTTGAAAATGCTCATTTTTATGATAATGGACAACTTCTTCTTTCTGAGAATCCACAGATCATTAAAATCACGACACAGTCCTTAGATCAGCAGAAACTTGAACAGCTTACAAACAGCCTTCATACGCAAGTCCCACACTTTGCAGTATCCCATCAGAGTCCATATCGTCTCGATATCACAGCTGTAAATGCATTAAAAGGTGCAGCCGTTCACTTTTTATACTGAGAAATATCAGATTTCACTGAAAGATACCATGGTGATCGGTGACAGTGAAAATGATTATTCTATGCTTGGACTTCCTTATATCGAAAGCATTGCTATGGGAAATGCAGATGATATCATTCAGGAGATCTGTCTGCATCATACAGCTGATAACGATCATGACGGCGTTGCGATCGTGCTGGAACAGATTCTTTCCAGACAATGATCATTGAAATATATTTTAAAGCAATTTGGAATGCTTTTATCTATTCCAATTGTGATACTATAAAGATGAGAAGAAATTACACCCAATACAGGAGGCTATCACATGATTAAATTAATTTCATCCGATATGGATGGTACTCTTCTTGACAGCTATCGTCAGATTAACCCCGATCAATGTCGAAGCGATCAAAAGAGCTCAGGAAAATGGTATCAATTTTATTATCAACACAGGACGTGAATATCCAAAATGCACGCGGTCTTGTGGAAGCAGCCGGATTAAAATGCGACTTAATCTGCAGTAATGGAGCTTGTGCTTTTGATAAAGATGGAAATCCTTTTATTCGAGCATATTCTTGACAAAGAAACTGTCCGCACCAATTTTTGATGCATTTAATAAATACGGAATGGAACCTGCATTATTTACAACAGAAGGACGTATTTCTCTTCTTCCATTAGAAGAACGTGGAAATTTATACAAGAGATGTATTCATTCCTGCCATTCAGGTCAATCACCCAGATATGAAATATACTTTAGATGATTACCGTGAGTTAGTTGATGATGTTATCTTTGTTGATGGTCAGGAGGCGTTATTAAACAGTGACCACCGCATCCTAAAGATCACATCAAATTCTCCAGATCATGAATCCCTAAAGAAACTACGTGTAGAACTCGAAAAGATTCCGGGACTTGCTGTTGTATCTACGGTTCCAACGGATATTGAGATTACTTCTATCAATGCTCAGAAGGGAAGCTCTTTACTAGATTATGCAAAAAAAGGATGGATTAAAACCAGAAGAGATCATCGCGATCGGTGACAGTGAAAATGATTATTCTATGTTATCTATCCCTGGTATTCATTCCGTTGCTATGGAGAATGCTTGTGATATGATCCGCAATATCTGTGTTTACCAGACACGTGCGAATACTCGTGATGGAATTGCTTATATTATTAATTGTATACTTGCAGATCGAGAGAATTTCAAGTTGTGATCTGTAAGTAGTGTTGGTCATGTATGAGTATTTATTATAATTTCCTGTCTACTGCAACATAACCTGAAAACCAATAACGTCCACCAGCTTGAATTTTCTTAATTTTATGATTGAAAGTCTTCAGGTATTTAGAGAAAAAAATTGAAAGATAGCATGTGAGCAACGATCGAATTCCATAGGAGTTTTGATGGAATCGCAGCTGGATCGCAATGTCATTAAGTTAAGAAAAACAGAGATAAAAGATAAGTTTTAAATTTATCTTTTATCTCTGTTTTTATATATTGACAAACTCAGGATAAAGAGTGATGTATTAGGTAGGAGGTGAATGATTAT
>ENA-OQES01000538-OQES01000538.1-human-gut-metagenome-genome-assembly--contig:-NODE-538-length-15875-cov-6.410465_pt1 | contig 15875 bp, 13 predicted proteins | sample MGYA00242798_ERZ504641 | MGnify/ENA primary metagenome ERZ504641 (study PRJEB26092, sample SAMD00036327) | human gut metagenome | host: Homo sapiens | study: EMG produced TPA metagenomics assembly of... | reverse complement strand
GGCATTCCACTCACCGATGAGGACCGCTGGCCATGGCTGAACGTCATCAACTCCTGGATGGTGGCACGCGAGGCGCTCGGCGAAAACACCGTGGTGTCCAGCTCCGCGTTGAAGCGCAGCTATCGCGAGGTGCTCGCCAAAAACGTGCCCACATTCTTCATTCACCTCAACGGCAGCCACGAGCTCATTCAGCAGAGGCTCAGCGAACGCAAGGGCCATTTCATGCCGCCCGCGCTCCTGCCAAGCCAGTTCGCCATTCTTGAGCCGCTTGCCTCCGAAGAGAACGGCGTGGAAATCTCCATCGAAGGCAGCGTCGACGAAATGGTCGACCGTGCCATCGAAGCGCTGAACGCCTATGCGACAACCGTAGCCGCGACGGTGGCAGCCCAAACCGCAACCCAGGCCGCCTAACCCACCATCCCCCAGTCCACATGTGTCCGATTCGGCAGAAACGGACAAACAGGACCCAAAAACATCAGCCCAACTGTCCGATTCACCGGAAACGGACATCCAAACACCAAAAACCAGCCTATGAACGTCCGATTCTGCAGAAACGGACACTCCACACAGCTTAAGAACGCCTATCTCGCTATATATGGCAGACGTCCTCAGCAAAACAGCACTTCGGGGGTACGTTTTTGGCTGTTTTAGCCAACCGACCTGCCATATATAAGCGAGATAGCTCCGGACAGGGGTGTGTTTCTGCCATATATAAGGCAGATACACACCCCTTTGGCTTATTTGCGTCCGAATTCCTCCAGCGAGCGCACACAGGGCTCAGCGGCCGTAGACTTCGTGCACGAACTTTTCGAATGCGGCGATGGAACGCTCCACCTTTTCCGTATCGATGCAGTACGCCATACGGAAGTAGCCGGGCACGCCGAAACTGTCGGATGGCACGAGAATCAGGTCGTAATCCTTGGCCTTCATGCAGAACGCATTCGCATCATCCTCAAGCGCCTTCGGGAAGATGTAGAACGTGCCTCCCGGGCGCACCACGTCGAATCCGAGGCGCACCAGCGCGTCATACAAGAGGTTCATGTTCTTCTCGTACACGGAAAGATCGCTGGTTTCGTCCACCACCTTGGCCACGGCCAGCTGCACGCTGGATCCTGGGCAGTTGTGGCCGGTTCCGCGGCTGATCTGCCCGCACATCGGCACGATCAGTTCGGCATCGGTAGCGCGCGGGTTCACCGCCACGTAGCCGATGCGCTCGCCCGGCAGCGACAGCGACTTGGAGTACGAGTAGCACGAGAGCGTGTTGTCGTAGAACTTGCTCGGATACGGCTGCACACCCCCGATCGAACACGATTTCACGGTATGGTTCGTCGGAAATCAGGAAGATGTCGTGCCCGTATTCGACCTGCTTGGCGCGCAGGATTTCAGCCAGTCGGGTCAGCGTTTCGGCGGAATAGACGGCTCCGGAAGGATTGTTCGGCGTGTTGATGAGCACCGCCGCGGTTCCCGGGTTCAGCGCCTGTTCGAACGCTTCGAAGTTGATTTGGAAGTTTTCGGTGTCGGCCGGCACCACGGTCAGGTGCGCGCCGGTTCCGTTGACATACGGCTGGTACTCAGGGCAAGTAGGGGGTCAAAGGTGATGACTTCGTCTCCAGGCTTGGTCACCACGCGCAGTGCGTGGGCCAGCGCGCCGGCCGCACCCGTGGTCGGGAAGATGTAGTCGGTCGTATAGTCCATGTCGAAGCGGCGGTTGAGGCTTTCCGCAATGGCCGTGCGCACCGAGGTAATGCCCAGCGACGGCGAGTATCCGTGCAACGCGACCGGTTCCGCCTCTTGGTACAGGGCGATCATTTCGTCGGTGAAGCTTTGCGGGCAGGGCACGCTCGGATTGCCCAACGAATAGTCGAACACGTTCTCGTAGCCGATTTCGGCACCGCGCGCGGTCGCGTATTCGCTCAGCTCGCGGATCACGGATTTTTCCCGCCGAGCATGGCCTTGTAAGCTTCGTTGATCATGGACAACCTCCCCGTCGTTCGTTCATTTCGCACGTTCGCGTTTTTTCCCACGGAACAATCCGCGGAAAAAACGCCGCTATATCGTTTCTACCACTGGATTGTCACAGCCGGCTTTCGATGGTCACTTGGCAGACGGCGGCTGCTGTTGCGAAATCGCCATGCCGGGTACGAATCCTTCGCTGAAGATCCTGCGCCAGTATTCGAGCATGTCCGCTTTCGACATTGACATGAACATGCCCGCCGCGAGTACGGCGACGTCCTCGTTGAATACGGTGTCGAGCGGCAGTTTTTACATGCAGTTTCGGCCAGCGCTGCAGTACGGCCAGCATGCCTCCGACGGTGAAATCGAGCATGAGATCGGTTTTGCAGGTCGAGACTGTCGGCATCCAATCCGAGCACGGAGATCATGGTCAAACGCCCGAATTCCTTCAACGACGAAACGAGTTCCGGCGAGCTGTGCGGGCCGGCCAGCAATGCCAGTCGGTCGAGACGCTGACGCTGTTCGGGATCGCGCAGCAACGCGGTGACGTGCTTGCGCCATTCGGTGTCAGGATTGAAATCCCGTCCCGGTACGCCTGGCATTGGCGTGTCTTCGACGGCGTGCAGAATGGCGGAGTCGGCCAATTCCGGCAGTCCGGAGAAATGATAGTAGAAGGAATTGCGATTCACGTCGGCCGTGCGCACGATGTCGGTGACGGTGATTTTGTTGTACTCGCGTTCCGAAAGCAGCTCCCAGAAGGCGTTTTCGAGACGATCTTTTGCTGGCAGGATTTCCGAATCCCTACGTGGTCGTGGCATCAGTACCCCCTAATAATTAGTCACGTTGCCTCATAACCACGTTTTATTGTACAAGTTGTCTAGACCGAATTTCGGCAAATGTCGTATACGAATTCACGCTTACAACACAAGTACGCTACGCGAACAGTGCCCGCCCACGTTCGCACAGTACTCACGCCTCATTCGCGCTTCACTTTCGCTGAACTTTCGGATTGCGAGCGAGCGCCGCCTGCAACAGAATCACCAACGCCTGATTGATGTTGCGCCGATCCGCACTGCTCAAGCCAACATATGTGCCGAGCATTTCAGGAATCACTTTCGGACCGGCCGCCACGATCGCAGAAATACTGCCCGCACCGGAAGCCTCAAGCACGGAGAACAGCGCGTCGACCGCATGCTCACGCTGTTCTTTGGAAAGTCCCGCAAGCCAGCCGTTCAGCGACTTGTTGAACACCACCGAACTGTCGGCCACATCTTCGGCCTTGGCGAATTCACCCCCGTGCATCTGCCACGAGAAGGCGAAATGCTGCATGATGCCGTCCACGTCGGATTTCACCACCACGCAACGTTCGGGGGTTTCAAACACCATGCCCACCACCGAGGAGTCCGGCACGATTTTCACAATGCGGTCGCTCACGCTCGCATATTCGAAACTTTTCACCACTTCTTCGGGGAAACCCGGCCCGTCGAGCGAGTAAATGCGTTCAACGCGGTCCTTGATCTCGTCTTCGGCGTTCATGGCCGCATATACGGCCAGATTACCACCTTTGGAGTGACCGGTCAGCAGTATCGGTCCATCCCACAGCGAGGCGACTTTTTTCAGGTATTCAGCTGCGGAAACCTGTGCTGGAACCGGGTATTGGAAGGCCATGTTGAAGTCTTCCTTCCATCCGACCAGCGAATCATCAGTACCCCGAAACGCCACAACCAGCGTTCCCGACGGCAGCCGGAAAGTCACTGCCGCGAACTGCGTTTGCGCACCACCATCGAACTGCTCGCAATACGCGCTCATCTCAACGTCGGAAAACCGCGGATTCGCCGCCACAGCATGGTAGAAGTCGTGCGTCACCTGCGGATCGACCAATCCCACGTTCTCCACATCATGGTCGGCCACGGGCTTGTCGTGGTTCAGCTCGTCATCGGCACGCGCAATCGTCACGCCGCCAAACGGGGGCTTGCGCAGCATACGCAACGATGCGATCGGACGCCGAATATCGAATTGCTTCGCACGCGCCTGCAACGTACCGTATTTCGCTACCAAATCGTCCAATAGCAGCACGCATTCCGGCACTTCGTCGTACGAAAGCTGCGCCAACACCAATGCGTCAGCCTCGCGGAACGGCAATGCCTCGAAACTGCGCGTTTCCGTGCGCGCATAGTCAATAATATTGCCCATCACGCATCCCCCGTCCTTGTCGTTGCGCAGTTCCCCGACAGCGACTTTCGCCGCACTGGCTGGAATCGCCTTGAACACGTCTTTGATGAGTTCGCGCGTTTGCACGTCGGTACCTCTGGCGGCTGCCACGATTTTCGGCAGCGAATCCGTCCAATGCGCCACCAGATCAGCGATATTACCGTACCCCGCGGCTGCGAAGATGTCGTATATCTGGTTGATGGCCCGTTCGCGTTGTTCCTGGCTTACGCGGTCGAACCATCCGTCAATGGTTTTGCCGATGAGTTGCGCACCGCCTGTCAGCTCGCTTGCCTGCTCGAATTCGCCGGATTGCGTCACTTGCCAGCTTGATCCCATATGCTGCAGAATGCTTATGGCGTCGGCTTTGACGAAGGTTGGTTTGATTTGCGATTGCAACAGCATGCCGATAATGGAGGATTCCGGCACGGTTTTGTCGATTCGTGCCGCGATTGCCTGATATGCGCGGCTATGCACCATGACTTGAGACATTCCAGGACCGTCATGCGAGAAGATGCGGGAGATTCTGCAGTTGCGTCCCGGCACGCTTCCTCCGAGCGCCGGCAGCAGTCCGAGCCGTTGCGCGCGTTCGTTGGTCGCTTCAATATCGCTTTGCGTGATTTGCATGGCCGCATATACCGCCATATTGCCGCCTTTGGAATGCCCGCCGATCATAATGTCGGGTGATTTTTTCCGCCGAGAGGAAACGTTCCGTCCTGTCCAGAATCGAGTCCGCATATCGATATGCCGATTCTTGCGACGGCACTGGGCAGCGCACCGCCATATTAAAATCCTCTTTCCAACCGACGAGCGTGCCGTCAGTGCCACGGAACGCAACATATAAGCCGAAATCGGCACCCAAATCGAAGGTCATCGCAGCGAATTGCTGCTGCTCGCCCTCATCCAAACGTTCGTCATACTCCCCCACCCGCAACCCGCGGAATCGCGGCGATTCGCAAACCGCACGCAGCAACGAAAGCCGATAATCATTCATTTCAGAGGAATTCGAAACAAACATCTCATCGTAGCTTTCGGCGCGCAGCAAGTCACGGATCGGCACGGTCGCCACCGACTTGGCCTCGCCGAATGCTGGAACCAAGCCCGGCAATCGCATGTAGGAAAGCTCGGAAAGCACCAAGGAATCGACATTGCTGAACGCCAATTCGCCAAACCCGCGGAACTCGCGGCGCACATAATCCACAACATTGCCCATGCCTCAACTTTAGTCCGTTCACGGCTCCGGACACATGTCACCACGCGCATTCCCACATGTTCTCGCGCACGCCCCCGCACACCCACGCTCAAACCGACTCAGCCACGCACTGTAGGATATGTGCGAACACAAGTTGCGAACACGCATCTCGAACACGCATCGCAGACGCAGCGAACGCAAGTCGCGCGCACCAGTAATGCATGCGAATCAAACTTATGAAGGGACGCTTCAGAACACTATGGAACCGATTGGAATCGTTGTGGATTGGCTGAAAACCAATTCCGGAAAAATCATTCTGCTCATTGTCGTTGCACTGCTTGCGGCCGTTATCGACAAGGCGCTTACCCGAATCGTGAGCAAAGTGCTGGACCGTTCGCAAGTGCCGAACGCTTCGATTTTCATCAATATTCTGCGCGCGGTGGTGTGGACGTTGGCTGTGGGCACTGTGCTGCAGCCGGTGTTCGGCATTAATCCGACCACGATTTTCACCGCGCTCGGCATTGGCGGTCTTGCGGTGTCGCTCGGTATGAAAGATACGATCGCGAACATCATCGGCGGTTTCGGTCTGATGCTTGGCCGTGTAATCCAGCCGGGCGATCTGGTGAATGTGGCGGGCACCGACGGCGTGGTTGAAGACATCAACTGGCGTCAGACCGTGGTGCGCGAGCGCAATGGCAACGTCAAGATTATTCCGAATTCGATCCTGAACACCACGTCACTGGAAAAACTCAATCCGTCCAATGAGATGCTGGTTCGCGTGCCGTTCACCGCCAAGGCCGGTACCGACATCGACGAGATGACCCGTCAGGTGGTTCAGGCCGTGCAGCGAGACACCGCCGATTTGGCCGATCCGCGCTTCCCTCCGAAAGTGAGACTGACCGGCTACTCCCCTTACGGCATCAATGTCGAAGTGTGCGCGTACGCCAAGCCGGAATCGTTGCTTCCCGACATGATCAACGCCGTGGCACGTTCCATCGCCAATGCTGATTTTCTTGAGAATCGCGCCATTAACAAGGAATCGTAATATCCTCGCGAACATAAGAAATCGCGGTTGACCCATATATATAAAGTGCCGCATGCAGTAGTCCACATGCGGCACTTTTTTATACTGAAATTATTACATCATTAGATTGATTGACGTAATAATAACCGTCACTACAATGTAAGTAACTACACCGACGTTCAGTATTGCCGTGCTCGTGCGCATGCCGCGAGGCAGTTCTTCCGGTGCGGTATAGAATTCAAAGTTCTTGCGATTGCGGATAAGCAACACTATGCCCGCGATGATCAGACCGTAATATAGCAGCATATAGATGCCGAATATCATCATTCCCGTCGCATTCTGGCCCATCCACTGCATCATGGCCGTTCCGTCGCCGTTTTCCGCACTGGTCAGCACGTTCATCAGACTGTCGATGTCAATGTTCGTCACCACCCACGGCGCAACCACGCCACCCATGAAGTTGACGATCATGTGCATGGCCACCGAATAACGCAGTTTGCTGGTGCGCACGTACACGTAGCCGAACATAAGACCCAATGCGAATGCGTAGAAGAACTGGAACAGGTTCATGTGCACCAGAGCAAAGAACAGTGCGGAGAACACGATCGCGGTTTTTTCACCGTATTTGCGCGTACGGCTGATGAATTCCTTGCGGAAGATCCATTCTTCGAACAACGGTCCGAGAATCACGAGGAACACCACGTTCCACACGTCGAATTGCATGGCCAGATCGCTCACCGAATTGCTGGCTTTGCCTCCGGACAGCAGCGACGCCAACATATTGCCGATGAGACTGCCCCCATACATGAGCGGGAAGCACATGATAAGCAGTTTGAAGAATTGGCCCGGCTTCATGTCGAACTTGCGTGTTTCAATGACCGACGATTTGCCCATGATCAGTACCGCGAGCGGCATGGCCACGAGATACAAAGGGGCATCCGACGCCACATACACCGCCCAATTCGGCAGATTCGTGGCGTGCAGTACCTGATAGAGCACGCCGGAAAGCACCATCGCAAGCGCATACCAGATCACCACCATCAGGCACATGCCTGCGCCGATGCGGGAGAACACGCTTTTCACTCGCCTAAGCCAAAGTTCATAAGGATTGACTTGCGGCTGTGGATACTGCGGTTGTTGCGGATATTGCTGATATTGGGATGGCTGCTGCGGATTCTGCTGTTGCGGCCGCTGCGGATATTGTGGGTACTGCGGAAACGTCATATTTGCCTTTGCGACGACGTGCACGGGGTGCATATACGAAAATGCTGATATTCAGCACCTTAATACAGGAATGCTGAATATCAGCTTACAATCTCATGAGCGTCGTCATGGGCGTCCGCAGCGAAACAGCTCATACGGCGAGCGCGGCGATTGGACGCGGAGCCACCACCACTTCGGCTCCAACCGTCAGGCCGGCAGGAAGCTCATTGGCTGGCAGCTGCACGGTGACGGGCAGGTGGCCCGCACCTGCGGCAACCGTCAAGTCAACGCGGACGAGCGCGCCGAGGAAGTGCACCATGTCGACGCGACCACGCTCGCCTACCATGTTGCCATCGTTTGCGGCCAGAGTAATCACAAGGTTTTCCGGTCGCACGAGCACGGTGGAGGCGTCGCGCTTGGAGGCTTCGAGCAGCGGCACACGCTGACCGAACACCACGGCTTCCTCACCATTCGTGATGCCGGGGAGCCGGTTAGTCAGGCCAATGAAGGTGGCTACGTATTCGCTGGCCGGACGGCGGTACAGCGTCTGCGGGTCGGCGATCTGTTCGATACATCCGTGGTTCATCACGCCGATGCGGTCGGCAACGGCGAGCGCTTCTTCCTGATCGTGGGTCACGAACACGGTGGTGGTGCCGGCTTTGAGCTGGATGCGTCGGATTTCGTCGCGCAGCTGCACACGAACTTTGGCGTCAAGTGCGGAAAGCGGCTCGTCGAGCAGGAGTACGCGGGGGTTCACGGCCAGTGCGCGGGCGAGCGCCACACGCTGCTGCTGACCGCCAGACATCTGCTGCGTGTATTTGCCGACCTGATCGGCAAGGCCTACAAGTTCCAGCTTCTCCATGGCCTGCTTACGTCGTTCCGTCTTGCCCATGCCGCGGATCTCCAAGCCGAATTCCACGTTCTGCAGAGCGGTCATGTGCGGGAACAGCGAGTACGCCTGGAACACCATGGCCATGTTTCGCTTGTTGGCGGGCACACCGGTCACATCTTGCCCGCCGACGAGAATCCGACCGGCCTGAATGTCTTCCAAGCCTGCGAGGGAGCGCAGCGCGGTGGATTTGCCGCAGCCGGAGCCGCCGAGCAGTACGACCATTTCACCAGGATTGATTTCTAGGTTGAAGTTGTCGAGCGCCTTGTTGGTGGCTCCTGGGTAGATTTTGTCTACATTAAGCATTTGCACGCCGCCGCCGCGTTCCGCGGAGTCGTTGAGGACTTCGCGTGCGGCTCGGGTTACGGTTTCGGCGCTCGGATTGGCGTTTACGAACGCTTCCGAAGTGCGTGCGATGGTTGCTTTCTGATCAGCGAGAGTCATGATTCGTTGCTTTCTTTGGATTTACGCAGTGCGTCGGAAATAAGATCGAGGGCTACCAGCAGGATCACGCCGAACAGTAGTGCCAGCAGCGACATGGCGGTGGAGATTTGGGAATTGGATTGGCCAAGCTGGTAGAGCGCCACCTGCAGGTTCATGCGTCCAAGCAGCGATGCGACGGTGTATTCGCCCAGCACCACGGCGATGGAGATGAACGATGCGGAGAGGATCGACTGCCACAGGTTGGGGATGAGCACACGGAAGAACACTTGCGGCCAGGAGGCTCCGAGCGAGCGGGATGCCTCGCACAGCGTTTTCACGTCAATGGAGTTGAGGCCCACGGCGAGCGCGCGGAATGCAAATGGCATCACCAGAATAACGTAAGCGAAGCACAGCCAGATCGGGTTGGTGTTGAGCACGTCGGCGCTGAGCCAACGGTAGATCGGTCCCAGGCCGACTACGAGCACGATGGCGGGGATGGTCAGCGGCAGGGTGGCCACCCATTCAATGGCGCGTTCCAACTGCTTGGAGCGAATGTGCACGATCACCATGGTGGGTACCATGAGCAGCAGCATGATGACCACGGTCACCACACACAATCCCATGGACGATCCAAGACCGCTCCACAATGTGGACAAGTCAGCACCAAGCGCACTGCCATCGCCGGTGAAAATCGCAATCCACGGATCCAAACTCCACTTGCCGGAAAGCGGGTGTCGAATGGTGAACACAAACATAGACACCAGTGGCACGAACAGAAACAGCAGCGTGAACGTGAGAATGATCGCCTTGATCACGCGCTGCTTGCGCACGCGGGCGGCACGCAGCTGCGGGGGCATTGTTTTAGTATGATTCACTGCCATTGTCCGGTCCTCTTTTCCACAGCGTGGCTCAGCATCATCACCAGAGCGACCACGATGATCATCGCGAAGGCGAGAACTTGCGCGAATCCCTGCTGATTCGGATCCATTTCGTTGCGCATGGCGCCCTGAATCATAAGCGGCACCAGAATCGAACGCTGTGAGAACAATGCGGCGGCTGTCGCATATGCGGAGAACGCACTGGCGAACAGCAGCAGCAATGCGGAAATGAAACGCGGAACCAGTATCGGCCCCGCAACGCGCGTCCAATACTGGAAGGTGTTGCCGCCGAGCGATTCGCAAGCCTCACGCCACTGCGGACGAATCGAATCGACCGCAGGCAGGAAGATGATGATCATCAGCGGAATCTGGAAGTAGCAGTAGACCGTGATTAGGCCAGGCAGGGAGCTCAACCAGTTCGGATTGACGGTCAGTCCGGTCAGCTGACGGATCAGCATGGTGCCGACGCCGTTGATACCGATGGTGGCGATGAAGGCGAAAGCGAGCACCACGCCGCCGAACTGTGCGAGCACCGACGAAATGGCACTGACCATGCGGCGCAGCAGTCCGTTCGGTTTGCCGCCAATCACCAGCGCATACGAGGCAACCGCACCCACGACCGCGCCAATGAGTGCGGAGATCACGGAAACGAGAATGGAGGTGGCGAACGCGGCGATGGTGTTCGCTTCGAAGAGTTTACTGAAGTTATTGAGGGTAAATCCGCCATCGACGTTCTGGAATGCGCCGACAATCACGATAACGGTAGGCGCGAGCAGGAAGCAGGCGGTGTAGGCAAAGAACGGGATGGTCACGACGAATGTACCGATTTCGCGGCGATGCGTAGCGAAATCGGAGGTTGCGGAGGGGCCGTTTTCTCGCGTCCCTCGGGCTTCGCGTGCGTTACACCCGCCGATAACTCCCGCTTTGGGGGTGATTGCTGCAGTCATGGTTTCATGCATGCTTTCATACGATTGATATGCGGTGAGATTGCATAGGATTGTGGGATTGCGCTATTGCGCTGGAGACATGCTTCAAGGCCGGCTGTTGCGGCAGAAGACGTCGGGGAACTTGCTTCAGCCCGTCGTATCCGCCGGTCTACCGGCCTTGGATTACATTGTTTCCGATTGCGTTCCAGCGCTCGTTTGCATTGCTTACGAGCGGTTGCCAATCAGTTGCCGATGGTCTTGTCCCAGTTGTTCTGGAGCCATTCGGTGATGCGAGTGGAATCGTCGTTGGTATAGGTCACTGGATCGCCTTCGATGGTGATGGCGGTCTTCAGGGTGTTCTGGTCAACCGTGCCGTCTTCCTTCATGGAGTCGAGGAGCACCGGGTTGGCGCCACCCTTGAACCATTCGTTCTGAGCGTCGGCGGTGTACAGATATTCCTCCCACAGGCGTGCTGCGGCCGGGTGCGGAGCGTCCACATTGATGGCCTGGTTGTAGTAACTGACCACTTGGGCGTTCTTGAAGGTCTTGAACTTCCAGTTCACGCCCTTCTCCTTGAGGCTCTTCTGGTAGGAGGCCTGGTTGTAGCTCCAGTCCATCACCACGCCGGTCTGGCCGGAGTCGATGGTTCCGTCGGTCACGTCAACGGTGGTGAGGTTGCCAGCGTCCTTGAGCTTCTTGAAGTAGTCGAGACCCGGCTGCAGGTCGTTGATGTCACCACCTGCAAGCTGGTTGATCATGAGGTAGCCGTTGAATGCGGCGCCAGCTTCGGCAGGCTTGCCGTTCAGAGCCACGGTGCCGGCGAACTTCGGATCCATCAGATCATCGAGGCTGTTGATGTCGCCGTACTTGTCGGCGTTCCAACCGATCGACATGATGCCGGTGTAGTCGGCGTAATACTTGCCGTCGGCATCCTTCACGGACTCCGGGATCTTGTCCCAAGCCTGAACCTTGTAGGGGGCGAAGTTGTCGGTGCTGGTGGAGGCCACGGCCAAGCCAAGGTCGAACACGTCGGGAGCAGCGTCGGTGCCTTTGTTGGTCTTGGCTGCGTCCACTTCTTCCTTGGATGAGGCGTTCGGGTTCAGCTCGTTGATCTTAATGTTCGGATACTTCTTCTTGAAGCCGTTGATGACCTCGCCATAGTTGGACCAGTTGTGAGGAAGTGCGATGACGTTGAGCTGGCCTTCCTTTTCGGCGGCGGCAACCAGATCGTCCATCGTACCGAAATCAGCCAATGAAGTGGCCTTTGCGGACTTTTCATCAACCTTTACGACCTTGCCGGAAGTGGAATCAGCTGAGGAATTCGTGCTGTCCGATCCGCAGGCGGCCATGGAGAAAGCCAGAACGGCAGCAAGGGAGCCGGCAGCCAGTTTGCGCAGAGAAATCATGGAAATCAATATCTTTCTTATGCCTTGTTCATAACAACAAGAAAGAAGATAAGCCCTCAAATCAACGCGATACTGGCTTTACGGTAAATATGCAGTTTATTTTGAATCGAAAAAACTAAATTTTCCCAAACTGCAGGTAAATTGGCGAAATATGTCAACTGGCACCAACGCAATGTCAGCATTGATGCCAGTCTCATGCAAATCGAATCAGACTAAAGCGAGCCAATATAAATCGAGCCACCACACAATCGAAATCAGCGCAGCACGCCTTCGATCAGCATGGTGATCAGGTCGGTGTAGCTCACGCCGGTCGCCTCCCATGCCTTGGGATACATGGAAATCGGGGTGAAGCCCGGCATGGTGTTGATTTCGTTGACCATCACTTCGCCGTCGGCCGTCACGAAGGTGTCGACACGGCTCAGGCCGGCGCCGTCGACTGCGATGAACGCATTTTTTGGCGGTTTCGCGCACGCGGTTCAGAGTTTCTTCCGGCAGGCTTGCGGGCACTTCCACATGGCTTGCGTCGGAGTTCACGTACTTGCTGTCGAAATCATAGAACTGGTCGTCGCCCTCGGCACGCTTGTCAAGCACGATTTCGCCCGGCCAGCTGGCCTGCGGAGCCTCGCCGGCCTTCGGGCAGAGCACGGCACATTCGATTTCGCGCGCGTCGATGCCCTGTTCCACGAGCACACGCCAATCATGGTGGGACGCTTCGAACACTGCGGCGGCAAGCTCGGCCGCATCGCCCTCATGTTCGACCTTGGTCACGCCGAAGCTGGAACCGGCGCGGGACGGCTTCACGAACAGCGGGTACTGCAATCCGGCCTGCTGCACCGCGGCAAGCATCTCGTCCGCCTCGGTGGCAAATTCGGAAGCGGCATCATAATCGCGCACATCCAACGTGATGCCTGGAGCCACGGGAATACCGGCCGCAGCCAGCAATACCTTCGTATAATGCTTGTCCATGCAAGCGGCGGAAGCGAGCACGCCGCAGCCAACGTACGGCACGTTCATCATTTCGAACAGGCCCTGAATCGTGCCATCCTCACCGTACGGACCATGCAATACCGGAAGCACGGCGTCCACGTGGCCAAGCGAAGTCAGTGTGCCGTCATCCTCACGAGCGAAGAAACCATCCTGGCCGAGTGCCACATCCAACACCACATCTTTGGAGGAATCCGTCTTCTCCACCATCGGCAGGCCTTCGCTCATGTTCCACTTGCGTGGATCCTCGCCGCCTACGATCCACTCGCCGTTCTTGGTGATTCCCACCTCAATGGCTTCGAACTTGTCAGTATCCAACGCGCGCAGCACGCCCGCCGCAGAGATGCAGGAAATCGAATGCTCGTCGGCCTTGCCGCCATACATCACCACAATGCGCTGTTTTGCCATCTTTGTCTTATGCTCCATAAGTTGGTCCGTTGAACGCACGCGCGCCCAATACCGTCTGCCAATACTGTCCGTACTGTCTGTCTTCGCAATATCGCGCCGGTTCGCACTTCTGTTCGCCCGCGATACCACGCATTCGCAATATCGCAGTTCAGTATACAAACCGCACCCCACAGCCCACACACGACGAACCATAATTACACACGCCCGTCACTCATGCCCTATTTTCATGAATCATAGAATACGGAATCAAACGTTGGAATGATGCGATTGCAACCTGAAAAAAGCCGAGCTTAATCGCTTTGTCTAATCACGATTATACTAATCACGATTAGACTATTTTTATACAGATTTACTATTATTGCCGAAATATATGGCGATTGACGATTGACACATTCCGATTGACGTTTTACGCAATCGCATGCCTCGAAAAATGAAAAAGACCGCACCTGAAAGTGCGGTCTTATCTGCAATCGCGATGTTACGGAAAGCTTATTCTTCGCTGATGCCTTCGCCGAAAAGTTCGGACAGCATCTGCGCGCAGGAGATGCCATCGGAAAGCACGTGGCTCATGGCCGTGGCGAGCGGTGTAGGCACGCCATACTGCTTGCCGAGCGCCACCACCGCATCGGTGGTCGGCACGCCTTCGGCCACGCCGTTACTCACCTTGGTGGCTTCCTCAACGCTCAATCCCTTGCCCAAGTTGGATCCGAACGTGTAGTTGCGGCTCAACGGGGATCCGCAGGTGGCGATCAGGTCGCCCACGCCAGCCAAACCGGCGAACGTCTTCGGATCGGCGCCTGCCGCCTCGCCCAGGGCGGTCAGTTCGGCCAGGCCACGGGTTTCGATCATGGCGGCGGTATTTTCGCCGTAGCCGGCGCCGCGGGCCATGCCCACGGCCAGCGCGACCACATTCTTCAGCGATCCACACATTTCCAAGCCGATCACGTCGCGGGTTACGAACGCACGGAAATAGTCGGTGGTGCAAGCGGCTGCGATCTTGCGCGCATTGTCGAGATTTTCGCAGGCGACCACGGTTGCGGCCGGCTCGCGGTCGGCGATCTGCTTGCTCAGGTTCGGTCCGGAAATCGCGGCGAAGCGGTCGGCCGGCAGGTCGAGCGTTTCCATAACGACTTCATCCATGCGCTTGCCGGTGGTGCGTTCGATGCCTTTCATCAGCGAGGCGACGAGTGCGGTTTCGGGAATCAGGTCCTTGAATTCGACGAGCGCGACGCGGGCGAACTGTGCGGCGATGGCCACGATCACAATGTCGGCGTTGGCTACGGCTTCGGCACGGTCGCCGGTGGCGGTCATGTTGCTTGGCAGCACTTTCACGCTGGGCAGGCGAACACCGTTGTGACGGTGGTCGCGAATGCCTTCCACAATCTCCGGTTCGATGGCCCACATAGTCACATTGTTGCCTGCATCGGCAAGCACCTGACCGAAAGCGGTTCCCCAAGCTCCTGCGCCCAGTACCGTCACGTTCGTCATATTTGCTCCTTGCATTACTCCGGGCATCATTCATAACCCGGAGTCTTGGCTCAAAAATTGCTTTTCCTATGCTACCGCCGGCTACGCACACCGCGATATATGCCGCAATACGCGCCATACGTATGCGCAATCGGCTGGCAGTATTTCGATTACCGCATTTCAGCAATCGCGTGTGCGGTCTTTTTCGATTCGGCCTTCTTCGATTCAGTCCTCCACTCGGCTCATCGTACGATAATCCCAATATCCATCGGGGGCTTGTTCGCCGCGGATTTCGGCCATGACTTCGGTCATACGCACGCGGATGCGTCGGGTAAGTTCGTTGGCGAGATCCTCCGGCACTTCCTCACCCCAGAAATCGCAATCGGCGAGCAGGTCCGCATAATCAAGCGCCTCGTCGTAGCACATGACCACGTTTTTACGCGGCCACGGCCACCAATGGTTGATGCTTGCCGCGCCCCACGTTACCGCGCAATACAGCGGAATCTGGTAGCCGAGTCGGCGCGAAGCCTCAAGCGCGATCATGCCCACGCCGTTTTTCATGCTCATCGGCCATTTCTGCGGGTCGCGCGTTACCGTGCCTTCCGGCCATACGGTTAGGGGTCGGCCGGAGGTAAGGATTTCCACGGAGGTTTCCTCGATGGCTTTCGCCTTGCCCGAACGGCGTTGCACGGGCTGCATGCCTACCAGTTGGAACCATTTGCCGATCAGCGGCCACGAGGCCATTTCGGCTTTGGCCATGTAGCGCGGACGGCGGCCTTGATGGAACATGGAGATCATGGGCACGAACACGTCAAACATGGTGACGTGCGTGGCCGCGGTGATGAACGGACCGGTTTCCGGCACGTGTTCGATGCCCCACGCCTTGAGTTTGGTGCGGTTGCGGAATACGATGT
>ENA-OQES01000537-OQES01000537.1-human-gut-metagenome-genome-assembly--contig:-NODE-537-length-15913-cov-3.395350_pt1 | contig 15913 bp, 29 predicted proteins | sample MGYA00242798_ERZ504641 | MGnify/ENA primary metagenome ERZ504641 (study PRJEB26092, sample SAMD00036327) | human gut metagenome | host: Homo sapiens | study: EMG produced TPA metagenomics assembly of... | reverse complement strand
GACGACAATCCAGCCGTTCCGCTTGAAAGCGTCGAGTACATCTTCCGTGACCTGTTCCATAGTGTCCGTCATGAGTCAGTCCTCCACAGTTTTCGGTCTTGATGACCTGTGCGTCACTGTCGCTGAGTTCGACCTGTTCGCCTAGACGGTATTCGTCGGCGTTGTTGAGGAGTTCGTTGATGGCATCCTGTTCGGTGGAGTCGTCGTCGAGTTCGACGGTGAAGGTGCCTGAGTAGGTTCCTCATAGTTGATGGCGTAGCGCTTCATGGTTTCCTCTTTCGCTTTTTATGTGGACATATTCAGTATAAACAGACAAATAGGATAAGACAAAAACCCGCCTGCCCCCAAAAAAAAGGAAACGGGTCGGCGAATATCTAAAAAAAACTAGGGGGTGTGTTTACCCTATTTAAGTTTGCGTGATGATTGTCGTATGCGTACGCCGAGGTATGACATCACGCCTGACCGGTTCATGAGGGTCGCGCATCCGTTGCCGCGATAGCACGGCAACGTGGCGGTCGACAACCACACGTTCGTCAACGCCCTGCCGTGGATGTGCCGCACGGGAGCCCGTGGAGGGACCTGCCGGAGTGCTGCGGCAAGTGGGTCACCGTCTGCCAACTGTTCAACCGCTGGTCCAGGAACGGCGCGACAGGGCGCCTGTTCGCGGCATTGCAGGAGAAGCGGATCAACGGGGCGGAATCTCAGCCACACCAGACTTTCTGTTTTCTTTTTCCTGCTTTCGTGCCTTGTCCCATGCGGCTCGGTTCCATGGGAGTACCGGCTTCTTCGGCGGCTCCCCGTATTCCGGTAGGATGAACGTGTAGCCTGTCTCGCTGGTGGATGCTGTAAGCCGCGTTATGGGAGCGCTCCACCGTCCGGAAGCGTGTGCGTTGAGTTCCGCGCGCTGCCGTTCGAGCCGTTGGCCTGTTTCCTCCAGCTCGTTGATGTCAGGGTTTGAGGTGGGTGGGATGATTCGTTTGATGGTGACGTTGCCGGACTGGTATTCGACGGTCTGGTAGTCGTATAGGCCGAAATCTTTTTCGAATCCCGAACTGTGCGTGACCGTCAGGGTGCTGTTGTCGGGCCTGTGAAACGGCGTGTGTCCTCATGGTAGCTGCCATATCCGTCGGCGTTGCCGTCATGTTTTGTTCCTGGCTTCCGTCCATCCGTCCGGCAGCGTGATTGGTGGTGGGGTGATTTTGCCGTGCTTTTGCAGGCGCTGGAGTACTGGGATCTGCGAGGTCTGTTGCTCGTATGCGCTTAGTGTTGCCGCGTCGGGGAAGCCGAAGCTGTTGAGTTCGTCTGCGAATCGTCCGTCTGGGGTGCGTCTCCGGTGTTTCGCTTGTGCTGTTCGGCTGGATGTCGTCAATGTTTTGGTGTTCTTCGACGAGTGTTGTTTGTCTTTGATTCTAATCGCGCCTTGGAAAAAAGGAAGCAGGCCGGACGAAAGCAAATCAGCCAAGAAGAGGCACTGGATAGAATCCGCTCTCCGAATACATGAGCAGAGACCCGTCGCCAATGGGAGTACCGTTGCTCATCGTGGAAAACGTGTCGCAGAACCACGCATCATGCTCATGCAATACGGTCGGTACGGGCGTATGCCCGACCACCTGAGTCAGGTGCATGTCCCCGTCTTCGGCGAACTCGCCGCGATCGCACCATAGGGGAGAAGGCGTTCCTGCGCCGCCGCGCGCCGGGCCGATGTCCGTCATGGGCACGACCAGTGAGGCCGGATGGAGGAGCATTCGGTTCAAGCGATCCGCGACTTCCTCGACCGGCATGTCCATGTAATCGGCGCCCAGCCGCCGTCGCCCCCTATGCACGGGTGAGCCCGGCGTGCGTGGCCAGAATGTTCCCATCCGACCAAGCCAGTTGGAATGGGATATTTTGCATCAGCTCATGCACCTTGCGATGGGCGCCGGGTTTGAAGCCGGGCGCCAGTGCGCGCACTCGCGCATAGGAGGAGGAGCCTTGCTTCAGGAAGTACGGCACATCATGATTGCCGAGCAGTGGAATCACCTCACGTTCAAGGGATTCACGCCGATACCATGCGGCAAACGTATCGAAGAACCGGACCAGCCCGTTGTTCGACACGTTCCAGTCATCGCAGATGTCGCCCAATAGCACGATGCGTTCCGCATGCTCTCGTCTGGCGACTCGGGTGATTAGCGGCAACAGGTCTGCTTTCGCATGCAGGTCGCCGACGAACAATGTGCGCATCAAATTGTCGCCCCTAGGGTGGGCAGGATGCCCATGTCCGGTGTGGTCAATGCGATTCGACCCTTGTTGACTATGAGAATGGCGGTGTGGATGCGATTCTCCCTGCCGTCCGTATACCAGGCGACATACTGTCCGCCTTCGGTGATGACCCGGACTGGCTGGTTCATGTCATCTGCGTTCAGGAGACGGACGACCGCCACACCGTAACCATGTTCGATGGTTCGACGAACGGTTTCCATGGGAGTCCAGCCGTAGGTCGCAGCCGCCAGCCGACGAATGCGATCAGGGCGAGCAGGCAGATGACCGCCAATGCGGTTTGCCTTGCCAGCAGGGATACGATGACCAGGATGAGTAGTCCGACGGCTTGCAGTAGCTGGGGGAGTGCCGCATGGGCCAGCTCCTGCCATGTGGGTTTCGGAATGATGCAGAACGGCCTTCCGGTTTGAGTCTGCCAGGTCTCTTCGGCCTGCTGTGATGGGGTTTCTGCAGCGGTTTTCGTGTCCTCATCCGTTTTTCTCGGTGCCGGTGATGTGCGGTGGCGTTTCCCTGCTGGTTTCACCGAGGGTGGTTGCTGGTTGAAGTCTTCGGTCTTCGCGTTCGGGCCGGCATGCGGGTTTGATTCCGCGAGCCTACGTTCCATTTCGTTGATGGCCTCTGCCATGTGCTATCTCTCCTTTATCGCTTGTCGCCCGGTGTCGTGTAGTCGTGTTCGCGTACCTGTCGTTCACGGTTGAAACAGTTATGCAGCAGGTTGACGGTGCTGAAGTTCGCGGAATCGTCGTCACGGACTGCTTGTAGGATGCGCTGCCGGTTGTCCCAGATCAGCTTGTCAGCCTGTTTCTCGGTGAGGCCTTCCAAGTCGCCGTCTTGGTTGAAGTGCACGTACTTGTGCTTGTCGGGGTCCCATCCACCGTACTTGCGGGCCTCTTTGATCTGTTCCTCGCTCATGTCTTCCAGATGCAGGTCGTGGGGGTTGATGGATGGGGCTATGCGCAGGTCGCCGATCGTGGATTCGCCCTTGTTCTGCTCGTCGTGGTTGATGGTCTGCCATGCGGCGGCCTTCAACGCGGTCATGTTCTCCTCGTCGGGTTTGAAGAAGATCTGGTCTCGGATGGCGGAATCCATCATGTCGTGGCGTTTCTCCTCCAGTTCAGTGTCGAGGTCGAAGTCGTCATCCCCGGATTTTTCGGCGAGATCGTCCACGAGGTCGTTGTCGGTGAAGCCCCAGTCGTCGCCGTGGATTTCGGTCAGTTGGCCGCTGTCTATGCGTTGGCTGAGGTCTTCGGTGGTGATGAAGTCCATCCTGTGGTTCACGTACCCGTCATGGTCGATGGACAGGGTGGTTTCCCCGTCTTCGTCGCCGTCGCTTTCCATTACGGAGTAGGCGTGCCAGCCGGCCGGCACCTTGTTGCGGTCGATTCGCCCATCGTCCAAGGCGTAGCCGTTGAGGGTGGATCCGTCGGGCATGTCGAATTCGATATGGCGTGCCTCGTAGGGGTCGTCGAATGCGCCGGTGGCTGTGAGCAGCTGGTTGAAGTCAGGCTCCGTGTCGTCGGTGAGGAGGCTGGCCACCTGTTGGATTTTTGTGTCGGAGGGGAGGCTGTCCTGCTTGTCTTCGTCCGCGAATCGTCCGTCCGAGCTGCGGCGTCGTTGGCGGGCTTGGTCTGACTTGTTTTGGTTGGTCATTGGAACTCTCCTTCTATGTGGACATATTCAGCATAACAGGCATATTGTCGTTCGGAGACAATTCTAGGGGGTCGGCCTCCCGTTTTTGAGAGAAGTCGCGATGTTGCGAAATCGGCAATATCTGTTATACTGAATATGTCCACATGAAGAAATGAAAGAGGAAACCCATGTACATCGTCGAAACCCGAATCAAGACCCGCGGCAACAAGACCATCTGGATGCCCTACAAGCAATACCGCACCACAAACGGCATCGAAAACTTCCAGAAGCGACACCAGTACCTGTTCGACGCAGGGGAGCTGCGCGTCACCGGCAACGCCGAACCTCGCCGATCCCATATCAAGTCGGGCGAGGGAATGCTGCGCGTGGGCGATATCCTGCACGAATCCTATGGCTACGGCATGACCATCAACAAGTTCTACGAGGTCATCGCGATCAGCCCCTCCGGCAAGACCTGCACCATCCAACCCATCCGCAAAATCACCATCAAGGGCGACGCCTATTCCCCGTATGGCTCCGAAGTGGTGCCCCAGACCGAGGGCGAGGATCGTTTCTGTGGCGAGCCGAGGAAGGGCAAGCGCATCCAGATTGGAACCTATGCGAAGGCTCGCGCGTACGTCAAGATCTCCTCCTACGGCGATGCGTACAAGATGGACGAAAAGGACTTCGAGCGCGGGTATTACGAGAACCACTTGGATTAGTTATCTCCTCATGATTGTTATACTGAATCTATTCACATAGACAGGCGGGTCTTTATCCGCCTTCGCATAAAGACCCGCCTGTCTCAACCCACTTAGAAAGACTGCGTCCACATGGGAGTAGATTCCGGCACCGTTCTCATAATCATCATCTGCATCATCTGCGCAGTCGTGCTCTGCGGTTGCAGCAGTATCGCGGACAAGCATGACCAGACGGATACGAAAGGATCCAAACATTGAGATTCGAACGAGAGGACCACAAATACTTCACCCTCCAAGAACATCTCGAAGACGGGCCGGAGGGGGTCGGCGCGAGAATCACTCGTATCACGTCACGGCTACGCCTGGATGTGACCCTGCAGATTCCATTCACCTACCAGCTTCCCGCTGAAACGACACAGTTGGAGACCCTGCAGGTGAGGAACCATACGGTCATCCACCAGAGTTTCGACGATCAGGAAAAAGCGGAACAGTGGGCCATCAATTTCATTAACAGGTTAAAACCATGCCGGCATTTGAAGGGCAGGGAACAGTGAACTGGATTGCTTATCTGACCGTGATCTGCGACCTGATTTTTCACGTCCGCCCCTGTCTTCATGTTCGGTACGATGGCTGCCATCGCCCGGTATTGCTGTCAGCCATCGAAAGAATAGTAGGCCCCAAATTATGAGCAGAAAGCAACCGAAGGAACAACACGGAATCGTGCCGATAAGCATCGCAATAATGTTCCTCATCATGGCTTTCGGAGCGTTGTCCACCATGGGCGGAGCCCTGCTACTGCGGTTCCTATTCGATATTCGAGTGATGTACGCGACATCATATTCCGCAGCCGTCACTTTCTTAGTGCTACTGATACCCACAGGCATCTTCTATCTAATCGGCAGGCTCATGGGTTACGACCCGGAAGAGCCAATATCAAAGGACAAAAATTGACGCTTTGGAGGAATTCAAGGAAGTACACAAGCTCGTGGGACAGGTCATTTCAGCCAGGCTTCGACCGTAAGCGGCTACTTAAACAGATGACGCCCGGGAACGCGCAAGCTGGTTCCGACATGGAATGGGCGCGCATCCATGCGGCGGAGGCCCTGCACCGGTTGGGGCGCGTCTGATGTCCGGTTACTGGCTGGGAGTGCTCACCCCGTTCGCGATCGTATTGGGAATCCTATTGCTCTGGCTGGCCGGCAGCCTGTTCGGCGCGATCGTCAGCTGGGCGTGGAAGAAGGCGCATTACGGCCTGTTGAAGAAGGGTTGGATCGCCGAGGACTACGACGAGGATTCAAGGGAATGGACCACCCGCCCCGGCGCGGAACGCCTGGCGGCCGCGCTGACCCGGTCCGGCGAATACCGGATGCTCCCGTGCTTCGGCTGGATGATCCTCATCGTCCGCGACCACAAGAATGAGAAACATGATGAGAAAAGGAATTGATCCGCCCCATATCGTCGCGTTGACGATAGTCGTCTGCGCTGCCATCGCCCCCGCGTTCATGCTGTGGGGTCGGACGATCGGGGAATGGGCTGTCGGAATCGCCGTTTATACGCTGATTACGGCAGTAGTGCTATCGCTGCTCGTCCTCGATTTTGTTATCGTCAGATATGATGTCATGGCATTGCTGATACAAGCTCTGTCCGGTTCGGAAATCGTCGGTTCGGTATCGCGCCTGCTGTTTGTACTGGGCCAGATATGGGTCATCATCCTGTCCATACGGATTCCCCCATCGTTCTGGAAAAGCGTTTGGCGGTATTGCCTTCCCAAGCGGATCCGGATAATTCCGCACTCGCGCTCTGCATTGGTTTAGCCTCAGGCGCTTTTCTTCTTGTCATAGTTGCGCTTTGGATGCCTGAAGACCTTCCGGGGGTCCCGGAATTCTGGAATGCGCAGGTTTGTATGGATTCGATTTTCGGGGTCGGTCTTCCATGGTCCAAGCCGGTCATATTCACCGTGTCTTCGAAAGGCTACACGATCATACGTCGGAATGGGATGCTGAAGCTGAACGAGCAGGCCGACGAGTTCTTGGGCTATTGCCCAACATGGGTTTCGATTCGCAACGACCATCATCGGGGACTGCTCCTGATCGAACGGTACCACCCGGGCATGCAGGACATTGTCAACAGGTTGGATCGAGAGGCCGGTATCCGGCATCCGGCGGATAAGGAGACAGAAAATTTGAACGAGGAGGAATACGAAGAGCTGGCACGCTGGCTGCCATGCCACCCCGGCCGATGGGTCGCATGGCCGGAACCGTTCGGAACCCGGGCCGAGGCCGACGCGTTGTTCGAATCGTTGCGCGACGGCGGGCTTGAATCATTCAAGGTCGATTCGGCCGCGCTCCGCTGGCGGATAGACGAGTTCAAATCGATTGTGGACGGGCGCGGGCTTATCTGGATGGAGGTGAGCTGCGCATGGTGAAAAGCCTCACAATCGGATTGGTCGATGATGGCGTTGCGACATGGAACCCGGTTTCCGATGGGAACCTACTGGTGACGGGTGGCGCGGGATGCGGCAAGACCTGGTGGCTGACACACACCCTGATACCTGGTCTCAACGAAATGGGGCAACGGGTCTATATGTTTGACGGGTATGTGGATCGAGGTTATACCAAGCCCGTGCAAGGTGTGATTCCGGTGAACGATCCCACGTCCATCTTGGAAGAGCCGGATTCCTTTCTGATTATCGACCATGTGAATCCGGGTCTTGAAGACGATTCAGCTTTGATGGAGACGGTAAGGGAGAGTGACGCCCGTATCCCGATTATCCTGTCCGTCCAACTGGTTCCAGACCGGGAGCAATGGTCCGCATGGGCAGAACTGGACATATTTTCATCCAAATACACCGGCATGCCGTGGGCTCGGATGGGAATCTGGGAATCCACGAGTCGCGAGAGACCACAGGTGGTGGCTATATGAGATTTTCTGCGGGTTTTGGAACAAGAGGCATATCGAGGGGAAACCTGATGGGCAAACTGGTTAACGGAATCATCGCGGCCATCGCCACACTGTTCATCATGGCCGGCATTTCCATGCCGGCATTGGCCGCAACCGATGATACGTATGTTCCGAAGAACGATTCTGCTGGCAATATCTTCGTGCAGGATCAGGCGAACGTACTCAGCGCTGAAACTGAAAAACCATGTTTACGACCTGAATAAGTCGTGGGAGTCACGTGAGGACAAGCCGCAGCTGCTCGTCGTCACCGTCTCCACTTTGGATGGTGTGCCCATCGAACGGAAGGCGAAGGAACTGTTCGACCGGTACAAACCCGGCATGAAAGGCAAGAACACAGGCCTCGTATACCTGCTGTCCATCAAGGACCATAAGGACCGGCTAACCGTCGGCACGGGGATTGGACAGACATTCAACCAATCCACGTGCGAGAGCATCATCAACTCCGGGCATGCGAACTATAAGAAATCATACTGGAACGCCGGCATCAGCAAAGTCCTGGACAATATCGCTTCAACAGTGCAAGACATGCCCGAGATTTCATCCGCATCAACGTCGGCTACAACCCCCGCACCAATGCCGGCATGGACCGGGGTTCTCGGCGTGGTGATTGTTGTGGTCGGCTCGGTGCTCTTGCTGATATGGGGATTGCAGTCAGATGACAAGAGTGAACAAACGGATTATTCCGAACTAGACAACGCGCAGCGGGACCATTCCGAGCCGGACACCGGCCGAGCACCGCTTGGCTCATCCTATATTGCAGAAGCCGCACCCTCTCGTGGATTCGATGCTCGGGACGCGATAATCCTCACCCAAGCCGTCTCGCTTGCATCGAGACCGGACAGACAGGAGCACGATCGTTCCTCCGAAAATGATTCCATCAACGATGACTCCTGGCCTTATACGGGCCCATCACCATCCTTCGACAGCTCTTCATCATTCGGCGGAGGCACATCCACTGGCAGCGGAGCAACCGGCAGCTGGTGACAAGAAAATCCGGCATTAGCAATCTCGTAGAGAAGAAAACCCAAGACATGGAAACTAGGATAATCGAAGTCAAGGTACGGCTCATCGGCCAGCGAAACCAGCACGAACTGCATTGGAGGTTCAGCTGATGGAGCTTGTCGAATACGCTCAGGCGGTGGACCATTCGCGGATGCCATTGCTGTTGAGGGTCCTGAATGCTCTCGGTTGGTATGCCTTCCTCGCGGACATTCCGCTCATGGCGTATGCCTATTGCCTGGTGATGGCACGGAACGGCTTTCCTAATCTCACGATGGACGAGGACAGGCTCGTCGGCGCATCGGTGCTGCTGCCGTTCGTCGCCCTCGCGCTCATGTCCCCGGCCGAGAACTGGAACCCCCGAGGCCCGAAGCCGAAGACCATGGACGAGTATGTGGGCGACGTGTGGAATCTCGATGGTCTCGCGATCGCCGAACCCGGATATATGGACCCGTTGTCCGGTTTCCCCCGAATCAAAGGATCCTACCGGGTTTCATGGAAGCGGAACGGGCGGCGCGTCGAAGGCACGCTGGGCATCGACGGGACAAACGTCGAACTGCGCGATAACCAAGGGATGATTGTTTCCCCGGTGAATCCAGGGACACCGGTATGGAAGCCGGGCGCGAAACATTCGAAAGGGTTATAACCTGCTAGATTGATTATTTGCTTTAGTTTGTTTTCGTGTGATATAATTAAGTCATGCGTGTCAGGGAATGGGCGAGGCGTGAGGGCTTCAACGAGCAGACGGTGTGGCAGTGGTGTCGCGAGAACCGTATGCCCGTCCCGTTCGAGCGCATGAACACGGGCACGATTATCATCCACGACCCGAAATACGAGAACCAGCCCGCCGCCCCCACAGCGAACGGCAGGACGGTGTGTTACGCGCGTGTCAGCTCGTCCGACCAAAAGGACGATTTGCAACGTCAGGCCGACCGGTTGAAGGCGTTCGCCATCAACATGGGGCTCAAGGAGCCCCGAGGTGGTCACGGAGACCGGCTCGGGCATGAACGACAAGCGGCGCAAGCTCAACCGGCTGTTGTCCGACCCGACCGTGGGCACGCTGATCGTGGAGCACAGGGACAGGCTCGCCCGCATGAACGCGGGACTGGTGGAGAGCGCGTTGAAGGCGCAGGGACGCCGGATCATCGTGGTGGACGACACGGAGCTGGATGACGATCTGGTGCGCGACATGACCGAGGTGCTGACCTCGTTCTGCGCGAGACTGTACGGACGCCGCGCGGCCAAGCATCGTGCGGAGAAGGCGTTGGAGGCGATGCGCGATGAGCGCGTATGAGGCCGTTAGGATTCGGCTCGACCCAACCCCACGGCAGACACGGCTGTTGGAATCCCATGCGGGCGGCGCGCGTTTCGCGTACAATCTGATGCTCGCGCACGTCCAGCGCCAAATCTCCTTGGGTGAGAAACCGGACTGGACGTTGTACGCGATGCGCCGCTGGTGGAACGAGTGGAAGGACGAAATCGCCCCGTGGTGGCGGGAGAACAGCAAGGAGGCGTACAACAGCGCGTTCGAATGGCTGTCCCAAGCGTTGAGGAACTGGTCGGACAGCAGGAAGGGCAGGCGCGCGGGCCGCAGGGTGGGCTGGCCGAAATACAAGTCGAAACGCTCCGGTGTCCCGCGTTTCGCATACACGACCGGCAGCTTCGGCCTTATCGAGGACGACCCGAAGGCGTTGAAACTGCCACGCATCGGACGCGTGCACTGCATGGAGAACGCCACCGAACGCGTCCACGGCAGACGAATCGTGCGCATGACCGTCAGTCGCCATGCGGGCTTCTGGTATGCGGCCCTCACCGTCGAACGTCCCACCGAAAGCGTTCCCGCGAAAAAACAGAAAACAGAAGAACCGTAATCGTCAGGTCGGCGTGGATTTGGGCGTCAGGACCCTCGCCACCCTCTCGGATGGCACCACGTTCCCCAATCCACGCAACTACGTCCGCATGCAACGGAAACTCCGCCACGCCCAACAGGCGTTAAGCCGCCGCGATAGGGGCATGAGCCATGGATGCGGGTCGAAACGGTACAACAGGGCGTTGGAGCGTGTGCGCCGAATCCACGCTCGCATAGCCGCCCAACGAGCCGACAACATCAGCAAGCTCACCACGTGGCTTGCCGACAATTATTCCGACATCAGCATCGAAGACCTCAACGTGCAAGGCATGAGCCATAACAGGAGGCTTGCCAATCACGTACTGGACGCGGACTTCCACGAGTTCCGCCGCCAACTGGAATACAAGACCGCACGCGCCGGCACGAGGCTCCATGTCATCGACCGCTGGTATCCAAGCAGCATGACATGTTCGAACTGCGGGACGGTGAAAGCCAAACTGTCCCTGTCCGAGCGCGTCTACCATTGCGAGGAGTGCGGGCTTGTCATCGACCGTGATGTGAACGCGGCCATCAACATCCAAGTCGCCGGGAGTGCCCCGGAGACGTTAAACGCGCGTGGAGGAAGCGTAAGACAGGCCCACCCAAAAGGCGGGACAATGCGGCATCCGGCGAAACGCGAACCAAGCGGCGGCGACAGTCGCGTGAGACTTGGAGCTGGTCTCGGCAACGAGGCCATGCAGATGACTTCGCTCTAGCGACAAGCTAAAACAAAGGTCATCTACAACGGTGCAACATGTCCACTAGTTTCTGTGGTATTCCGTCCTCGATATCCCATTCAACGGTTTTCGAACCGGCTGTTCGAGGCGGCGGCCCGATCGTCGCCAACCTCAATGCTCACATCGGAGCCGTCCGGGAAATACTTGATCAACGTCATAGTGCCGCGGCCGGGCGGAAAGCTGACATGGAATCCGCCGCCCAAAGCGGTGGCGATGTCCACCGTGTTGCATGCGGCCTCGCCGCTCACATAGGCCGGTCGTCCAATCTCATCCTCCTTATCCTTGTTCTTCCGATAGGATTCGCTAGCGATATACTCGACCGCAAAGTCGGCAATCTGATCGCGCAGCTTCGGGAAAGTCTCCTTGCCAGCCGTTTGACGCCGGTCCATGATCCATGCGAACACGCAGGTGAGAATAAAGGCCGCCCATCAGGCCGTACACGTCGATGTCGGCCCGCTGGCGGGGGGACAATGCAACGCCGACGGCCCACCAGCCGATGCACAGCATGATGCCAAGCGCGTGCATGCCGATCGCGAACGGGGTCTCGTCATCATCCACGATGTCCAGCCAGCATTGTAATCCAAGGACGATGAGCAGGAACGCGACAAGCCACAACGGCGATTGGAGAAGTCCGACGAGCAGCGGCGTATGGTTCGCGGCCAGCCAGGCGAGGATCGGCCCGTGGTTGAATGCGAACACGATCGCCATAATAAATAGGACGATCGCCGTCCACGCGAGACGGCGCACGGCTTCCAGACTCATGATTCCTCCCCCTGCTGCCTTCCTGTCCGATTCAGCCGATCATGCCGCAGTTCCGCGGCCCACCAATCGTATGTGTTCATCATCGCCTGCCCTCCATCATCAAATCCAATATGACGGCCAACGGCACCACGTCATGACTGGCGTGGGCCTTACACACGGGACCGTACCAGCCGGTTTCGGGCATATCCTCACAGTCGGGGCCGTCCGTCCGCATCCAACGGCGGATCGCGACCACGGGTTTGCCGCAGGATTCGTAGTCGCCGTCGCGGGATACGCCGGCCGTGCATCCTAGACGCAGCCAGGACGGGTCGCATAAGGCGAAGACGCGCATCGGGTCGTATGGCCATACGCCCGATAGCGGTGGCATGAGCGACGGATCATGCTTCCAGCAGCCGGCATCGGCCACGGCCTTCAACACCTCCGATAGCGGGACGACATCATGGTTGGCATGTAGCTTGCACGCGGGTCCGTAGACGCCCTCCTTGGGTAAAAATTCGCTATCGTCGTACCCGTCGTCGCGTGTCCAACGGCGGATGGCGACCGGCGGCCTGCCGCACTGTTTGAAATTCTCGCCCTTCCAGCAGCCGGCCGCGCAGCCGAGCCGCAGGGTGAGCGGGTCGCACTGGGCGGCGACGAGTTTCGGGTCGTACGGCGTTGGTTTCTTGGTCTTGCTCATATTTCCAGCTCCTTCTGCTCCATGGCGGGCTCCACGTCCATCGAATCCTTCAATCCCTTGATGTGCTCGCGGCCCAGGCTCCGGGTCATGCCGAACAGCAGCTCCAATGCGGGACGTTTGCGCGGGAACCGTCGCGACGATTTCACGCATTTCAGGGTTTCGCCGCGCCCGTATTCGACGACTGGCGTGTAGATACCGACTCCGAACGGGGCATGTTCCCGCGCGTAATCGACCAGATGCGGTGGCACGACCACATAGTTCAGGTCGCCGACGAAGTTCAGCCCATGTCCGCTGTCGAAATCCGCCTTGCAGGATTTCACCTAATACGCCATGAACTCGGATTGCTCCAAACCGGACGGCAGCGTGTTACGTGGCTTAAACCTCATGAAATCCACTCGGATCGGATTTGTAAGCGTGTAATCATAGGTCACCTCCTCGGCCCAATAAATACGCTGATCGGGATAATGGAACACGTATTTGATGAGCATGCATCCCAGGGCCGCTGTGATGTCAGGGCGGGTCATGCGATTCCAGTCATGCATCGGAATTCTCCTTGAGTCGTGCGAGCACGGGATTGCCAGGCAGATTCATACGCCTCGAAACGTCGAACAGTTCCCGTCCACGCCGGGAGTGTGTGATCGCACGCATGACCCGGTATGTCTGCTGGACCGGATTCCTTGGCAATCGGACGGCTTTGCCGAGCTGCCGGTAGTATTCGGTATATATCTCGTGCAGATCGCTCACATCGTTGCAACTGATGACGGTCTTGGAATGGTCTCGCATCCATTCGGCCGCCACATCGCTCAGTCTCGTTCTCATCGCACCACCGGCTTCCAGTCGATACACGGCTTTCCGGCCTTCACCCATGCCCTGTGGTTGATGCGATGCCGTTTGGTCAGCCGGTGCGCCCGGAATCTCGCCCAAGCGATGAGACCCGGCACCGGATGGCTGTCCCGTTCCGTGATGATGGTCTCACCGCAGCAACAGCACTCCCATCCGTACGCCGCCGGCAACAGTGCGGACACCACGAGCCCAAGGAACACGAGCACCGCGACGGCAGGCAGTGTGGCGAGGCCGGCGAGATAGCCGATCCAGAACCCGCTCACTGGTCCACCGACCTGAAGAACCAAGTCATCCCCCCCCGCCCCAAAGATGATCAGAAACATCAAGAAGCACCCGATACCTGTCAGAATGTTCTATCTCGTCAGTGAACCAACCCATTGAGAATTGCTCACCGGTTTTCTTCCGACTGGTTTGCCGTCATCAGGAAGTGGGCGATCATCAGCACTCCGGAGGCCGCGAATCCGATTGATGCGATGACCATTGCAAGCCCTGTGACTCTCCACATGAAGCATGCGCAGAGGACGCATGTTATGGCGAGTATGATGTTGGCGTTTTTTTACGAAGTTCTTGTACGTGTTCATTGTGGTTTCTTTCATTCTATGTGGACATATTCAGTATAACATGTAAATGAAAAAAAAACCATGCAAGGTTTGAAATAAATAATCCCCCGATGCCATACGGCACCGGAGGATTATTTGTCCACATAGAATGACGTTTCATAGAAACCAACGATCCTACGACAGCAAAAGCTGCAAGACCCAAAGTAGGTGAACTACTGGACATGCTCACACAAGATGCTATGGCGCGGAAAAATCACTCGCCGTCCATAAATTTTTTAGGCAGGGTACCACGCCCCTTGTGGTCGTGGGTGAATGCCTTTCCTTTCCACTAACATTATGATATAATGCTTTTTATTGGAGGTGAAGCATATGGTGGAACTCGCATTGACCATGAAAGTCAAGCTCACGACCAACAAACACGAGTCTGAAGCCCTTAACCGCCTATGTGACAATTACACCTCCTGTTGCAACGAAGTATCCGATTGGATTGGAGAACACCACACCCTCAGCCAGAGGAAAATCAACGAGGCTGTCTATCACCCGCTACGCGACAAATACGGACTGTTGGCCCAGATGACCCAATCTTCGATACGGCGAGTCATCGCGTCCTACAAGGCAATTCACTCGCGCATGGAACGCCGGAACGGAGAAAACCCCAAGAGAAAGAGGACGGCATACTATTCCACCAGACCAAAGTACTCGTCCGCCGGTGTTGACCTGCTGTGGAACCGCGACTACTCCTATTCGCCCATGACGGGAATGTTCAGCCTTCCCGTCATGGGCGGGAGAATCAAAGTGAAAGCCCAATGGAAGGGAACCCCGGACGAATACCGTACGGCACGTTTCGGTACCGCCCGACTGATATCGAAACGAGGCAAATGGTACCTGCATATTCCCATCATCCTACAGGTTCCCGACCCAACCCCAAGGCCCCAAAAACATAGTGGGCGTGGACTTGGGCATCCGAATGCTCGCCACCAGTTATGACGGCGAAACCACCGTCTTCCAACATGGAGGGGAGGTGAAAAGCAAGCGCGGCAAATACAAGCGGCTCCGTCAGCAGTTGCAGAAACGCGGCACCCGAAGCGCTCGCAGACGACTCAAGACCATAGGCGACAGAGAAAACCGTTGGATGACTGATGTGAACCATCAGGCGTCTAAGGCACTCGTCAACCATTACGACAGGGATACGATGTTCGTTCTCGAAGACCTTACGGGAATCCGCAATGCGACCGAACAGGTCAGGGTCAAGGACAGGTATGTTCAGGTCAGTTGGAGTTTCCACCAATTCCGGCAGATGGTCGAATACAAGGCGAAACGCAACGGTCAGAAAGTCGTGTTCGTTGACCCGGCCTACACAAGCCAGACCTGCCCGAAATGCGGGAAAATCCGCAAAGCCAACCGTGACAAGAAACGCCACCTGTATGTCTGCCGCAACTGCGGATACCGGTCCAACGACGACCGGATAGCCGCGATGAACCTGCGACACAAAGGCTACGACCTTTTGAACTCGCAGTACGCCGCCAGCATGACTGACGGCGTAAGGGTGCAGTCAACCACCCTATGATGTTCCGTCAATTAAAGGTAGGAGAACGGTTACAGCCGTTCACTGGCACTACCGGACAGGGACAAGCCGCAATGCTCGTCATTGCGGTCGTTGACATACAATTCCTCGTCCGCGATCTCCTCGCTTCCCTCGAACACGATCGCGCCTTCATCGTCACGATGCTCGTCAAACCACGCTTTGGCCTCCTTTCCTGCTGGTCTTAGTAGGAGGGGGTTTCTTTGAGCCATCATCTCGAGGAGTTCTGGTGAGTTGATTTCGGCAGACAGCTTTTCGACGTATGCCTTTGTCGCGCTTGTACTGGCAGTTGGGGCACCGTTGGCAGCGTTCCATCCAG
>ENA-OQES01000536-OQES01000536.1-human-gut-metagenome-genome-assembly--contig:-NODE-536-length-15922-cov-3.331687_pt1 | contig 15922 bp, 18 predicted proteins | sample MGYA00242798_ERZ504641 | MGnify/ENA primary metagenome ERZ504641 (study PRJEB26092, sample SAMD00036327) | human gut metagenome | host: Homo sapiens | study: EMG produced TPA metagenomics assembly of... | reverse complement strand
GCCGCACGGACAGGCTCCCTCTTTGAGGGGGCTGTCTGCGCAGCAGACTGGGGGAGTTTACAGCTTCAGATTCTGGCGGGTGGGGGTGAAGGTCGGGATCATCTTTGCCAGCTGCTGCACCACACCCTCGTCGTTGTGCTCTGCCGCAGCGGCAAGCTCCTGCAGCTGCCCGTAGAACTCGGCCAGATCGATGCTGCGCGGCGAAGCCACAAAAATTTTATTGTGCTGGGTGCGGCGCATCTTGTCCTGCTCCTCGTCCATCATCAGCTCTTCGTAGAGCTTTTCGCCCGGACGCAGACCCACGATCTTGATCTCCATATTCACGCCCGGCTCATAGCCGTAAAAGCGGATGAGCTGCTTGGCAAGATCCATGATCTTGACCGGCTCGCCCATGTCCAGCACATAGATATTGCCGCTCTCGGCCAGTGCACCGGCCTGCAGCACCAGCTGGGCCGCTTCCGGAATGGTCATAAAGTAGCGCTCAATGTTGGGATCCGTCAGGGTGACAGGCCCGCCCTTTTTTGATCTGGGCCTCAAACAGCGGAATGACGCGCCGTGGCTGCCCAGCACATTGCCAAAACGCACAGCCACACACTTCATATCCGTGTTGCCCGCAAAGGTCTGGATGAGCATTTCGCAGATGCGCTTGGTACAGCCCATCACACTGGTGGGGTTCACAGCCTTATCGGTGGAAAGCTGCACGAACCGCTCCACGTCGTGTTCGCTGGCGCTCACCAGCAGATTTTTGGTGCCCAGAACATTGTTCTTGACCGCTTCTGCAGGGCTGACCTCCATCAGCGGCACATGCTTGTGTGCTGCCGCATGGAACACCACAGTGGGATGATATGTTTCAAAAACCTCATCCAGACGCATTTTTATCGCGGATGGAGCCAATGAGCACCGTTACCGGGATATCCCGGCCGTACTTCTGCTGCAGCTCCATGAGCAGCTCGTAGGCGCAGTTCTCGTAGATATCAAAAACTAAGCAGCTTGCCGGGACTTGAAGCGCATCACCTGATGGCACAGTTCGCTGCCGATGGAGCCGCCGCCGCCCGTGACCAGAACGGTCTTGCCGGTGAGGTAGCCGGAGATCTGATCGGTATCCAGCGTCACCTCATCGCGGGAAAGGAAGTCCGCCGGGTTCAACTCGCGGAAGGCTCCCTGCTGCGGTGTACCGCTGCCCACCAGCTGCGGGTCACTGAGCAGCTGCACCGCACAATGGGTGCTGACGCACAGGTCGATGACATGGTTCAGCTTGCTGCCCTTCAGGGTAGGAATGGCGATGATGATGCTGTGGATGCCGTAGCGCTTGCACAGGTCCGGGATATCCTCCAGCGTGCCCTTCACCGGCACCCCGTGGATGGTCTGGTTGAGTTTTGTGGGATCATCGTCCACCGCCACCACCGCGTGACCATATTCCTTATTGGATTTGCACACGTTGATGGCCCATGCACCGGCTTCGCCTGCACCTACGATCATCACCGGGCGGTTGGGGTCCTTGCTGGCAGCGCCACGTAGCTTTTCGCCCAGCGGGTGGTTCAGGAACAGCCGCCATGCCAGACGGCTGCCTCCCACCAGCAGGAAGATGAGCACCGCCGCCATACAGTTGGCGGAGTTGAACAGCACGCCGTGGATGCACAGACGGTTGACACAGTAGACGACAACGGTAGGCACAGCCACCGTTCCCGCCAGACGCATCAGGTCGCGTTCACCGGCATACTTCCACAGTACGGAGTACAGCCCGCTGAACAGAAAGCTGGCAATGTACACCGCCACGATCCATGACAGATTTTCGTACAGAAGCTCACGGTTATGCGGCCACCAAGCAGCTTCCACTGCTCCGTCTGCACGCAGCAGCAGCGCAAAATAAAAGCTGAATGCAACAATGGCTGCATCCAGCAGCACAAGCAGCGCCCGGCGCGCAAGCACCTGCGGTGTGTTCTTTTTCATCTTTCACAAAAAAGTCCTCTTTTTACATACGGCACAAGAGCCGCAGTTTTGGCCGGAAGGAGCTTCCGGTTTCACAGAGTATCCGGCACACCGGACAGCCCTATCTTTATATTATACTCAGAACACTGCAGAATGTCCAGAAAATTTGAATCCGCTGCCAAACTCTCTCTAGTTTTTTTCGGTCTGCCGGGCCGGTGCGCAGCCCAGAGCGCGGCTGCTTCCTCTCCAAGGCCCAGCGGCCATGCCGCCAGTAGGAACACTCCTGTGGTAGCGCAGCCGCCTATGCCCAACGCGGCCAGCTGCAAAGGCAGCCGAGCCGCAAACCCATCCGCAAGCAGCTTCCGCAGCGCCATGCCAGCCGCCGCGGCCAGCACAGTTGCCAGTGCCGGTGCACCCAGCCAGCGGCGGAATGCATGCTGCGTGCCGCTGGAAAACAGCAGATGCCCGGTGTTGGCCGCACAGGTGTACAGGCTGGAAAGCAGGATCACTGCCAAAAAGCCCTTCATGCCAAAGCGCGGCAGCAGCGCCACCACCCCGCCAATGCGCAGGATGGAATCCCACACGCTGTAGCGGAAGGCCGCCTTCTGCTCCCCTACCCCTTTCATGGCACCGTCCACCATGCTTTCCAGATACATCAGCGGCATGGCAGGAGCCAGCGTTTCCAGATAAAACCCGGCATCCGCACTTTGGTACAAAAGCTGTGCCAGCGGCCGTCCCACACCCAGAACAGCACCCCTGCCAGCGCGGAAAAACTAGCCGGTGAGCCGCAGCATCCGGTCCAGAAGTGTTTGAGCCGTTCGGTCTGGCCCAGAATGTGGGCCTGCGTGATCTCCGGCATCAGCAGCACCGAAAGACTGCCCAGCAGGCCAAATGGGAACGTAAGCAGCGGCAGAGCCATGCCTTTCAGTTCTCCGTACTGCTCCAGCGCGGCGGTGCGCCCGCCCGCGTTGATCAGATAGACCGCAAGGCAGGCGGGCACCAGCATATTCTCCGCCGTGTGCAGGGCGCTTGCCAGCACCCGCCGCCCTCCACCGGCCACAGGATCTCCCAGAGCCGCCGGGCAGGGTCCGCAGGCCGTCGGGCCTTTTCTGCGCCGAACGCACGCACCGCCTCCCCACGGTAAAACAGCAGCAGGATGCAGGCCGACACCGCTTCGCTCACCGCCGTGGCGGCCAGCACCGCCGTGCAGCGGGCACTCACGTCCTGCGCGCTCCCCCATTCCAGCGCGTACCAGATGATCCCGATCCGCACGCTCTGCTCCACCAGCTGGCTCAGCACGTTGGGCTCCACCCGCCGCCGGGCGATAAAGAACCCCCGCAGCACAGCCGAGAGGGCCATCCAGGGCATCCCGAAGGCCGACACCCGCAGCGCGCCTGCCGCCCGCACATCTCCCAGCCACCACCGGGCAGCGGACCCCGGCCAGCCCGTACTGCGCCGCCATGGCCGCCGCACCCAGCAGCAGCCCCGTGCCCGCCAGACGCACCAGCATCCCCCGCGCCTGTGCCCGGCCCCGGGCCAGCTCCTCAGCCATCAGCCGGGTGGCCGCCACCGAGACCCCCGCCGTTGCCAGCGTGACAAAGAGTGCGTAGACCGCCAGCACCAGCTGGTACAGCCCCATCCCCTCGCCGCCCAGGGCGTTGGCCAGATAGATGCGCAGGCCCATCCCGGCCAGCCGCAGCAGGATATCCGCCCCGGTCAGGAGGGCGGCGTTTTTCAGGTAGCTCTGCCCCATGGTCTTCCTCCTTCCCCCGCACAGGCGTTCGGTTCAGTGTATGCGGCCTTTCCCGGGCAATATGCACTCTTGTGAAGATGAGCGCCCTGTGGGTTGTTTCCCACCCGGTTTTATGGTATGATATGGGATGGTCAAGACGATCTGTCTAATTAAGATAAAGGAGAAAAGGTTAGAGTATGAGCGAAGAATGTACCCATGACTGTTCCACCTGCGGGGCAGCATGTTCTTCCCGCACCGCCGCACCTGAGCACGATGCCCCCAACCCCAACAGCAGCGTGAAAAAGGTCATCGGCGTTGTTTCGGGCAAAGGCGGTGTCGGCAAGAGCATGACCAGCGCCCTGCTGGCCTGCGCCATGGCCCGCCGGGGCTACCACTGCGGCATCCTGGATGCCGACATCACCGGCCCGTCCATGCCCCAAGCTGTTCGGCATCCATGGCCGTGCCATGGCCGATGAAAAGGGCTGCTGGCCTATCCAGAGCCGAATGGGCATTGATGTGATGAGCATCAACCTGCTGGTCGAGAACGAGGAGGACCCCGTTGTGTGGCGCGGCCCCGTGATCGCCGGTGCGGTCAAGCAGTTCTGGACCGATGTGGTCTGGAAGGATGTGGACTTCCTGTTTGTGGACATGCCTCCGGGAACCGGCGACGTGCCCCTGACCGTGTTCCAGAGCCTGCCCGTGGACGGCATCGTGGTCGTTGCCAGCCCCCAGGAGCTGGTCAGCATGATCGTAGCCAAGGCCGTGAACATGGCTGAGATGATGAAGGTACCCATGCTGGGCATCGTGGAGAACATGAGCTACATCGTCTGCCCCGACTGCGGCAAGAAGATCAGCGTGTTCGGCGAGAGCCATGTGGATGAGGTGGCCGCAAAGCACGGCCTGCCCGTGCTGGCCAAGTGCCCCATCGACCCCCAGCTGGCTGCCTGCTCCGATGCCGGCATGATCGAGGCCTACCCCGGCCAGTACCTTGAGGGTGCCGCCGATGCCTGCGAGAAGCTGCTGAAGAAGTAAATCATGCGCCTGTCCCCCGCCAGCGCCAGCCGCCTGCGGGGGATTTTTTGAATATCCCTGCAGAAAGGAGAACGCAAATGCCGAACGAACTCAGGATCGGCCGGGTGTACCGGCACTTCAAGGGCGACTTTTATCTGGTGGAGGCCGTTGCCAACGATTCCGAAACGGGGGAGCCCTTTGTGGTCTACCGTAAGCTCTACGGGGACGGCGGGCTCTGGCTGCGGCCCCTTGCCATGTTCCTCAGCCCCGTGGATAAGGCAAAATATCCCGATGCCGCGCAGGAATATCGCTTTGAGCTGCAGGAGATCCCCAGCGCTGCCGGGCACTGACACTGTGAAGCGGATTCACTTTTTATTTTGGCTTCACTGAAACATTTTCCGATTTCCTCTCTTGTAAATCGCCGCACAATGCTTTATAATGGTGAAGCGTTCTGTGATAGTGGGCAGAGCGATTGTAAATCATGGGAAAAGGAGTATTCTATTATGCTGACGAATGAATACCTGAAGCGCGTTTACGACGGCCTTGCACAGCGCAATGCCAATGAGCCTGAGTTCCTGCAGGCTGTCCGCGAGGTGCTGGAGAGCATCCAGCCCGTTGTGGAGAAGCATCCCGAGTACGAGAAGGCCGGCCTGATCGAGCGTCTGGTCGAGCCCGAGCGCATCATCACCTTCCGTGTGCCCTGGGTCGATGATCAGGGCAAGGTCCAGGTGAACCGCGGCTACCGCGTCCAGTTCAACAGCGCCATCGGCCCCTACAAGGGCGGCCTGCGCTTCCATCCCTCTGTCAACCAGGGCATCCTGAAGTTCCTGGGCTTTGAGCAGACCTTCAAGAACAGCCTGACCACCCTGCCCATGGGCGGCGGCAAGGGCGGCTCTGACTTTGACCCCCACGGCAAGAGCGACATGGAAGTCATGCGCTTCTGCCAGAGCTTTATGACCGAGCTGTACCGCCACATCGGCCAGTTCGTGGACTGCCCCGCCGGTGATATCGGTGTCGGCGGCCGCGAGGTTGGCTACATGTTCGGCCAGTACAAGCGCCTGACCAACAGCTTCCAGGGCGGTATGCTCACCGGCAAGGGCCTGACCTTCGGCGGCTCTCTGGCCCGTACCGAAGCCACCGGCTACGGCCTGTGCTACTTCACCGCCGAGGCTCTGAAGTGTATGCGCAACGACAGCTTTGAGGGCAAGACCGTGGTCATCTCCGGCTCCGGCAATGTTGCCATCTATGCCTGCCAGAAGGCCCAGTCTCTGGGCGCAAAGGTCGTTACCATGTCCGATTCCAACGGCTACGTCTACGACCCCAACGGCATTGATCTTGCTTACGTCAAGGAGCTGAAGGAAGTCCGCCGCGGCCGCATCAAGGAGTACGCCGAGACCCACGCCGGTGTAACCTACGTTGCCGACTGCTCCAAGGTCTGGACTGTCCCCTGCGACATCGCCCTGCCCTGCGCAACCCAGAACGAGATCAACAAGGAGTCCGCTGAGGCTCTGGTCAAGAACGGCTGCACCGTTGTCTGCGAGGGCGCAAACATGCCCAGCACCCCCGAGGCCATTGAGGTCTACCTGTCCAACAGTGTCCTGTACGGACCCGCAAAGGCTGCCACGCCGGCGGCGTGGCCACCTCCGGCCTGGAGATGAGCCAGAACTCCGAGCGTCTGAGCTGGAGCTTTGAGGAAGTGGATGCCAAGCTGAAGGGCATCATGGAGGGCATCTTCCACGCTTCCTACGATGCTTCCGTTGCTGCTGGTTCCGAGGGCAACCTGATGGTCGGTGCAAACTGCGCCGGTTTCCTGAAGGTGGCCACCGCCATGATGGCACAGGGCATCACCTACTAAGCATTCCTTTTCTGAGGGCCGCATCCGAACGGGGTGCGGGCCCCCTTTTTTTTCCTGCATATTTCCTCTGTCCGTTGTCCATACTTCCTTTGCCAGAAAGCGAAGGGAGTATTTTTATGGATGAGCAGATGTTTTGTTTCCAATGTGAGCAGGCGGCCAACGGGACTGCCTGTACCGGTCGGGCAGGTGTGTGCGGAAAATCGGCTCCGACCGCAGCGGCGCAGGACCGGCTGACCGGTGCCCTGATCCGGTATGCGGAGCAGCTCATTGGCGAAGGCCGTGCTCCGGCTCCGGAGCAGGCTTTGCTGCTGATGCAGGGGCTGTTCACCACCATCACCAATGTAAATTTTGACGAGCACACCGTCGGGCAGCTGATCGAGAAGATCCACGCCGCCTGTCCGGGCATTGCCGAGGACTATGATATGCAGCAGCTCTGGCAGGAGCCTGACCCGGATGTGCGAAGCCTGAAATGCTTTGTGCTGTTCAGCCTGCGGGGAATGGCCGCTTATAACTATCATGCTCGGGTGCTGGGCCGCATCGACCCGGAGCTGACCAAATTTAATCTGTACCGCCCTGAAGGCAGTGGGCACCTCGGGGCTATCCATGGAGGAGCTTTGGCTCCTGGTGCAAAGGACCGGAGAAGCCAGCTTCCGCACCATGGAACTGCTGGATCATGCCAACACCGGTGCCCTTTGGCGAACCGGAACCGACAGAAGTCCCTCTGACCATCGAGAAAGGTCCTTTCATCGTCATTTCCGGCCACGACCTTTACGACACCCAGCAGCTTTTTGGGCCCAGACCGAGGGCAAGGGCATCAACGTTTATACCCACTCGGAACTCCTGCCCGCCCACGGTTATCCGGAGCTGAAAAAAGCGCTATTCGCACCTCAAGGGAAATTTCGGCACCGCCTGGCAGAACCAGCAGTCGGAGTTTGAGGACATCCCCGCCCCCATCCTCTTCACCACCAACTGTATCATGCCGCTGCGCCCCAGCTACGCCGACCGGGTCTTTACCACCTCGGTGGTCTCCTATCCCGGGGTGCCGCACATCGGGGAGGACCGGGACTTCACCCCCGTCATCCGGAAAGCGCTGGAACTGGGCGGCTACCCGGGAGGATACCATCATCCCGGGCATGAACGGCGGCAAAACGGTCACCACCGGCTTTGCGCGGAGCGCTGTGCTCTCCCACGCCAATGAGATCGTTGCGGCCGTGAAAAGCGGGCAGATCCGCCATTTCTTCCTGGTGGGCGGCTGCGACGGTACCCGGCCCACCCGCCGTTATTACACCGAGTTTGCCCGGCTGACACCGCCGGATACGGTCATTCTGACCCTTGCCTGCGGAAAATTCCGGCTGAACGATCTGCCTCTGGGCACAGTGCCCGGCACCGGCCTGCCCCGCATCCTCGATGTGGGCCAGTGCAACGATGCATACAGCGCCATCCGGATCGCACTGGCTCTGGCCGATGCCTTCGGCTGCACCGTCAACGACCTGCCGCTCTCGCTGGTGCTCTGCTGGTTCGAGCAGAAGGCAGTCTGCATCCTGATCGCCCTGCTGGCTTTGGGCATCCGGAACATCCGCCTCGGCCCCACCCTCCCGGCCTTTCTCTCTCCGGGGGATCGTGCAGGAATTGCAGCGCCGCTATGACCTGAAAGCCATTACGACCCCGGGAAGAGGACCTGCGGGCCATTCTGGGACACTGACTGCCGCCGCAGGGAATTTCCTTGCTTCGTTTCTGCTATGCTCCCGGGATTTCCCGGGAGTTTTTCCTTGTGTCGAAACTTTTTGCATAATTTCTGGGAATTTCCGGCGTATGGATAAGCTTTCACTCCTGTGCAGGAATCATTTTCCGGAGAAACTCCGGCGCGGTTCCCCACCGTTTCAAAAATTTGGATCTTTCGGTTTCAAATTTCGTTGAACCTCTTGTATTTCCGAACATCCGATGCTACTATATTAGCAGTACACAAAAATTGTACTATATTTTAGAAAGAGGAGGAGAAAAAAACTTATGAAAAATGAGATGGTTCGTAGTGATACTTACCATCGGATTGCTGCTTCATGTTCTGCCGCTGAGTGTACTTGCACTGAGCCCCGACCCCACCATCACGGATTCGGACGGCACCATTCTGGACTGGAGTGACCTTTCCACCGTCCCCTACTCCCTTGATGATTCACCGGAACAGCAGCTCGCTGTCGTGGATGCGGACAACGATGAAGAAGCAGCGGATGACCGGTCCGCAGGGAATCTCACCCTCAAAACTCTTGACGAGGAATCGGGTGACGAGGAATCGGGCGACGAGGAATCGGGTGACGATGACCTTGCGGATGCGGACCGCGATGAAGCAACGGATGACCGGCCCACAGTGAATCTCACCCCCAAAACTCCTGACGAGGAATCGGGTGGCGATGACCCTGCGGATGCGGACCGCGATAAAGCAGCAGATGGCCCGTCTGTGGCAAATCCCACTCCCCAGCCTCTTGACGAGGAATCGGATGACAAGGAATCGGGTGACGAGGAATCGGATGACGATGACTCTGCGGACGACGACGACAGCACCACAAGCCCCACAACCCAGGATGTGTGCAAGATCGACAAGATCGACGATACGTACTACTACTCCACACTGGACGATGCAATCACTGCGGCGACGGATGGTGATCAGATCGACCTGCTGAAGGACATTGAGTGGTATACGGGCCTTGAGTTTCATAGTAAGAACTTGACCATTTCCGGCGGCAATACCTACACGCTGACGCTGGAGCAGTATGGCATGTTTGCGGAGTATAGTAACATCACGTTCAAGGATCTCACGTTGACCATTCATGCGGCTCAGCATACCCATGAACACAGCGCAGGCAATACGGCCAACCTGATCACCCACTCCAGCAAGCTGCATTTGAGCCATGTCGAATTCTCATTGACACCGGACAAAATCTTGGGCAGTGGCATTTTCCTGGAGGACGACAGTGACCTGTATTTTGAAGACAATACATATGCTGAAATCTCCGGTTTTTCTGCCGTAAAAGCCAGCGGCATCTACGCAGAGAGTTACAGTGATGACAGTCATGGCATTTGGGTCACTTCGTCTTCTCTGGAAATCACCGACTGCGGCTGGAACGGCATGACCATCAACCCCATCAATCTCACGCTGGACAACGCCAACGTCACTCTGACTGGTAACGGTCGCAACGGTAAGTACGGCGGTGGTCTCGGCTGCTATGGCGGAGATCTCTATGGTGGTACGCTGACCATGAGATCTTCCACACTCAACGCAAGCAAGAATGATGGCGGACCAGATGGTTTTGGCGCTTATGTCGGTGTCCTTAATATGGATGCTGCTTCCACAGTAATTGCTTCTGACAACTCCGGTTCTGGTCTTCGCATTGGTAACAGCCGCGGAGGTCAGAGTTGTATTTATGGAAAGATTTACTGCGAGGGCAACGGCACAACCGGTTGGCCTGGCGGCGGCGGTCTTGACGTACATGCACAGCACAATGCCGGTCTGTATGAAGGTAAGGTAACCATTGAGCCCGGTGCGTATATCTATGCCTGCAATAACAAAGCCCTGGCTGGCGTTTTAAACAGCTGGATTCTGAGCATTGAAAACGGTGCAACCGTCATCGCCGATAACAATGAGCAGTTTGGCTTTGGAAACAGTTTTGATGCTCGTACTACCATTAAAAGCGGTGCCAAAGTCTCCGCAAATAACAATCTGTATGGCATCTACAACTATGCAGGCGGTGGCGATCTGTCAGTAGCAACAGGCTTTTTCCTCATTGAGGGCGGCGCACATGTCACTGCAAACAATAATAGGTCCTGCGGCATCTTCAACACCGTCTACGACAACTTCGACACCCCTGCGGATGACTACTTTACGATTCAGGGCAGTGCAGACGTTTCTGCTGACGGTAATGGTGTCTACGGTATTTACAATGACGGCGGTATTTTCACCATAGAAAATGGCGCAAACATTTCCACCTGCAACAACAGTTACGATGGTATTTTTAACGCCAATCGCGGAACGTTTACCATGGAAACCGGTGCAAACGTCTCTGTCTGCAATAACAGTCGCTATGGTATTTATAATACCAATAGCGGAACGTCGTTTACTGTAGAAGAAAATGTTGACCTGCAGGTTGAGCACAACAAGAACAGCGGCATTGTCAATAACGAGAATGCGACACTGACGCTGCTTTCAGGCCGTGTTCGTTATAACACCACTTCCTCTTGGTATGGCGGCGGTCTCCGAAACTACTCCACTGCAACTCTTTCGGATGACGTGCAGCTGTACAACAACCATGCAGAAAAAGGCGGTGACGACATCGAGAACGGTGGGGATGCCACCATTACCTTTGGCCCCACCGGCCGCGGCTGGGAGCTGGATGGCGACCCGGACTGCTATGATTTCATTACCGGCTGGTACGACGACTATGAAACCACCCGCTGGAACGCCCACGGGGACGAAGCGGATCTGCACATGGTTCTCGTCGCACCCGTCAATTCTTACACCGGCCCCCTGTCCCTCAAGGCCGCACACGGCAGCATCGGCAGCCTGACCGTCTGCAAAGAGACGCTCGGGGAACTGCTGCCGAGCGACTATGACACCGCGTTCACCTTTGAGCTCACGCTGGACGATGATACCATCACCACGATCGACGACAAATGGTGCGGTGTCCCGTTCAAAAACGGCAAGGCATCCTTCACCCTGAAAAGCGGCGAGAGCATCACGCTCTCGAACCTGCCCGCAGGCATCGGCTATACCATCACCGAAACCGCTCAGGACGGCTGGACCCTGCTGAATCTCAACCCTGCAGAGACCGGCGTTGTGCCCCAGAACGACACCGCCAAGGTCGTCTTTACCAACCTGAAGAACAGCCCGGACGACCCCCTATGTTCCGGTCGTTCCCGTAGACCCGGAGACCCCCGAGATCCCCGAGGAGCCTGAGGGGCCGGAGACCCCCGAGGAGCCTGAGGAACCCGAGATCCCCGAGGAAACCGAGGAAACAGAGGAAACAGAGGCCCCCGGCGAGCTGCCTGCGGAGGAACCGGCTCAGACTGACACGTCCGCGTCGTTGGCCCAGCCGGAGGAAACGCCCACGCAGAACACCACGACCGTGACCCTGATCCAGACCGGTACCACCGATTGGCTGGCTGCCGTGCTTCTGATCTTTGGCATCGGTCTGTTGGTATGCGGGTGGTTCTTCGACCGCAAACAGCGCGCCGCAAAGCACTAAGGACAGAAACGCCCCGCAATCATACGCAAACCGCCGCATCCCCTGCCCAAACCGGCAGCCGGATGCGGCGGTTTTTTTTCAAGGTTTTGATGAAATGCGTTCATCATTCCATCAAAGCGCACAAGAAGTGCGGGCTTTGGTGTACTAAAGTTTGTTGCACCTCCCACTTGAACAATCTTCACGAATCATTATAATAAAGCTAACGGAACAAAGGCGTTCCAGAAGGGTGAAGTTTGCCCTTCTGGGCGCATTTTTTTGATTTTCTGTGCAAGATCGGCTGCGGAATGTGCCGCGGCCCGGAGGATATTTTGAGAGATAAGGATGGGAAAGGCAATGGATCAATTTACGGAAAACGCCACGCCTCTTGGCCTGTATGACCCTCAGTTCGAGCACGATGCCTGCGGCATCGGCGCTGTGGTGGACATCAAGGGCCGCAAGAGCCATCAGACGGTCAGCGATGCCCTGAGCATCGTGGAACGGCTGGAGCACCGCGCCGGCAAGGATGCCGAGGGCAAGACCGGCGACGGCGTGGGCATCATGCTGCAGATCAGCCACAAGTTCTTTTCCAGGTCTGGGCCGATGAGCTGAACATCAGCCTGGGCAACGAGCGGGAATACGGTGTCGGCATGTTCTTCTTCCCCCAGAACGAGCACCTGCGGGCACAGGCCATGAAGCTGTTTGAGCTGGTCACCCGCAAGGAGGGGCTTGAGTTTCTGGCATGGCGCAGGGTGCCGGTCAGACCCCGATGCCGTGGGCCAGAAGGCCCGGGACTGTATGCCCTCCATCTGGCAGTGCTTCATCAAAAAGCCTGCCCGTGTGAGCAGGGGCATTGATTTTGACCGCAGGCTCTACATCATCCGCCGGGTGTTCGAGCAGGCCAGCAACGGCACCTATGTGCCCAGCCTGTCCAGCCGCACCATCGTCTACAAGGGCATGTTCCTGGTGCACGATCTGCGCCTGTTCTACCTTGACCTGCAGGACGAGGATTATGAATCCGCCATCGGCATGGTGCACAGCCGCTTTTCTACCAACACCAACCCCAGCTGGATGCGTGCCCACCCCAAACCGGTTCATCCTGCACAACGGCGAGATCAACACCATCAAGGGCAACACCGATGCCATGCTGGCCCGTGAGGAGAGCATCGAGAGCCCCATCCTGCAGGACGACATGAACAAGATCCTGCCCATCATCAACACCTCCGGCTCGGACTCCGCCATGCTGGACAACGCGCTGGAGTTCATGGTGATGAACGGCATGGACCTGCCCCTGGCTGTGATGATCACCATCCCCGAGCCCTGGGAGAACAACAAGAACATCAGCCAGAAAAAGGCGTGATTTCTACCAGTATTACGCCACCATGCTGGAGCCATGGGACGGCCCTGCCGCCATCCTCTTCTCCGACGGCGACGTGGTGGGCGCGGTGCTGGACCGCAACGGTCTGCGCCCCAGCCGCTACTATATCACCAAGGATGGCCGGATGATCCTGTCCTCCGAGGTGGGCGTGCTGCCCTGCGCCCCGGTTGCTAACCACTACGATTTCCTATATTTCCACATCAAAACCGAACCAATATAAGAAACCAAAACCATTACAATTGATATCACTACTGCATTCTTTAAAAAATCACCTGACTCCCCGGAATTCTTGGTATTTTTCGTATTGCATAAAAGATCATGCTACCTCCTACATAGCAAACTAAAACAATGGCAATCCTACGAGTCTGTTTCTTATAGTTTTTTAAATGTAGCATGAGATTTACTGGAATCTGAATTGACATGCATAAGAAACTTACTACAACGATCCATTGAATCACTTGCTTTACTTCATAGAACGGAACTTCAACATTGAGAACGCCAAGTGCTCTTCCGATCAAGAATATGATGGTCATAATTGCTGTCGCTACAATTCCAAGAAGATACCTTATACCAACTTGTTTCCTTCCACTGACTGGTAAGATCTTGCAATACTGATTCCATCCACAGGCTTGATCATCAATCATTGTATCATTAAGCTGAATTACAAGAAGTGCTGACAAAACAGCCCCTCCAGTACCAAATCCAAAAAAGTCCTATGATCATCTGAAGAACTAAAAGTATCCAAATCACATATTTAATTCCACATTCCATAATCCTGCATTTGTATTCTAAACACAAACCTTTCACACTGCGCCCTCCTTATTGATCATTCCGCTTCTCGTATAATTTGCAACTCAATACACCTGAAAAACACCAAATGATAAATAGCAAAATCAGAAATACAATGGTCGGGAATGGCAGATTTAATAACAATTGCTGCAACCTATATGGGTAAAGCATTCCAAGAAAACATACGATCATCGCTGCAGATACCCTTCCTTCGTCATATCCATATCTGCACAAAATCGGAAATACAAATATCATATCCAATGTACCGTTAATCCATATAGCTTTTACAACACGACCAATAAAGTAAATATTGATTCTGCCCACTATCATCTTCTGGCAGATCATACTTCCTGCAAAAACTAAGATACTCGCGATTATCACGATCCCAAAACCAAAGATATATTTTGAAACAACAATCTCCCTTCCATTGATTGGAAATGTTGCTCTGTACATATCCCAATTTGATTTTTTTTCCATATTCTACCGAATGCATTAGAATATAGAAAATCGTTATTACTGCCCAATATATCCAAAAAGATTCATCAAGGAAAAAGTCTGTACTTTTTTATAATTGGCAGCAATACTCCTAACCCCAGCATTGCCAGCATATGTATCCGATACTGACTCCACAAACTATACCATTCTTTTCGTATTAATCCTTTCATACCCACACTTTCTCCTATTCTTCCTGTCCTTTTGAGAGAAATACGATAATTTCTTCTAATGTTGCCATATCTGTCTTATAATCTTTCGGCATCTTCAATTTATCTACCAACGCTTCAACTCCATATGAATTTTTTCTTACCCCTTTGACTGCCTGTTCATCAAATTCTTTCAGCTCTTCTTTGGAACATTTTAAAATTCCATATTGTTCAATCAAGCGGTCTTTTTCTTCATATAATTTCAAACTTCCCTGATCGATATATGCAATATAATCACAAAGTCTTTCCAAATCACTCACGATATGAGAAGATATTAAAACAGACTGATCTTCTGCCCTTGTAAATTCATAAAGAATATCTAAAATCTCATCTCTCATAAACGGGTCTAGTCCGCTCGTTGGTTCATCTAGAATTAACAGTTTTGCATGATGCGAAAGTGCCACCGCGATTGCAAGTTTCATCTTCATTCCTTTCGAGTAATTCTTAAACTGCTTTTTCCATTTTGGAAGTTCAAACTGATCGATCAATTCATAATATCGTTTTTCATCCCAGTTTCTATAAATATTTTTCATGATATTGTTCATCTGGTCTGCTGTCACATATTCTGGAAATGATGGCTCATCCAGAACGACTCCAATATCCTGTTTTGTCTCTGTAAAATCTTCCTCAATATTCTTTCCTAACACATAGATTGTTCCGCTGTCTTTGTGAATCATATCCATAATCAGACGGATCGTAGTACTTTTCCCTGCCCCATTCTTCCCGACAAGTCCAAGAATACAACCTTCTGGTAGTGAAAATGTCATATCTTTCGTTTCAAATCCTTTAAATGACTTTGATACATTTTGTAATTCTAATGCATTCTTCATTATTCATCCTTTCCAATGATCTTGATCATATCGATCAGATCATCTTTTGTTAACCCACATGTTCTTGAAAGCTTCACTGCTTTCTCCAAATATTGTTCTACCTTCTTTAAATTCTCCTCCTTGATAAGCTCCAGATTCTTCTCCGCCACAAAACAGCCTTTTCCTGCCACAGAATTAATAAATCCATCTTTCTCAAGCTCATCATACGCCCTCTTTGTTGTGATCACACTGATCCTTAAATCCTTCGCAAGTCCTCGAATCGATGGAAGCATTTCGCCAGCTTTTAGTTCTTCTGTAATGATCAGATTCTTGATCTGTTCATAAATCTGTTCATAGATTGGCTGATTCTTGACATTGCTGATTATGATTTTCACTTAATTCTCTCCTTTCTTTGTTTTACTGTATATGTACAGTATATACAGTTTGATTTGTAATTGTCAAGATAAAAGAAATAATCACAAGCAGTAATTTTTTCATTACCACTTGT
>ENA-OQES01000535-OQES01000535.1-human-gut-metagenome-genome-assembly--contig:-NODE-535-length-15945-cov-3.093501_pt1 | contig 15945 bp, 26 predicted proteins | sample MGYA00242798_ERZ504641 | MGnify/ENA primary metagenome ERZ504641 (study PRJEB26092, sample SAMD00036327) | human gut metagenome | host: Homo sapiens | study: EMG produced TPA metagenomics assembly of... | reverse complement strand
CGGATGTTTTGCAAGAGTTTCCGGTTGCGATGGCTTATGTCCCATGGCAGCAGTGGAGAAAACTTCACGATCTCGGTTATGGATTTCAGTGTGGAACTATTTTTCCAAGAGCTTGAAAAATCCATTTCGTGGAAAAGGAGGATGCTGTAAATGAGTTGCAATTGTCATGAAATGAATCGAAGAGAACTTTTTGAATATATAAATCAGATTAGTTTCGCGGTGGATGATGTTAAATTATTTTTAGATACACATCCTGGAAATCAGAAAGCACTTGAATATTTTCAAAAATATAAAGAGAAACGTATTGAAGCACTCAAAGAATATGCAGAGGTATATGGACCTTTAACTGTAGATACAGTCAGCGAAAACAGTGACTGCTGGAATTGGATCAATGAACCATGGCCGTGGCAGGAAGGGGGATGCTGATTTATGTGGAATTATGAAAAAAGACTTCAATATCCTGTGAAGATAACCCAGACGAATCCGAAACTGGCGAAGATCATTATAAGTCAGTTCGGTGGACCGGATGGCGAATTAGCTGCATCTATGCGTTATCTTTCACAGCGATATACGATGCCATATAAAGAGGTAACAGGAATACTGACTGATATTGGTACAGAAGAACTTGCCCATATGGAGATGATCTGTGCAATTATCTATCAGCTGACAAAGAATTTGTCACCGGAAGAAATTGAACGTTCCGGTTTTGCACCGTATTATGTTGATCATACACTGGCATTATGGCCACAGGCAGCCAGCGGAGCTCCGTGGACTGCAACGTATTTTCAATCGAAGGGAGATCCGATTACAGATCTTCATGAAGATCTTGCAGCAGAGCAAAAAGCACGGACTACGTATGATAATATCCTGCGGCTGATTAAAGATCCTGAAATCTGTGATCCGATCCGTTTTCTGAGAGAAAGAGAGATTGTGCATTATCAGAGATTTGGTGAAAGTCTAAGAATTGTACAGGAACATCTTGACAGTAAGAATTTCTATGCGATCAACCCAGAATTTGAATGAAGATGAAGTGTTTATTTTGTGAAAGGGATTGTCAGACGGCAATCCCTGATTTACATTTTATGTAAATACTGCTCAAAATCCCCTTTACTTTTCCCTATAAATCAGATATAATATACGCGTTGAAGGGGAAACAATAACAATTAAATATACGATCAATGGGGATACTGTGATGTTATACTCACAGTATTTTTCTGTTTTTCTGATGAAAGGGACTTTTTTCCCTGAGTAAAAGAGGCTATAATAAAAGAGATTTATTGTCGGGTGTAAATATACGTTACTGTTCACTCCCGTGTCAATCACTCCGCTGATTGACACGGAGGATGCATGTTTTGGCTTGAATGCATCTCGCCCCATCGCCAAAGGCGATTTAAAATGGCGAGATGCGTTGCTGTCGCACAACGTGTGAACAGTAACAAATATACAGTTGACAGTAATTAAAAAAAGGGAGAAGGCATATGTGTGGAATTTGCAGGATTTGTCGGAGAAGTTGATGACAGAGAACAGGTACTTGTTAATATGATGAATACAATCGTACACAGGGGACCGGATAGTGCTGGGAAAGTATGTGGATGAAGATGCAGCACTTGGATTTCGCCGTCTGAGTATCATAGATCTTTCTTCCGTCGGTGATCAGCCGTTGTACAATGAGGATCGCAGCATGGTTCTTGTATTTAATGGAGAGATTTATAATTATCAGGACCTGAGAGAAGAACTGAAAGCGGCAGGTCATGAGTTTGTATCGAATACAGATTCAGAGACACTGATTCATGGATACGAAGAGTGGGGCGAGAAGCTGGTAGACCGTCTTCGAGGAATGTATGCTTTTGCAATCTGGGATACAAAGAAGAAAAGATTGTTTGCAGCGAGAGATATTTTCGGAATCAAACCGCTATATTATGCGAATATGAATGGTACATTGATGTTTGCTTCTGAAATCAAAGCATTTATGGAGCATCCGAAGTTTGATAAGGTGTTCAATGAAGAGGCACTTGGAAACTATCTTTCTTTCCAGTTTGTTCCTACGAATGAGACATTTTTTAAAGGAGTGTTCTGTGTACAGCCAGGACATTACTTTATATATGAAAATGGAAAAATGAACATTACACGTTATTTTGAACCTCATTTCACAGGAGACTGTAAGAAGCCTTTCAAAGAAGTGGTGGATGATGTAGAACGTGTGATGAAGGATTCCGTTGAGAAGCATAAAATCAGTGATGTAGAGGTTGCTTCTTACCTTTCCAGTGGTGTGGACTCCAGTTATCTGACTTATCTGGGACAGGTGGATCGTACTTTTACAGTCGGATTTGATGAAGGAAAGTACAGTGAGATTCAGGATGCAAAGGAATTTGCAGCAAGCATTAACATGAAGAATGACGCTAAGGTGATTTCACCGGAAGAATATTGGGATAAGCTTTCGGATATTCAGTATTATATGGATGAGCCGGTCGCAGATCCAGCTGCAATCGCACTTTATTTCCTCAGTGCAGAAGCGTCCAAGAAGGTTAAGGTAGTTCTTTCAGGAGAAGGTTCTGATGAATTGTTTGGAGGATATAACATATATTGTGAACCTTTGGAACATACTTCTTTTAATAAAATACCGATGCCGGTACGCCGTTTCCTGGGTGCGTTTGCAGAACGCTGTCTGCCACGTGGTATGAAGGGAAGAGGTTTCCTTATGCGTCACGGAAAGACATTGGAAGAGAGATATTTCGCAAATGCGACGAATATTTTTACAGAGCGTGAGGCAAATCGTATTTTGAAAAAGGATGTAAGCCGGGAATCCAAAAAGTAACAAAACCATTGTATGCACGTGTAAAAGGAAAAGATCCTGTGACAAAGATGCAGTATGTGGATCTTCATTTATGGCTGGTGCATGATATTCTGATGAAGGGTGACAAGATGGGAATGGCGAATTCTCTTGAAGTCAGAGTTCCGTTCCTTGACAGAGAAGTACTTGAACTTGCCGAGACACTTCCGTTAAAATACAAAGTACGTGCGCCAAAGACGAAGGTTGCATTGCGTGCTGCGGCAGAGCGACATATCAGAAGTAAGACAGCGGAGAAGAAGAAACTGGGATTCCCAATTCCGATTCGTGTATGGTTGAAGGAAGAGAAGTATTATAATATTGTAAAAGAGATGTTTGAGTCTGATGCAGCGAAGAAGTTCTTTGATACGAAGCTCCTGCTTAAGATGCTTGATGATCATAAGAACGGAAAGAATACGAATGAGAAGACGGATAATAGCCGTAAGATCTGGACAGTTTATATCTTCCTCGTATGGTATGACAGATTCTTTGAGCATGGAAAACCGATTCATCCGGCGATGAGTGTTCAAATAATTAAAAAAATGTATCTGCTGTTTATTAATTGGGGAATGTTGAAAAAATAGAATAGATACAGATTTTAGATGGGAGTATGTATGAGAAACTATGAGAGTGATGCTTATAGGAAGTATCGAAGCTCAATGGAGCAGAGACAGAAGGTTGTGAGAACATCAGGTTCTCCATATTCTCAGCAGACTGCGGTACAAGGGAAACGGCAAATAGCGGAAAGGTCTGCGAGTACAAAACGTAAAAGGACAAGAGAAAATGGGGAAACCTTATTATGATTATGATCTGCTTCTTGTAATTACTTTTTCTGATGTGCTTTGGACTTGTAATGCTTTATAGCAGTAGTGCCTACAGTGCACAGAATGATTATAATAATGATATGTTTTTCTTTACAAGGCAGGCGATTATCGGTATTATCGGATTTCTTGCAATGTTTATCGTTTCTAAGATTGACTATCATCTGTATGGTGCGTAGCAAAAGAACTTTTTTGGTTTTCAATGTTTTTGATGGCATTGGTGCAGACACCACTTGGTAAGACTGTAAATGGAGCAAGAAGGTGGATCAGGCTTCCTGGTGGCTTGTCATTGCAGCCGGCAGAGTTTACGAAGATTGCGGTGATTCTATTTATAGCATATGAAATCTGCCTCTTGGGGCAAAAGGCGCAAAAAATGGTGGAATTAAGATTCTGCTTGGTTATGGTCTTGTTGCAACACTGGGAGCTTTTTCTATTGACGGATAATCTGAGTACAGCAATTATTGTGTTTGCAATTACATGTATTTTAATTTTTGTTGTACATCCGAAGACAAAACCATTTGTTGCTGGAGTAATTGCAGCAGGAATCGTGGGAATCATTGGAATTATTTTTTTGAAATATACACTTGCAGAAAGTGATAGCTTTCGTATGCGCCGAATCATTGCATGGCTGAATCCAGAGGCGAATGCTGATAAAGACAGCTATCAGTTTTTACAGGGATTGTATGCGATCGGTTCGGGAGGCTTCTTTGGAAAAGGACTTGGAAACAGTACACAGAAGCTGCATGCGATTCCGGAGGCACAGAATGATATGATCCTTGCAGTTATCTGTGAAGAGTTGGGAGTGTTCGGCGCAATTATTATTTTGTGCCTGTTTGCTTTCATGCTTTATAGATTACTGTTTATCGCAAGAAATGCTCCGGACTTGTATGGATCTTTGATCGCAACTGGAAATTTTTGCACATATTGCGTTACAGGTTACTTTAAATATTGCGGTTGTAACTGGATTGATGCCGACTACCGGAGTTACGCTTCCATTTATTAGTTATGGAGGTACGGCAATCGTGATCTTGTTGGCAGAGATGGGAATTGCGCTGGGGATATCATCTAAGATACGGTTGAAATAAATTCTCCCTCTTTTCAACTTATTGAAAGTGTGTTATATTAATATGTAGTATTAAAAATCCACGTAAATGCAGGATGGAAAAACTATGCGATAGAGCATGGGAGGATATAAGTATGAGTTACAGAGTGATCGTAGATAGTTGCGGAGAGCTGACCCTACAGATGAAGGTAGAGTGGAATTTTTAAGACGGCTTCTCTTAGCATGGAAGTGGATGGCTTTCACATTCCGGATGACGAGACATTTGATCAGGCTGATTTTTTAAGAAGAGTGGCTGCAAGCGAGGAATGTCCGAAGTCATCCTGTCCATCCCCGGAGCGTTATATGGAATTATACAAGTGTGATGTTGACAGAGTCTATGCAGTTACTTTGTCAGGGGAATTGAGCGGATCTTATAACAGTGCACTTCTTGGAGAGAAACTTTATAAGGAAGAAGGCGGAGAAGAAAAGATCCATGTATTTAACTCTCGTTCAGCATCTGTCGGAGAGACGTTGATCGGACGAAAGATTCAGGAATGTGAAGAAGCCGGAATGGATTTTGAACAGGTAGTTGAAACGGTAGAAGCTTATATTGAAGAACAGCATACGTATTTTGTTCTTGAGAATCTTGATACACTTCGTAAGAATGGAAGACTGACAGGACTGAAATCTCTGGTAGTCAGCGCATTGAATATCAAGCCTGTTATGGGTTCTACCCCAGAGGGAACAATCTGTCAGTTGGATAAGAGCAGAGGAATGAAGAAAGCTTTGGCGAAGATGGCAGAGCATGTCGCGAAGGATGCTGTAAAACCGGAGGAGAAGATTCTTGCAATTGCACATTGCAACTGTCCGGAACGTGCAGAGGCCGTCAGAAAATTGATTTTGGAGAAAGTAAAGGTGAAAGATTCCTTTATTGTAGATACAGCAGGAATTAGTAGTATGTATGCGAATGATGGTGGAATTATTGTTGTGCTTTAAGATATGCTGTGGTAAAATAATTGCTAAAGACCTAATAGGAAGGGAGCAGGCAAGAGATGAGTCAGGCGAAGGTGGATCGTTATAAGAAGGAAAAGGCGGACCGAAAGAAGACAATGCGTAAAGAGAAGATTATGCGCAATGTAAAAAGGATGTGTAGCGGGAGTAATTGCACTTGCAATTGTTGGCTGGTTCGGATATTCAGCATATGATCTGCATTCTTCCAACCAGGAACGTGCAGTTGCAGAAGTGAATTATGACTCTGTTAAGGATTATCTGAGTACACTTTCAGCAGAATAAAGTTGTTATAATTACATATAGTGCAATAAAAAGAGGTTGTCGTATTAAGTGATACGTCCTCCGGTTATAGGACTTTTTATATTTCGTTATCCTATAGGAAGGTGGCATATCATTGTTAAAGCGGCAACCTCTTTTTGTGTTTCTTGCAACCAAAACAGGAAGTGAACAGTAACGTTAACTCTGAAAAGAAACGAAAAAGTTCATAAAAGGACTTGAAAAAGGTGGAAGTGTGGTTTACAATGGAGCTAAGTGGTGAGAAGTGGTAGAATGTGGTGCAATATGGAGAAGGAGTGGAAGCAAAGGGATTACGGTAGTGATACCTTTAGTGGACATGAAGATTTCCATAGATTCCAGAGAAAGGGTTTCGTATGTTATTAGGAGAGTTTAACCATAACATAGACGAAAAAGGCAGACTGATCATCCCGGCAAAGTTAAGGGAAGATCTTGGTGACAGCTTCGTGATCTGTAACGGATTAGAGGGCTGTCTATTTGTCTATTCCCAGGAAGAATGGAATAAATTCGTAGCCGAACTCGAAAGCTTACCACGAATGAACAAGGATGCCAGAATCTTTAAAACGCTACTTTTTTTGGAAGTGCATCTGAGGGCAGTTTCGACAAGCAGGGGAGAGTTCTTGTCCCACCGTCACTTAGAAAGAATGCACATCTGGAGAAGGAAGTAGTTCTGGTCGGAGTCCAGGATCGTGTTGAGATCTGGGACAAGGCACTCTGGGAAGAGAAAAACCAGATCAGCGAGGAAGATCTGGATGCGATTGCAGAACGTATGGAAGCGATCGGAATTCGCATCTGATGACAACAAAGACCGCCAAGTGAGGCAGTCAGAAGGAGGAGTCTATGGCATTCGAGCACGTTTCAGTGCTGTTGCATGAGACAGTAGACGGTTTGAACGTAAAACCGGATGGCATCTATGTAGATGCCACGTTGGGTGGAGGCGGACATGCATATGAAGTCTGTACAAAGCTTGGCGAGCAGGGGAGATTAATAGGTATAGACCAGGACGCTGATGCGATTAAAGCAGCAGGAAAACGCCTGGAAGGTTTCGGGGAGAAGGTCACAATAATCCGGAGCAATTATTGTGATATGAAACCGCGGCTTCATGAAATAGGAATTGACAAAGTAGATGGAATCACAGTAGATCTTGGAGTTTCTTCTTATCAGTTAGATACAGCTGAGAGAGGATTTTCATATCGGGTTGACGCACCTCTTGATATGCGTATGGATCAGCGTCAGAAGATGACAGCCAGAGACATTGTCAACGACTATAGTGAATCGGAACTTTATCGTGTGATTCGTGATTATGGCGAGGACAGATTTGCTAAAAATATCGCGAAGCATATTGTTGCAGAACGCACAAAAGGTCCGATTGAGACAACAGGACAATTGAATGAGATTATCAGTCATGCAATACCAATGAAGATTCAGAAGACGTCAGGACATCCGTCAAAACGTACATTTCAGGCTCTTCGAATTGAATTGAATCATGAGCTTGATGTTTTGCGGGATACATTAGATGATATGATCGATCTGTTGAATCCAGGAGGAAGACTTTGCATTATTACATTTCATTCGCTTGAAGACAGAATTGTGAAGAGTTCTTTCCGTAAGAATGAGAATCCGTGCATTTGTCCAAGTCATTTTCCGGTTTGTGTATGTGGAAATGTATCCAAAGGGAAAGTGATCACCAGGAAGCCAATCCTTCCGTCAGAAGAGGAGTTGACGGTAAACAGCAGATCAAAGAGTGCAAAGCTTAGAATCTTTGAACGTGCATAATTTGATATCACAGGGAGTATTTAGAGTATAAACGAAACGTTCCTCCGGGAAGGGGAGAGCCCGGCGGAACAAGAATCCAGAGAAAGGACAGGAAAGCGATGGCGAGAAACACAGGTCGCAGACAGCAGAATAGACCAGCAGCAGACTGGAACCACTTCTATGTGTACGGTAGTGCCGTGCGTCAGCCAGAAGCTTTACCGTCTGGAAATGGGACAGTTCGTAAGCCGAAGAAAAAAAGAACAAGCCGTCAGGTGATTAAAAACCGGCATCGTGCGCAGCGGATCAGTCCGGCATATGCGACTTTTCTGATTGTGGCGGCAGTCTGTGCGGTTTTTATATGTGTTATGTATTTACGCTTACAGGCAGATGTTTTGAATCGTGCAGATCAGATCACAGCGCTGCAGCAGGAACTGACGGATCTGAAGGAATCAAATGATACTGCACATCAGGCAGCAGAAGATTCTGTTAATCTTGAGACTGTTCGTGAAAAGGCAATGAACGAGATGGGAATGGTTTATGAGTCTCAGGGCAAAGTGATTCATTATCAAAGCCCGACAAGTGACTATGTAAAACAGTATGATAACATCCCGGAAGATGGCGTTTTGGCGCAATCCAAGGATGTGAAAAATAAGGAATAATGGAAGATGGCAGGAAGAAAAAGAAGGAAGAACAGATTTCAATTTCTGACTAAAAAATTCCCGGTAAGAATGCAGAGAAAGCTGGTACTGCTGTTTATAGCAGTTATACTGGCTTTTCTTGTTCTTGTAGGAAGAATTACATACATTAATGTTACGAAGGGAAGCAAGTATACAAAGCTTGTACTGAATCAGAAAATTTATGACAGTAAGACAATTCCATATAAACGTGGAGATATTCTGGATAGAAACGGTACGAAGATAGCAACAAGTGAAAGGGTTTATAATGTGATTCTTGATGTTGTTGTAATGACAGATAAAGAAGAATATATAGATCCTACGATTAAAGTATTGAATAAATGTTTCGGAATCAGTGAAAAGACAGTACGAGAGATTGTAGAAGAAAAACCTAATAGCAGATATGTTATATTGCAAAAAAGGAATCGATTACGAGACGGCTCAGAAATATAATGAGATAAAGAATGATACTGAGAATTATCCAAATGTAAAGGGAATCTGGCTGGAGGATGATTATAACAGAACATACCCATATAATACGCTGGCAAGTGATGTGATAGGTTTTACGTATTCCGGAAATATAGGAGCAATTGGAATTGAGAGTGCTTATAATGATGTTATGACGGGGACAGATGGCAGAGAGTATGGTTATCTGGATGAAGATGATACAGTCGAACAGAATGTAAAAGCAGCAAAGAATGGGAATAATGTTGTTACAACAATTGATATTACCTTACAGAGTATTGTGGAAAAATTACATTCAACAGTTCAATGAAGAACATGCCGGAGAAGAAGGAAGTGGAGTGACCGGTAGCAAGAATACAGCGGTTATGATCATGAATCCGAATACCGGAGAGATTCTGGCTGAGGCCTCTTACCCTAATTTTGATTTGAATAAACCAAGAGATCTGTCCAGTATTTATTCCGAAGAAAAATGGAATGCGATAGATGAGAAGGATCAATTGAACATATTGAGTAGTATCTGGAGAAATTTCTGTGTCAGTGATGCATTTGAACCGGGGTCTACGATGAAACCATTCACTGTTGCAGCCGGATTGGAGACAGGAACTCTTACCGGAGAGGAATCTTATTATTGTGGTGGTTATCTTCATGTGGGAGATAATGATATCGGATGTCATCTTCGTTCTGGACATGGAACAGAAAGCACAATGGATGCGATTGCCAATTCCTGTAACGTTGCATTGATGGAAATGGCGGAAAAATCGGAATTGATAATTTTATCAGATATCAGCATATCTTCGGATTTGGAGAATATACGGGAATTGACCTTCCGGCAGAAGCATCAACAGCAAGTCTTCTGTATACAACTGATACGATGACACCGGTTGATCTTGCAACGAATGCTTTCGGACAGAACTTTAATGTGACAATGACTCAGCTGGCAGCAGGGTTCAGTTCTCTGATCAATGGTGGGTATTATTATGAACCGCATGTTGTAAAGCAGATCCAGGATGAGAATGGAAATGTGATTGAAACGAAGAATCCCGTATTGCTCCGTAAGACAGTTTCGACAGAAACATCTGAATTAGTAAAAACATATTTACAGGCGGTAATGCAGTATGGTACAGGTAAGAGAGCCCAGGTGGAAGGATATGATATCGGAGCGAAGACCGGTACGGCGCAGAAACTTCCACGTAAAGATGGGAAATATCTTCTTTCTTATATCGGATATGCTCCACAGGAGAATCCGGAAGTTGTTATCTATGTGGTAATTGATGAAGCAAATGTGGATGCACAGGATAATAGTTCATTGGTTCTTGAACTTGCGAAGAATATCATGTCAGAAGCATTTCCGTATCTTGGTATCACAACCATAGAAGAGACAGGGGAAAGTCAGACACAGCAGAGCGGTCAGAGCTTTGAAGATACAGAGTATTCTGATTATGATCAGGACTATACAGATGATTACAGTAATGAAGACGGCTCATATGTTGATGAAAATTATAAGCCGGATTTGGACAGCTGGGCAACATCATCCAATATAGATTAAGTGTTATAGCAGACAGGCAAACAGGAATAACTCCGAAAAAGACATAATACATTGTAGAAATGTCTTTCTCGGAGTTATTTTTTGTGAAAAATAAACATATAACCGAAAAAAACAATAGTTGTTTTTTCTGCGCAGTTCTTTGATTTCGGCTCTTTTCGGAAGACTTGTTTATCTGATGATTTTTGATGCTGCACATTATCAGAAGCTGGCGAAAGATCTTCATGAGCGAGAAAGAAAAATCAAAGCGGCAAGAGGAGAGATTGTTGACAGAAATGGAGTTGTCCTGGCAACGAACAGGACGGTATGCACAATTTCCGTGATCCATAATCAGATGAAAGATCCGGAGCAGGTGATCGCAGCTCTCTGTCAGGAACTTGGGGAAGAGGAAGAAAACATCCGGTAAAAAAAGTAGCAAAAAGTGTCTTCGATGGTAAAAAAATTAAAACAAATGTGGAAAAAAGAAACCGGGGGATAGAATCCGTAATCTGGATCTTGCAGGAGTAAAAGTAGATGAGGATTTTAAAAGATATTATCCTTATGATACATTTGCATCCAGAGTTCTTGGATTTACAGGTGGGGACAACCAGGGAATCATCGGACTTGAAGTAAAATATGAAGAGGTATTAAAAGGAACCGATGGAACCATTCTTACAGTGACGGATGCGAGAGGAGTCGAACTTGAGAAAGTAGCAGAAGACAGGATTGAACCTGTGGCCGGGAACACGCTTCAGATTAGTCTGGATCATAATATTCAGAAGTACTGTGAACAGGCAGCGAAAAAAGGTTCAGGAGGAAAAACAGGCGGATAGTGTATCTGTATTGCTTATGAATCCGCAGGACGGAGAGATATTTGCAATGGTAAATACACCGGAATTTAATCTGAATACCCCTTTTGAATTGATTGATGTGGATGAAAATACAGAACAGACGGATGAACAGGCTCAGGAGATGTTAAATCAGATGTGGCGAAATCCCTGTATTAATGACACATATGAGCCGGGATCAACGTTTAAAATCATTACAGCATCAGCATGTCTTGAAGAAGGTGTCGTTTCTTTGTCGGATACATTTTCCTGTCCGGGATACCGGATTGTAGAAGACAGAAAAATCCGGTGTCATAAGGTTGGTGGACATGGACAGGAAACGTTTATCCAGGGAATACAGAATTCCTGTAATCCGGTATTTATTGATATTGGTCTTCGGCTTGGAGCAGAGAAATTTTATGCTTATTTTAAACAGTTTGGATTACTTAGTCTGACGAATATTGATCTTCCGGGTGAAGCGGGAACAATTATGCATAACGTAGAAGATATTGGTCTTGTGGAATTGGCAACGATTTCATTTGGACAGTCGTTCCAGGTAACACCGGTTCAAATGGCAACAACAGTAAGTTCGCTGGTTAATGGGGGATACCGGGTGACACCGCATTTTGGAGTGGCAGTTCTTGAAAAAGACGGAACAGAGATACGAAAGCTGAAATACAAAAAGAAGAATGGCATTGTGTCAGAAAAAACATCAGAGACGATGAGGATGCTTCTGAAGAGTGTGGTAGAAGAAGGATCTGGTAAAAATGGATACATTGAAGGATATTCGATCGGAGGCAAGACTGCAACATCACAGACTCTTCCAAGAAGCGCAAACAAGTATATTTCATCATTTATAGGGTTTGCACCGGCGGAAGATCCGCAGGTTCTTGGAATTGTAGTGATCCGTAACCCACAGGGGATTTATTACGGAGGAACGATTGCAGCTCCGGTTTTGCGCAGCATCTATGACAATGTGCTTCCGTATCTCGGGATTGCAAAAAAACTGACCAATGGAGTATACTGTAAAGTGCATTTTGAGAATCTGATGATGTAAGTGTCAAAAGCATAAATTGCGTTTGTGCTCGCACAAATAAGCAATTTATACTTATTGACACGCCGAACACCGAAAACGGAATAAAATGGTGTGAATACGCCACTTTATGGGAGTTTGAGGTGTTCGAGGATTGCGGGAATTGCATAGCAATGGAGCAATCCGGTTACATCAGTGAGTGGCAAAATTTATTTTTGACACTCACATCATCAGAAGGATTCTCTGTGTAAAACAAAAGAAATGAAGAGGTGTATATATGAACAGTCATGTAGTAATTCCGGTATTGATTGCATTTGTTATAAGCCTTGTGCTTGGACCGGTAGTCATTCCTTTCCTGAGAAGGTTAAAGATGGGACAGACGGAGCGTGTGGAGGGTGTACAGTCTCATTTGAAGAAGGCAGGAACACCGACAATGGGAGGTATTATCATTCTGGCAGCTGTCGTGATTACGTCCCTGTTTATGTGAAGGACTATCCAAAGATCATCCCGGTACTTTTCCTTACAGTAGGATTCGGACTGATTGGATTTCTGGATGATTATCTTAAAGTTGTCATGAAACGTTCAGACGGACTTTTTCCAATGCAGAAGATGGCACTCCAGATTGTAGTGACAGCAATTTTTGCGTTTTATATCGTAAAAGTAGCGAAGATTCCGCTTACAATGATCGTTCCATTCTCCGGCGGTTATGAATTGAATCTTGGATGGCTTGCGATTCCGGTTCTTTTCTTTGCAGTAATCGGTACAGTTAATGGAACAAACTTTACGGACGGACTGGATGGTCTTGCATCAAGCGTAACTGTTCTGGTGGCAACATTTTTCACGGTTGTAGCAATTGGAACGAAAAGTGGGATTGAGCCGATCACTTGCGCAGTTGTCGGTGCATTGATGGGATTCCTTCATTTTTAATGTGTATCCGGCCAGTGTGTTCATGGGAGATACAGGTTCTCTTGCACTGGGTGGTTTTGTTGCAGGAACAGCATATATGATGCAGATGCCGCTGTATATCATTATTGTCGGATTTATTTATCTTGTAGAAGTTATTTCAGTTATTCTGCAGGTAACATATTTCAAAAAGACAGGAGGAAAGCGTCTCTTTAAGATGGCACCGATCCATCATCATTTCGAACTTTGCGGATGGTCAGAGACACGGGTAGTGGCAGTATTTTCTATTGTGACGGCAATTCTTTGCCTGATCGCTCTTATGGGGGTATAAAAGAATGGTTGTAAAGATAAAAATGTATTAGTGTTTGGCTCTGGAATCAGTGGAGAGGCAGCGTGTGAACTCCTTTTGAAAGAAGAAGCAAAGGTCGTATTGTATGATGGTAACGATAAGCTGAATCCGGAAGAGATCCGTGCAAAGATTGAAGGCGGGGACAGTGAGTCACTGGAAATCGTCCTTGGAACACTTGAGGGAGACAGGAAAAAGAACTTCTTGATAAACTTTCTCTTGTTGTAATGAGTCCGGGTGTTCCGACAGATCTTCCAATCGTGAATGAGATGCGTGAGTAAAGGACTTCCAATCTTGGGGCGAGATTGAGCTTGCGTATGTCTTTGGAAAAGGTGATGTTCTTGCAATTACTGGAACAAACGGAAAGACAACGACCACTTCTCTGCTTGGAGAAATTATGAAAAACTATGCGCAGAGCAGCTTTGTGGTAGGAAATATCGGTAATCCATATACGAGTATTGCACTCCAGACAAGAGAGGATTCTGTAATTGTTGCTGAGATGAGCAGCTTTCAGCTAGAAACAATTCAGACATTCCGTCCGAGAGTCAGCGCGATCCTGAATATTACTCCGGATCATCTGAACCGCCATCATACGATGGAAGCATACATAGAGGCAAAGGAAAACTATTGCGAAGAATCAGACAGAGAAAGATACTTGTGTTCTGAATTACGAAGATGATGTAACAAGGGCATTTGGAGAAAATGTAAAGTCAAAGGTTCTATATTTCAGCAGTCAGCGTATATTAGAAGAAGGAATCTATCTGGAAAACGGTCAGATCGTTCTTGCAATGAACGGAGAGAAGACACCGGTATGCCATGTAGATGAATTGAATATTCTTGGAACGCACAATCATGAGAATGCGATGGCAGCAACCGGAATGGCAGCAGCATATGGGGTTCCGGTAGATGTGATCCGCAGAACGCTGAAAGAGTTCCAGGGGGTCGAACATCGTATTGAATATGTGGCAGAAAAGAATGGAGTTGTATATTACAATGATTCCAAGGGAACAAACCCAGATGCAGCAATTAAGGGGATTCAGGCGATGAATCGTCCGACAGTTCTGATCGGTGGAGGTTATGATAAGGATTCTGCTTATGATGAATGGATCGATTCCTTTGATGGAAAAGTAAAAAAATTAGTACTTCTTGGTGCGACACGTGACAAGATCGCAGAGACAGCCAGAGCACATGGATTTGAAGATATTGAGATGGCGGATACATTTGAGGAAGCATTTGCAAAATGTGTAGAGAATGCAAAACCGGGAGATGCAGTACTCCTTTCTCCTGCATGTGCAAGTTGGGGAATGTTTAAGAATTATGAAGAACGTGGAGATAAGTTTAAAGAGCTTGTAAATAATCTGTAAAGGGTGAACTGTATTGAAGCGTCCTGCAAAGAAGCACACGTATGATGATACACTGCTTGTGACGGTGCTGATTCTCGTACTGGTTGGTCTGATCCTTCTGACCAGTACAAGTGCATATAACGGCAGGGTGAAGTTTCATGATTCTTATTATTATCTGAAAAAGCAGGGACTGGCTACAGTTCTTGGAATGGCAGGAATGCTATGGATCGCGAGAATTGATTATCACAGATGGATTCCACTTGCTGTGCCAGGATATCTGGCTGCAATCGGTTTATCCATTGCTGTCATGGCATTCGGAAAAGAATATAACGGATCCAAAAGATGGTTGTCTTTGGGTCCGTTTTCTTTTCAGCCTTCAGAATTTGCTAAAGTAGCAGTGATCTTGTTTCTAGCCTGGCTGATTAACCGAAATGTGGAAAAAAATATCAAAACTTCGGATAATGTCCGGAATGATGCTTTCAATCCTTCCGGTTGTCGGTCTGGTAGGAGCAAGTAATCTGAGTACAGCAATCATTATCCTCGGAATCGCAGTTACATTGATTTTTGTTGCAAGTCCAAGATATGCACAGTTTATATGGATGGCTGTATCAGGAGTTGGATTTCTGGGAATTTTTCTCGCCTTGGAAAGCTATCGGCTGGAGAGACTTGCAATCTGGCGCAATCCGGAGAAGTATGCAAAAAGGATATCAGACATTGCAAGGACTTTATGCAATTGGAAGTGGAGGACTGTTTGGCCGGGGGCTGGGAAACAGTGTACAAAAACTGGGATTCCTGCCGGAAGCACAGAATGATATGATTTTTTCCTATTGTCTGTGAAGAATTAGGGCTTGTTGGTGCGGGGACTATCATTGTACTGTTTCTGATTTTAATCTGGAGATTTTTTGTGATGCAACACACGCACCGGATCTTTTTGGGTGCGTTGATTGCAGCGGGAGCCATGGTACATATGATGATTCAGGTAATATTGAATATTGCTGTCGTCACAAATTCTATACCGAATACAGGAATTACACTTCCGTTTATCAGTTATGGTGGAACGTCGGTTGTTTTTTGCTGCTTTT
>ENA-OQES01000534-OQES01000534.1-human-gut-metagenome-genome-assembly--contig:-NODE-534-length-15945-cov-4.265141_pt1 | contig 15945 bp, 19 predicted proteins | sample MGYA00242798_ERZ504641 | MGnify/ENA primary metagenome ERZ504641 (study PRJEB26092, sample SAMD00036327) | human gut metagenome | host: Homo sapiens | study: EMG produced TPA metagenomics assembly of... | reverse complement strand
ACCGTTGCCCTGCAGGCCGCAGAGCATGATGATGGTCTGACCCTTGTTCTTGACGATCAGGCTGGGGGGCTTCCTCGCCGCCCATCAGGGGCTACGAGTTCTTCGTTGACGATCTTGACCACCTGCTGGGCGGGGGTCAGGCTCTCCATGACCTCCTGACCCATGGCGCGCTCGGAGACCTTGGCACAGAAATCCTTGGCAACCTTGTAGTTGACATCGGCTTCCAGCAGGGCCATCCGCACCTCGCGCATGGCGGCTTTGATATCGGCCTCGGTCAGCTTGCCGTGGCCGCGCAGCATTTTTTGAACACACCGGCAAGGCGGTCGGTCAAAGATTCAAATGCCATGTTCGGTGCTCCTCTCAAAATAGTAATGGTGTCAGCTCTCGTTGACTTCGTCGATGGAGCGGATCAGCCCCAGCATCTTGTTCAGCGTTGCTGCATACTCAGTGGTGGTGAGCCTGGCATAGGGACCGGTGCACTCGAACCGCGCGTCAATGACCAGCTGTTCCAGTTCCTCCAGCTTTTCCTGCACCCGGCGGTAGCGGCCTGCAAAGCCAACCTTGGCTTCCAGCTCTTTCAGGGTGGTCTCGCCATGCTTGATGGCATCCCGTGCGCCCTGACGGGTGATCCCGAAGTTTTCCCCGATCTCACTGAGGGAGAGGTCGTCGTTGTAATACTGGTTCAGCATCTCGCGCTGCTTGGGCGTGAGCACCTCGCCATAAAAATCGAGCAGATAGCCCATTTCAAAGTCTTTTGCCATGATGCGTTCTGCCCTGACCTCCGTTTGTTGTAAAGTTCATTTGCTTTACATACGGAGTATAGCAGACATTCTTTTCCTTGTCAAGGCTTTTTCCCATCACTCTGCTGATTTTTCGGCAGATTTTTCTCCATTTTGTCCAATTGCGGCTTGACGCTGGGCACAGGATGCGCTACCTTATAGGTATCAGACCTCTCAGTCAAAGCCTGATGCTTTGCCAGCTCCCCCAAACATGGGAGCCTCCGGCATGGCAGACAGTTCTGTGCTGACTGCTCAGGTTTTTGTAAGGGAGGAATTTCGTGGCAATCTATCCAAACATCTACCAGACCCTGGTTCCCTGTCCAATCGTGGAGCTGCGGGGCTATCTTGCCGCCTGCGGGCTCAAGGGGCGGCTGTATGCTTACCTTGATTATAATGGGCCCACCGGCACGTCCCGCGATTCGGTGGCCGAGGGGATGCTGGCCCTTGCGGCGGAAAAGCACAAGCTGCTCCCGGGCCAGCCCATCATTGAAGCGGCCTCCGGCTCCTTTGCCATGGCACTGGCCCTTGCCGGGCGGACGGCGGGCCACCCCGTGGTGCTGACCATGCCGGAGGATGCCCCGGCCCTGCGGCAGGAATATCTGCTCCGGCTGGGGGTCGCAGATCCTGCATTCCCCCGCCCAGCGGGCCTTGCGGGGCCCGGGCGCTGGCAGAGACCACCGCTGCCGAAAAGGGCTGGTATTACATGAACTGGCTTGCCAACGACGATAACCCCGAGTACCACCGCCGGGTGACCGGCCCCGCCATCGTACAGGCCATCTCCCGGGAGGGCCCGCAGTCTCGTGGACACCATCACCGTCGGCGTGGGCAGCGCGGGCACCATCACCGGCGTAGGCGAGACCATCAAGGCATGGACCAACGATGTCCGCATCGTGGCCGTGGAACCCTTTGAAAATCAGGCTCTGGGCGGCGGTTTCACCGGCGGGCACGGCATCCCGGATATCGGCTACGGCATCGTGCCGGGCAATTACAACGCCTATGTTGTGGATAATGTAGCCGCCGTTACCAGCACCGATGCCAACCGCGCTGCACAGCGGGTCCTTGCCACCGATGCCATTCCCGCCTCCCCTGCCGCCGGTGCAGCCCTCCACGCCGCTGCACAGCTGATCGCCACCGGCACCAGCCGTTCGGCACTGGCTATCTTCAGCGGACGGCAAAATTTAAGTTTTTGATGTTGTTTTTCGCAGGACGGCGGGGAGTTTCCCAAAGCAAGTGTCCGCTGGGGTAATGGAATGGCCTGCAACAACAGCGCCCGCCGCCAGTGGCGGAAACAGGAAGCTGTTGTTGGGGCCGCGGCCAGCAAGATGCGAGTGCAAGTGCACGAAGCAGATGCTGGGAGCCGCAACCCGTATTCACTTGCGTGGGAAAGCTCACCGTTGGACTGCACACTATACTTTTAAGGAAAGAGAATTCCAAATGACCAAAGATATGACGACCGGCCCGATCACACCGCTGCTGGTCAATTTTACGGTCCCCCTTGTGCTGGGCAACCTGTTCCAGTTGACCTATAACGCCGTGGACAGCATCATTGTCGGCAAATTCGTTGGCGAGGATGCCCTTGCCGCCGTGGGCACCTCCAACCCGCTGATGACGCTGGCGATCCTGTTCATCAACGGTGTCTGCCTGGGTGCAGGCATCCTTGTCAGCACGGCGTTCGGGGCAGGCGACACCCGGCTGGTGGAGCGTCAGGTCTCCACCACCGCCATTGCAGGCTCCGTCTTTTCCCTGGTGTTCTCGCTGGCCTGTGTGATCCTGGCAAATCCGCTGCTCCGTCTGCTGCAGGTACCGGAAGAGATCCTTCCCATCGCTGTGAACTACCTGCGCATCGTGTTCGGCGGGCTGCTGTTCACCTTCTTTTATAATTTCCTCGCCGCCACCATGCGTGCGCTGGGCGACAGCAAAAGCGCGCTGTACTTCCTGATGATCAGTTCGGTACTGAACATCGGCGGCGACCTGTTCTTTGTTGAGGTGCTGGATTGGGGCTCCGAGGGTTGTGCCCTTTCCACCGTGCTGAGCGAAGCGCTCTGCTGCGTGTTCTGCCTGATCTATATCCGCTGGAAGGTCCCTGTGTTGCAGCTGGGCAGGCGCTGGTTCATTTTTGACTCCTCGCTGCTGAAAAAGACCATCAGCTACGGCTGGACCAGCGCCATGCAGCAGGCCACCGTTCAGCTGGGCAAGATCGCCATTCAGGCCATCGTGAACACCATGGGTGTCAACGCCATGGCAGCCTTTGCCGCTGCAGGCCGCATCGATGACTTTGCCTATGTGCCCCAGCAGAACATCGGCCATGCCACCACCACCCTGATGGCTCAGAACCGCGGCGCGGGCAAAAAAGACCGTGTCCGCGCCAGCTTCTTCTGCGGCCTGAAGCTGGAATTCCTCTACGCCATTTTTATCACAGCCATCTGCTTCTTCTGCGCTGAGCCCATCATCCGGCTCTTCGTCACCGATGCCGCCGTGGTGCATCTGGGAGTGCGCTTTTTGAAGCTGGTCTCCCTGTTCTATCTGATGCCCTCGCTGACCAATGGCATCCAGGGCGGCTTCCGCGGCCTGGGCGACCTTAAGATCACCCTGAACAGCAGCACGCTCAACATGGCAGGCCGCGTGGCGGCCGCTGCCGTCTTTGTGCTGCTGATGAAGATGGATATCGAGGCCCTGCCGTACAGCTATGTTGTGGGCTGGATTCTCATGCTGGTCTATGAAGCCCCCATGATGGTGAAGTATCTGCGGAAGGGCGAGCTGTAAGCCTGACACCGCCCCGGGCAGGTCTTTTCTCTCACTCAGTCCGCTCGATTTCCCGGTACAGCCAGTCCAGTGCATCAGAGATGCCGCCCAACTGGTCAATGAGCTTTTCCTTCACGGCCTTTTTGCCGTCCAGCATGGTGCCCACGTCCATCACCAGCTCACCGGTGCGGAGCATCAGCTCCGAGTAGCGCGCTGCCGTAATGCCGCTGTGGCCCGCCACAAAGCCGGTGATGCGCTCCTGCATCTGCTCGAACCACCGCATGGTCTGGGGCACGCCCAAAATCATGCCGGAGTGGCGGACCGGGTGCACCGTCATGGTCGCCGTGGGCACGATAAAGCTGCGCCGGGCGCTGACTGCCAGCGGGATGCCGATGGAGTGGCCCCCGCCCAGCACGACCGTGGCACTGGGCTTTGAGATGCTGGCAATGAGTTCTGCCAGCGCCAGCCCGGCCTCCACGTCCCCGCCCACGGTATTGATGAGCACCAGCAGGCCCTCCACAGCGGGGTCCTCCTGCACTGCCACCAGCTGCGGGATCACATGCTCATACTTGGTGGTCTTCTGACCCTGCGGGGCCTCCACATGGCCCTCGATCTGGCCGATCACGGTCAGGCAGTGGATGGCATGGGGGCCGCGGGTGCGCCACACCGTGCCCAGATCCTCCAGCTGCTCTTTCTCCAGCCGCTGCTGTTCGGTGGTTTCCTTTTCATCTTCCGGCATGTTGGCTCCTCCTCAGGGTGCTTTTTTTTCAGTGTTCCCGGGGATCGAAGCAATATGCGGCGGTTAAGATTTCTTTACTTTGCAAAAAAATTGGCCCAGAGGATTTGACATTCTGTCTCATTGCAGTATACTTTATGTAAGAATAAGATTGACAAGTATATATCATTATTGTTCAGAAACTGTCTTAATCGCCGGTGCACCTTGCAGGGCGCAAAGAGACCGGCATTCCCTTTGGATGAAAGGAGAACCATTTCCATGAACAATCCCGGCAAAGCTTCCCTTCCGGTGATCAAGCGCCTGCCCAAGTACTACCGCTACCTGCGGACGCTGAAGAACGACGGCATCACCAGCATCTCCTCCCGCGAGCTGGCCGCCCAGATGGGCACCACGGCCTCTCAGGTGCGGCAGGATTTCAACTGCATCGGCGACGTGAACGGCCGCCAGGGCATCGGCTACTCGGTGGAGAACCTGCTTTCCATCCTGGAGCATCTGCTGTTCGGCAACGGTGACCTGCTGCCCACCATCCTCATCGGCTGCGGCCGGTTGGGCAAGGCAGTCAGCCGCTTCATCACCACCGACACCAACGGCTACAAGCTGATCGCCGCCTTTGACAATTCCCCCAGCGAGGTGGGCAAAGAGATCAACGGCATCCAGATCTTACACGTTGACGAGCTGGAGGCCTTCTGCGCAGAGCATAAGCCTGAGGTGGCTGTGTTCTGTGTGCCCCGCAGCGGTGCGGAGGAGCTCAGCGGCCGGCTGGTCGAACTGGGCATCAAAGGCTTCTGGAACTTCTCCCACTACGACCTGTCGGTGCCCTACCCCGAAGTGGTGGTGGAGAACGTCCACCTGGGCGACAGCCTGATGAGCTTGGGTTACCGCCTGCGCAATCAGGACTGATCTATTCTTATAGCATATCACAGAAAACAGGCAGCCCTCTCCCCCCGAACGAGCAGAGAGGGTTGCCTTTTTATGAGGAGAGCAACTATGGCGAAGCTATACTTCCGATACGGTGCCATGAACAGCGGCAAAAGCACCGCGCTGATGCAGGTGGCCCACAACTACGAAGAGCAGGGGATGCGGGTGCTGATCCTGAAGCCCCAGGTGGATACCAAGGGCGGCGGCGAGCTGGTCAGCCGCCTGGGCGTGCGCCGCAGGGCTGACCTGCTCATCCCGCCCGAGGTGGATGTGTTCGAGGCCGTGCGCGCCGCCTCAGCCGGGGAGCAGCCGCTGGCCTGTGTTCTCTGCGACGAGAGCCAGTTCTTTACCCCGGCACAGGCCGAGCAGCTGTTCATGGTCACGGTGGACCTGAACATCCCGGTCATCTGCTACGGTCTGCGGTCAGACTTCTCCCTCAAGGGCTTCCCCGGCTCCACCCGTCTGCTGGAGCTGGCCCACACCATTGAGGAGATGAAGACCATCTGCACCTGCGGGCGCAAGGCCACCTGCAACTGCCGCAGGGTCAATGGGGAGTTCGTCTTTGAGGGCGAGCAGGTCGCCATCGATCTGGAAAACGATGTGCAGTACGTCAGCATGTGCCCCCAGTGCTATTTCAAGGCACGGCGGGCGTTTTACGCCAAACGGAACGCACAGTAAGCGTTGATGTCCGGCAGGCACAGGAGCCTTCTCCTGCGTGAGATTCCAGATCTGCCCAAAAGACTTTTTACAGTTTTCAGAGCGCTGCCCAGCCGGGCGGCGCTCATTTTTTGCCTGCCGCCTTCCAAAGTGATATATCAGTTGTATCCCACGGCGAACGCTTTTTTGCGCAATTGATATATCAGTTTGCAAAACAGCGATATCGTCGCTTCTTTCGCATGTTGTATACAACAGCATACCGTCAATTTCGCAATAAGTTACAAAAACATTGCAATTTTAGAGGTTCCGCCACACTTTCTCGGCCCGTTTCTATGCAATCTATCCAACTATGCAGATTGCATAGTTTTTCGTTCCAAGTTTATTCATTTCGGCAATGCCGTCAAATCGCCGCAAATCACAAGAGCAATATTTGTTCGTTTTTTGTCCGTATCACTTCAATTTACATCTTTCTTTTTCCCATTCCTTTTGTTATCATATTTGTATACAACGAGCCTTGTGCAGTAAGGCCCGCTCGATGTTTTTTGATTTATTAGGAGGAGAACAACAATGAGCAAGGCAATTTCCCGTCGTGATTTCCTGAAGGTCACCGGTGCTGTCGGTGCAGCTGGTCTGCTGGCTGCCTGCGGCGGCAATGGCGGCGCTGCTTCCAGCACCGCTTCTTCTGCAGCCGAGGCTGCTTCCGTGGCTGGCCTGAGCAGCGATCCCGTTACCCTGACCATGAGCTGGTGGGGCGGCGAGTCCCGCCACAACGCTTACCAGGAGGCCCTGAAGGCTTTCTCTGCTGAGCACACCACCATCACCGTCAACCCCACCTTCGCTGCATGGTCCGGCTGGGAGGACACCATGTCCACCAAGTTTGCAGGCGGCGTGGCTGAGGATGTCTGCCAGATCAACTGGAACTGGCTGTACAACTACTCCGGCAACGGCCAGACCTTCCTGGATCTGAACAGCGTCACCGATTACCTGGATATGTCCCAGTGGGACGACGCAAAGCTGGGTGCCTGCAATGTTGCAAATGCACAGCAGTGCGTGCCCATCTCCATGACCGGCCGTATCTTCTACTGGAACATGACCACCTTTAACAAGGCCGGCATCACCGAAGTTCCCGCCACTGAGGATGATCTGTTTGCAGCCGGCAAGGCTTTCCAGGAGAAGCTGGGCGATGATTACTATCCCCTGCACCTGGGCGCATACGACCGTATGATCCTGATGGTGTTCTACCTCGAGTCCAAGTACGGCAAGGACTGGGCAGATCCCACCACCTCTACCCTGAACTACACCGCTGACGAGATCGCCGAGGGCATCGACTTCATCAAGAGCCTGGTCGACGGCCACGTCATCATGCCCCTGCCCACCTACTACGGTGCAAACGGCGACGGTGCTACCCACCAGTCCAACGAGTGGATCACCGGCAAGATCGCCGGCATCTTCGAGTGGGATTCCGCTGCTTCCAAGTACCAGGACGCTCTGGACGAGGAGAACAAACCCGGCTTCACCGTTGGTGAGGAGATCAAGTTCGGCGATTACAACGGCGGCTTCTCCAAGGTCTCCATGGGCATGGCCATCACCAAGACCTGCAAGAACCCCGCTGAGGCTGCTACCCTGATCGAGTACCTGTGGAACGGCGACGGCGCTGCCATCATGGGCTCCGAGTGCGGTGTCCCCGCTTCCAAGGCTGGTCTGGCTACCGCTCAGGCTGCCGGTAAGATCAACGAGCTGGTCGCCGAGGCAAACGGCAAGGTCATGAGCTTCGTTTCCTGCCAGCTGGATCCCCTGTTCGAGTCTTCCGATCTGAAGGCTACCGGCACCGGCATCTATCAGGAAGTGTTCGATACCGTTGACTACGACAACAAGAGCGGCGCAGATGTTGTTGACACCCTGCTGGACGGCATGTCTGCTGTTGGCTACACTGTCTGATCTTCTTTGCTGACCTGAGTTAAGCTACATATCAGGGGCATCGTCCACCCGTAGGCCCGATGCCCCATTTTTTCTCAGGTACAGGTTACAATTCTCTGACAAATCTGTTGCCAAAGTGTGACATAAGGTTTGCTGCACTGATTTTCACCAAAGGAGGATCCCCGGATGAAAGAAAGCAAAGCGCCCTCTCTCGGGCGTACCCCCCGCACAGAAGTTCCTGGATAAGTGGCAGGGTCTGATCTACCTGATCCCCTGGATCATCGGCTTTATCGTGTTCAAGGCCATCCCCTTCGGTCAGTCGCTGTATTACAGCTTCACCGACATGAACTTCTTCAACGGCATCCACCAGTATGGCGTGATGAATTACGTCACCGCCTTCTCTGATGCCAAGGTCACCAAGGCTCTGGTCACCACCTTCAAGTACGCGTTCGTCACCGTGCCCCTGAAACTGATCTTTGCTCTGTTCATCGCATACATCCTGAACTTCAAGATCGCCTGCGTGAACCTGTTCCGTACCGTTTACTACATCCCGTCCATTCTGGGCGGCTCCGTTGCCATCGCCGTGCTGTGGAAGGCCGTTTTCCGTGATGATGGTCTGGTCAACACCATCATCCGCGCCATCACCTTCGGCCACGCACAGGGCCCCTCCTGGCTGAGCGACCCCAACTATGCGCTGTGGATCATCTGCTTCCTGCGCATCTGGCAGTTCGGCTCCGCCATGGTGCTGTTCCTAGCCGCCCTGAAGGGCGTGCCTGCAGACCTGTACGAGGCTGCCACCATTGATGGTGCCGGTAAGTGGAAGCAGTTCTTCTCCATCACTGTTCCCATGATCACCCCCATCATCTTCTACAACCTGGTCACTCAGATCTGCCAGGCTTTCCAGGAGTTCAACGGCCCCTTCATCATCACCAACGGCGGCCCGCGCAACTCCACCACCCTGATCTCCATTCTGGTTTACAACTACGCCTTCAAGTCCAACCAGATGGGCATGGCTTCCGCTCTGGCCTGGATCATGTTCGTGATCGTCTGCATCCTCACGATCATCGCCTTCACCAGCCAGAAGAAGTGGGTCTACTACTCGGATGAAAGGTAAGGTGTGACAGTATGGGAATGAAAGCATCCAACGCCATTGCGACGATTTTTTAAGTACTTTGTCCTGATCCTGGTTGGCCTGATCATGATCTATCCCCTGCTGTGGATGGTCAGCGCTACCTTTAAGGACAACAGCGAGATCTTTGCAGGCATCGGCCTGTGGATCAAGAACCCCACCCTGGAGGGCTACAGGAACGCGCTGAACAACTTCGGCGGTTCCATCAACATCCTGCAGGCCATGCTGAACACTTATTCTTATGTTCTGCCCAAGGTCATCTGCACGGTGGTCTCCTCCTGCATTGCAGCCTACGGCTTTGGCCGTTTTGACTTCCCGGGCCGGAAGATCCTGTTCAGCATCATGCTGGCCACCCTGTTCCTGCCTCAGGTCGTTCTGAACGTTCCTCAGTTCCTGCTGTACACCAAGTTCGGCTGGGTCAATAGCCCGTTCTATCTGGCCATCTGGGTCCACACTGCATTTGCAACTGAGACCTACTTTGTTTACCAGCTGGTGCAGTTCATGCGCAATGTCCCGCGCGATCTGGACGAGGCTGCCGCCATTGATGGCTGCAACTCCTTCCAGACCCTGTACAAGGTCATTGTCCCCATGCTGATGCCCGCTCTGGTGTCCTGCGCACTGTTCCAGTTCATGTGGAGCTGCAACGACTTCATGGGCCCTCTGCTTTACGTGCAGACCCCTGCAAAGTACCCCATGTCCCTGTTCGTCAAGCTGTCCATGGACGGTGATACCGGCTTTGCCTGGAACCGTATCCTGGCCCTGTCCCTGATCTCCATCCTGCCGCAGCTGATCGTTTTCTTCTGTGCACAGGATCAGTTCGTCGAAGGTATCTCCGCCGGTGCTGTCAAGGGCTAAGCACCCCCTCTGCGGACAGAACCATTGACTTTCGATGAATAAGCAACGCCCCCTGTGCACAGCACAGGGGGCGTTGTTCTTATCCGCGGTGGCTCTTGCGGTATTGCAGCGGCCCCGTTCCCATCGTCTCGCGGAACACGCGGCGGAAATGGGCGGCGGAGGCAAAGCCAGTCTGCTCGGCCACAGCGCTGATGTTCAGGTCAGTGCTCTCCAGCAGGCGCTGGGCAGCCTCAATGCGGCGGCCATTGATGTAATCCACAATGGACTGGCCCGTGACCCGCCGGAACAGGCGGCTCAGGTAATAGGGCGACAGGTAGAACCGCGCAGCCACATCTGTCAGGGAGAACTTCTGCTGGTAGTTGGCTGCAAGGTAAGCGCAGATCTGCTCCACCGTCTCGTTGCGGGGGCGGATGTCCTGCTTTTCACTGCGGCACTCCTGCTCCACATAGTGCAGGATGAGGGCCAGATAGATCATGCCGGGGCTTTCCGGCTCGTTTTCGGCGCTCTGCATCATGCCCAGCAGAGTGCGCAGGCGGCCCGACCACTGCACCGGGCCGTACAGGGCCGTTTGTGCTCCCGGCTCAAACAGCGGCATGAAATCCCGCTGCATCAGGTTCTTGAGCACCGGGAGAACGCCCGCCGGGAACCGGCAGCCGATGAGCTCCGGGGCAATGTGGCCCGCCTGCTGCAGCAGGCCCCCGCCGGGGCCCAGCAGCAGCACACAGCCCGGGTTCACCAGCAGGCTCTCACCGCCCCGCACCAGCGTAAAGCTGCCGCCGGACACCAGAATGATCCGGCAGATCTCCTCCTCCTCAGCCAGCTCATACTGGCCGGTCTGGAACCGCAGCGCCTTTGCCGTTACCCGGCAGCTCCATTTTTCCCATTCTGCTTTCATCCGCACACCCCATTCAACAGTTTCTTTTCCTCAGTGTACCATGCCTGCCACCTGCGGGCAACCCATAATTCTTTCAACATCCAAGGAGGCATCCTGTTTATGAAGCTTTCCCTGATCCGTTCCATGACCCGCAGTGCCGTGTTCGAGCTGGAAAACGGTCTGTGCTACCGTCCTGCACATCCCTTCACCGTTCAGCTGAACGGTGAGACCGTTTACACTGCCTGCGAGACCAACGTGTTCTCCCTGTTCAGCCTGCTGCCCGGCACTTCCTACACGGTTGCCGTGCAGGCTGAGGGCGAGACTCTGACCCTCGATTTCACCACTGAGGCTGAGACCTTCTTTGTAGACGCATCCCGTTACGGCCTGGTGGCCGACGGCACCACCGACAACACCGGCAAGCTGCAGGCTGCCCTTTCCACCTGCCCCAAGGGCGGCACGATTTATGTGCCCGCCGGCCGCTACCGCACCTCCAGCCTGTTTATGAAGAGCTGCACCACCCTCTACCTGGAAAAGGGCGCTGTGCTGCTGGGCGACAACGACCGCACCCACTACCCCATCCTGCCCCGGTGTCATTCCCAGTGAGAATGAGGTGGATGAATACTACCTGACCGGCTGGGAGGGCAACCCGCTGGACAGCTTTGCTGGTCTGCTGAACATCACGCAGGTGCACGACGTGGTGGTGACCGGCGAGGGCACGCTGGACTGCGATGCCCAGAATGGCGACTGGTGGATCAACCAGAAGGTCAAGCGGATCGCATGGCGGCCCCGCGCGGTGGCTGCGGTGGACAGCGAGAATGTCTGCCTCCACGGCATCACAGTGCAGAACAGCTACTCCTGGACCATCCACCCCATCTTCGTCAAGCACCTGGACCTGCTGAACTTCAACATCAACAACCCCTACAACGCCCCAACACCGACGGCATCGACCCCGAGAGCTGCGAGTACATCCGCATCATCGGCGCGAACATCCATGTGGGTGACGACTGCATTGCCATAAAGGCCAGCAAGGTGTTCCTGGGCATGAAGCTGAAAAAGAGCTGCGAGCACACTGTGATCCGGAACTGCCTGCTGGACAAGGGCCATGGCGGCATCGTCATCGGCAGCGAAATGAGCGGCGGCGTGAAGGATATGGTGGTGACCCAGTGCCTGATGGACCACACTGACCGCGGCCTGCGGGTCAAGACCCGGCGCGGCCGCGGCAACACCGCCGTCATCGACGGGCTGGTGTTCCGCAACGTGGAGATGCGCGGTGTCAAGGCTCCCTTTGTCATCAACATGTTCTATTTCTGTGACCCGGACGGCCACGGTCCCTATGTCCAGTGCCGTGATGCTATGCCGGTGGATGAATACACCCCCAAGCTGGGCAGCCTGACCATGGAGGATATCGTGGCTACCGACGCACAGTTCGCGGGCTGCTACTTCGACGGCCTGCCTGAGCAGCCCATCGAGCGCATCTCCATGAAGAATGTCACCATCACCTTTGACCCCAACGCCGAAGCCGGTCAGGCCGCCATGGCGGACAACCGCCCCAACGTGAAGAAGCTGGCCATCTACGCGGAGAACGTCAAGGAGATCGACCTGCACAACGTCAAGATCACCGGCTACGAGGGCGAGCGCCTGCGCTTTGCCAATGTCGGCCATTTCGAGGAGGACTGACCCATGACCCATGAAGAAATTCTCACCCTGCTGGGCGACTATGTGGACTACCTGATCGCCAATTCCAGCGCCGAGGCCCCCATGTGGAACATTGAAAAGGTGCGCAGCGGCAAGCCCAACAAGTGGAACTACATCGACGGCTGCATGATCACGGCCTGCCTGAGCCTGTACAAGACCACCGGGGACGAGAAGTATCTGAGCTTCTCCAGGGACTTCATCGACTTCTTTGTGCAGGAGGATGGCTCCATCAAGACCTATGACCCCAAGGAGTACAACCTGGACAATGTGAACCAGGGCAAGAACCTGTTCACCCTGTACGACATCTTCGGGGATGAGAAGTACCGCCGGGCCATTGACACCATCCGCAGCCAGCTGCTCACCCAGCCCCGCACCAAGGAGGGCAACTTCTGGCACAAGGATATCTACCCCTGGCAGGTCTGGCTGGACGGCACCTACATGGCCCAGCCCTTCTACATGGAGTACGAGACCCGCTACAACAAGATGCAGGGCTGCATTGACAGCTACAAGCAGTTTATGAACATCAAAAAGCACATGCGGGACGAAAAGACCGGCCTGTACTACCACGGCTACGACGAGAGCCGCCAGATGTACTGGGCTGACCCCGTGACCGGCTGCAGCCCCAACTTCTGGCTGCGGGCCATGGGCTGGTTCATGGTGGCCATGGTGGATGTGCTGGAGCGGATGGACGAGCAGCTGTACAACGAGTACCGCGGCATCATGGCCATGCTCAAGCAGACCATTGAGGATGTGCACAAGTTCCAGGACGAGGAGACCGGCATGTTCTGGCAGGTGATGGATCACCCCGGCGTGGAGGGCAACTACCTTGAGACCAGCGGCACCGCCCTGTTTGCCTATGCGGTGCTCAAGGGCGTGCGCCTGGGCTACCTGCCCAAACGGATGGCTGCCTGGGCTGAGAAAGCCTTCTACGGCACCTGTGACAGGTACCTCTCCAAGAACCCGGACGGCAGCCTGCAGCTGGATGGCATCTGCCTGGTGGCAGGTCTGGGCGGCAAGGACCACCGCGACGGCTCCCTGGCCTACTACTTCAGTGAGCCTGTGGTCTGCAACGATGCCAAGGGCGTAGGCCCCCTGGTGCTGGCCTACACCGAGATGATCGCCCGCAAGTAATACACGACACAGCAAAAAGCGAACCGCCATGGTGACAGATGCCATGGCGGTTCGCTTTTACACTTTTTCTTCGAGCACCCATCGTCCGGGTGCACATTCAGTATACCCGGACAGGTGCCCCCTGTAAAAGGTATCTTTTGTATTGCTGTGATATGTTTTTTGTATGGCTCAGACTTCCGCGTGGGAGGCCGCGCTGCTGTCCTCATTTTCATCATCGAGGTCAGGGCCGGTGCCCTCGTCCAGATCAAGGCGGAGGCGGTCGCTTTCCTCATCGTTCAGGCCCCGTTCCTGCCGGGCATCGTATTCGATCCAGAACTCCCCCCGGTGCAGGGCAAAATCAAAGGCTGCCATCAGGCAGGCCCCGCCAAAGGCGCTGACCATCAGCACGATGCAGAGGAGCACCGAGAGGAAATCGTACTTCCAGCGCTGGGGCCTTGCGGCAAAATACAGCACCTCGCACCCCAGCAGGATCAGCCCTGCCGCCGGGGCGATCTTCAGCGCAAGCTCCCAGTTGAAATGCGGCACAAAGAAATAGCAGAGGAACAGCACGCCGCAGACGATCAGGCAGACTCCCAGCGTCAGGGTGCCCACCCGGCGCACCGGGGCGTTTTCCGGGGCCTTGAAGGCCGGGGTCTCTGCTGTGTCATTCTTCTTCTCGTCCATCGTCTTCATCCTCCGGGTCAAGGGTCACCTCACCGGTCGTATCCGGCTCTGCCTTGCGGGCAAAGTGATCCAGCAGGCTGGGCATCTTCTTTTCAGGCTGATACTCCTGAAAATCGGTCTCCTCCGGGGCGGCTTCCGGAGCAGCCTTCTTTGCCCTGGGCCCACGCACCAGCCAGATGCCGCACAGGATCAGCACCACGCAGAGCACCACCTCGGGCAGTTGATCCATCACCAGATAGATGGCCCGCCACACCGGAGCCTTCTGGCCCCAGCGCCACAGGATATCGCCCAGCGTGTTCATAATGATCTGCTCGTAAGCGATCAGCGCACCGATGGCGATCAGGCACCAGCCCACCAGCTTGTGGCTGTCCATCATCATCCGTGCAAGGCGCTTGTCCTGCGGGTCGAAGTGGACCAGATAATCGTCCTCCGGGGCGGTGCCCATGCTGATCTGGGCACGCAGATTGAAGGTGTCGAAAAAGCTGTACATGAACACCACCAGCAGCGTAAACACGACGGGCGGGATCAGTACGGATGCCATGCCGATGGCAGCAGCCATCAGCACCAGCGAAAGGCCGCGCTTCATATATCCCTGATACATCTGGCCTGCGCCCGGGATAAAGGCGAACAGCAGGGTCAGGATGCCATTTTTCTTCATAATCGTTCCCTCATTTCTCAGTATTCGGGGCATTGCCCGCAATCTTATCGGTCACATCCGTGAGCAGCTTGTGGAGCAAAGAGGAGCCTTCGCCGGCATAACGGCGGTCCTGTTTTGTCTCCACGGGTCTCCCCAGCTGTTCCGGCGCGGCCTGCGGCCGGTCGTCCTCAATGGGGCGGTATTGCGGGGTGTCCTCCGGAGCCGGGTCGTTCTGGCCGGGTTCCCAGAGCTGGCTCTGGTCGGTCTCCAGCACGGTCTCCCGCCCGGCACCATACTGGATGATCTGCTGCAGCGCCCCGCTCCGCCACAGAGTCAGGGCCAGCACAGCAGCCACACCGGCCACAGCAGCCCTGCCGTAGGTATTCTGCATCAGGCGGGCCCAGATCGTGCCCATCACCGCGCCCTGCACGCTCCTTGGCGGTGTTTCCAGTGCATCGGCGGTCAAAAGGGCCGTGTATCGGTCCATGCACTGGTCACAATAGGAGAGGTGTTCGGCGGCTTCCAGCCTGCCCAGCTCATCCAGCTGGCCGTCCATCATGGCCCGGAAGCCCGCGTCGGTCATGCAGCCATCTTCACGAAACAATTCCATCTTCGCTCCTCCTTTGCCTGACGGATCTGCTCCGCCAGCATTTTCTTTGCCCGGTAGATCTGCGCCTCCACCGTCTTTTGGGGCCCTGCCGCAGAGGGCTGCCGCCTCGGCGGCGGTGCGGCCCTCCAGCAGCATCAGGCGGCAGGGGGTTGCGGTACGGCTCCCGCATCCCCAGGATCTTCCCGGTCAGGGTCTCCTCGCTCATGGCATCCAGCACCTGCTGCTCCGGGTCAGAGCCGGGCGGCGCGCCTTCCAGTGCAAGGATATCATCTCCCGGGGGTGTTCACCCGGCGCACCCACGCACTGCGCAGGTAGTCCTTGGCTTTGTTGGAAGCGATACGCGCCAGCCACTGCTTTTCGTACCCGGGCGGGCAGCGGTCAATGGCCCGCCATGCGGCCAGAAAAGTCTCCTGTGCCAGATCCTGGGCATCGCCCTCGTCCGGCACCAGCTGGTGGCAGACCGTGTAGACCAGCCCCTGATACTGCCGCACCAGCGCATTGAATTCCAGTGTTGTCAACGGTCCGCATTCCTCCTTTCCTGCCGCTCTGTAATTGAATACGAGGCAGAGCGCGGTTTTTACCTGCAAAAATTTTTAGAAAAA
>ENA-OQES01000532-OQES01000532.1-human-gut-metagenome-genome-assembly--contig:-NODE-532-length-15975-cov-3.343640_pt1 | contig 15975 bp, 19 predicted proteins | sample MGYA00242798_ERZ504641 | MGnify/ENA primary metagenome ERZ504641 (study PRJEB26092, sample SAMD00036327) | human gut metagenome | host: Homo sapiens | study: EMG produced TPA metagenomics assembly of... | reverse complement strand
ATCACCCGCAAAAAAGTCTTACAAAATGAAAACAACAAACACCCTTTTGTTACTTTTACTGCGCATTCTGCACAAAAACAAACGCTTTCGACTGGCGAAACTGCCTGAAACGGTGAAAATTTTCCACCCGTAGTCGGTGAAATTTCACCTTGTTTTTTCACCCGTCCCCGAGTATTATAATAACTGTCAACAGGGTTCGCTCCTCTACAAGCGACCCGCCCGAAAATCTACTGCATATCTAAAAAGAAGGAGAAACTCATTATGAAAAAGTTTGCTGCTCTGGCCCTTGCAGGTTGCATGGCCGTCTCTCTCGCCGCCTGCGGCGGTTCCGCCTCCACTTCCACCGCTGCTTCGGAGTCCACGGCTCCCGCAGAGTCCACCTCCGCTGCCGAGTCCGCTGCCGAGAGCGCAGCCCAGAGCGTTACCGGGGCCACTCAGGGCGGTAAGGTCGGCGTCTGCATCTACAAGTTCGACGATGCCTTCATGACCACCTACCGTAATGCTCTGCAGGAGATCCTCGAGGGCAAGGGCTACGAGGTCACCATCGTCGACGGCAACAACGACCAGGCTAAGCAGAACGAGCAGATCAACACCTTCATCACCCAGGGCGTTGACGCACTGATCATCAACCCCGTTATGACCTCCGCTGCCGACCAGATCATCTCCACCGTCAAGGGTGCCGATGTTCCCACCGTCCTGATCAACCGTGAGCCCACCGCCGATCAGATGTCCGCTTATGACAAGCTGGTCTACGTCGGCTGCGACGCTGCTCAGTCCGGCACCTTCCAGGGCGAGCTGATCCTCGACACCGAGAACAAGGGCGACATCAACGGCGACGGCAAGGTTTCCTACATCATGATCCAGGGCGACCCCGAGAATATCGATGCTCAGCTGCGTACCGAGTACTCCGTCAAGGCTCTGACCGATGCCGGCGTTGAGGTTGAGCAGCTTGACCTGCAGCGCGGTGACTGGGATCGTAACAAGGGCCAGGAAATCTGCCAGAATGACCTTGCCAAGTACGGCGATCAGATCGAAGTTGTTTTCTGCAACAACGATGATATGGCTATCGGTGCTCTGCAGGCCATTCAGGCTGCAGGCCGTACCGTCAACAAGGACATCTACCTCGTCGGTGTCGATGCTCTGGACGCTGCCCTGAACGAAGTTGCCAACGGCAACATGACCGGTACCGTTCTGAACGACGCCAAGGGCCAGGCTACGCAGGCTGTTGCTTCCATGGAGGAGCTGCTGGGCGGCAAGACCTTCGAGGCCGACCACCAGAGCGTCTACGTTGACTACGTCAAGGTCACTCCTGACAACGTCAAGGACTTCCAGTAATTTAAAAAAAGCCACAGCTTAAACCAGAACAATCGGGTGCGTGTGCGCAGGCGCACGCACCCTTTTTTCGTGAAAAGGTTACAAAAGATTAAAGGGGGCCAGCGAATTGTCAGAGTACCGCTTGGAGATGTGTGATGTCGTCAAGACGTTCCCCGGCGTCAAGGCACTGAATCACGCACAGCTGAAATTGAAACCCGGCACCGTCCATGCGCTGATGGGAGAGAACGGCGCGGGCAAGTCTACCTTGATGAAGTGCATGTTTGGTATCTACCACATGGACGAAGGCAAGGTCATTTATGAGGGACAGGAGGTCCAGATCAAGGGACCTCTGGATGCACTGAACCGCGGCATTGCGATGGTGCACCAGGAGCTGCAGCCCATCCCGGAACGCTCCATAGGCGAGAATATCTACGTTGGGCGCTATCCCACCAAGAAATACGGACCCGTCACCGTTATCGACCATGACAAAATGTATGAGGATGCGGCCAAGGTCCTGAAGGAAGTCCATCTGAATTATGATCCGCACGCAAAGCTCGGAACCTTGAGCGTTTCCCAGATGCAGCTGGTTGAGATCGCCAAGGCGGTCTCCGCAGACTGCAAGGTGCTGATCCTCGACGAGCCGACCTCCTCGCTGACGGCAGCTGAGGTCGAGGCACTGTTCACCATCGTGAACGAGCTGCGCGCCAAGGGCGTCTCCATCGTCTACATCAGCCACAAAATGGACGAAATTCTTCGCATCAGCGACGAAGTCACGATCATGCGCGACGGCCAGTACATCGGCACCTGGGAGGCCAAGGAACTGACCACCGATATGATCATCACCAAGATGGTCGGACGTGAGCTGTCGAACCTCTACCCGCCGCGCTCGAATACGCCCGGTGAGGTCGTGTTTGAGGTCAAGGACTTCACGTCCATCAACCCCAAGAGCTTCCGTCACGTCAACTTCAACGTCCGCAAAGGCGAGATCCTCGGCGTTGCGGGTCTGGTCGGTGCCCAGCGCACCGAGCTGATGGAGGGCCTGTTCGGTCTGCGCTGCCACACGTCGGGCACCATCACCTATAAGGGCAAGGAGCTGACCATCAACCAGCCGCAGGACGCCATCAAAAACGGCATCGCCATGCTGACCGAGGACCGCCGCGCCACCGGTATTCTGGGTGTGCTTTCCATTGCGGATAACGTCTCCATTGCATCGCTGAACAAGTATCTGATCGGCGGCATTATGCTGGACGACAACAAAATCGAAAAGCTCGTGCAGGATAATGTCGCCAAGCTGTCCATCAAGACGCCGTCCTCCAAAACGCAGATTCAATCGCTGTCCGGCGGTAACCAGCAGAAGGTGCTGATTGCCCGCTGGCTGGCCAACGACCCCGATGTTTTCATCATGGACGAGCCGACCCGCGGCATCGACGTCGGTGCAAAGTATGAAATTTACTGCATCATCGCCGAGATGGCCAAACAGGGCAAGAGCATCATCATGATCTCCTCCGAAATGAGCGAGCTGATCGGCATGTCTGACCGCATCATGGTCATGTGCGATGGCCGCTGCACCGGCTTTATCGACGGTGATAAGGCGAACCAGGAGAACATCATGACGCTGGCTACCCAGTTTGAATAAGGAGGAATCCGAAAATGGAGAAAAATTCGACTTAAAAATTCCTGTCCAATAACGCGATCATTATTCTGATCATTTTGCTGGCCCTCTTCGTCGGCTGCACGACCCAGAACTTCTTTACCGAGACAAACGGCAAAAACCTGCTGCTGAACGTCGCCCCGCGTTTCATCATCGCCTGCGGCGTTTCGGGATGCCTGATTACCAAGGGCACTGACCTGTCCGCCGGCCGCCAGGTCGGCCTGGCCGCCTGCTTCTCCGCCATGCTACTGCAGAGTGTTGACTACTCTGCCCGCATGCTGCCCTGGCTGCCCGATATTCCGTGGCCCGTGGCCCTGCTGATCGTCATGGCGGTCATGGCCTGCTTCGGTGCCATCAACGGCTGCATTATCGCATTCCTGAAGGTTCCTCCTTTCATCGCTACGCTGGGCATGCAGACCATCGTTTACGGGCTGTGCTCCGTCATCACCAACAACCAGCCCATGGGCGGTTACAAGCAGAGCTACCTGACCGTTGCCAGCGGCACGCTGGGCCCCATCCCGTTCCTGGCCATCTTTGCGCTGATCGTCGGCATCTTCTTCTGGTTCCTGTACAACAAGACCCGTCACGGCAAGTACATGTACGCCATCGGCGGCAACGAGAACGCCGCTCAGGTTGCCGGTGTCAACGTCACCGCGTCCCTGATCCGCATCTACATCCTGGCCTCCTGCATGTATGCTCTCGGCGGCTTCCTCGTCGGCGCAAAGGCCGGCGGCGCTTCCACCAACACCGGCAACGGCTATGAGCTGGAAGCTATCGCGGCCTGCACCATCGGCGGCGTTTCCACCAACGGCGGCGTCGGCAAGGTCTCCGGCGTTCTGGTCGGCGTTCTGGTCTTTGAAGTCCTGAAGATTTGCCTGCAGTTCCTCGGCGTCGACCCCGCTTACACCTACATTGCACAGGGCCTTGTCATCGTCATCGCCGTTGCCCTTGACCTGCGCAAGTACCTGGCCAAGAAGTAATATGGAAGAAGAAAAAATCCACCTCTGAAACGCAAAAGTCCGATTCCCGCCCGGATCACAGCCAACTGAATGCCTTTGAGAATTTCTATGAGAAGTTCCGCAAGGTTCCGCTGAAATACATAGACATCTTCATCGGCGTCTGCGTAGCCGCTCTGGTCATCGTAGTGCTGGTCGGCATCCTCAAGAGTAAGGGGCATACTGTAAAAAAAATGAAGCACCGTTCACGGAGAAAAATCTCTGTGAACGGTGTTTTTTATTTGTGCTTTAAGCAGAGCTGTAGGGGCCGCACATGTGCGGCCCGCAACCTTGCATTTACAGCGCGGCTTCCTTCTAGCCGAGAGGCGGATATGGAATTTGCCCCTATTATTTTTTTAGATCACCCTTTTTCTCTTTCCCGCACGCTGTACCCAAAGCTGCCCAGTTTTTTCTTTCCCAGCGCCAGATAATCCCCGTGGCTGTAGACGATCAGCTTCGCCTTGTTCAGGCACAGTTTGCCACTCTCGTCCAGCAGTCGCTCGTCCACATCCACGGCGACGCACTCGGCCAGAAACAAATCATGCGAACCCAGCGGAATGACCTGCGTGACCTTGCACTCCAGATTCACGGGACTTTCCTCCACCAACACCGTGCCGACCTTGGCCGCAGGGGCGGCGGTCAGGTGCATGGCGGAAAACTTGTCCACGTCGCGCCCGCTCTTGACACCGCACCAGTCGATGGCGCGGACAAGGCTCTCGGTGGGCAGGTTCACGACGAACTCGCCGCTTTCCTGAATTAGATGGTGGCTGTACCGCTCGGGCCGCACGCTGATGGACAGCATCGGCGGCTGGGTGCAGATCGTGCCGGTCCAGCCCACCGTGATAAGGTTCGGCTTCTCCGGAACCCCGCAGCTGACCAGTACGGGCGGCTCCGGGTTCAGCAGGGTAGACCCCTTCCATACCTGTCGGCTCATTGCGCGTCCTCCTTGATCTCGCCAAAGTTCGGCGTTGTATCGCTGATAATATACCGCGGACGGTGCTTGGATTCCAGATAAATTTTACCGATGTACTCCCCGATAACGCCCAGACAGATCAGCTGTACGCCCGACACAAAGCAGATGATGCTCGTCATCGAGGCCCAACCGGACACGGTCAGGCCGAGCGCGGCCTCGATGACGGCCCACAGCACGCCGATAAAGCTGACGAGCGCCACAAACACGCCGAAGCCTGTGATGAATCGGATGGGTTTGATGGACAGGCTTGTGATGCCGTCAAACGCCAGTGCCAGCATTTTGGACAGGGGATAGTGGCTCTCGCCCGCCATGCGCTCGTGGCGCTCGTAGGTCACGCAGGTGGACTTGAAGCCGACCAGCGGCACCATGCCGCGCAGGAACAGGTTGACCTCCCTGAACCGGGCAAACTCCTCCAGCACGCGGGCGCTCATCAGGCGGTAGTCCGCGTGGTTAAAGACGACCTCCGCGCCCATGGCGTTGAGGATTTTATAGAAGCTCTCCGCGGTAAAGCGTTTAAAAAACGTGTCGGTCTCGCGCTTGCTGCGCACGCCGTACACGACGTCGCAGCCGTCGCGGTAGGCGTCCACCATGGCGTCCATCGCGTTGATGTCGTCCTGCCCGTCGCAGTCGATGGAAATCGTAATGTCGCAGCGGCTTTTCGCCTCCATCAGGCCCGCCAGCACGGCATTCTGGTGGCCGCGGTTGCGGCTCTGGCAGATGCCTGCATAGTGCGGGTCACGCGCAGCCAGGTCACAGATAATTTCCCACGTCCGGTCCTTCGAGCCGTCGTTCACAAACAGCACGCGGCTTTCCGGGCTGATCTTGCCCGCCGCGGCCAAATCGTTAATTTTCTGCAAAAAGCATAGGCGCAGTGATGGGTAAAAGCCTCCTGCTCATTGTAGCAGGGGCATGACGATGTACAAAATCGGGTCGGTACGGTTGTTCATACAAATAACCTCAATATGTTAAAATTGCGGGCAGGCGGCGTGCAGCCGCTCGGGGTCGGGCAGCTTAAAAGCTGCCGCGGAACAGTTCGATCAGCCCCTCCTCCTCGCATCCGGCTCAGCTCGCGGGAGAGCGCGCTGCGGTCACAGTTCAAAAATCGCGGCCAGCTCAGTGCGGGTCATGGCGGTGGAAAACCGTATCCGCGCCGCACCGCTCGCGCTGTTCCAGCAGCCACATGCAGATGCGTCCGCGCAGACTCTTGCAACAAATCAGCTCCAAACGGCGGTCCAGCGCGAAAATATTTGTCGCTGATGGTCTCCAGCCAGTTCTGCAGCAGCTTCAGGTGTGCGCTGTGCAGCGCGGCGCAGGGGCGCAGCAGTGCCTCGCAGGGAAGATACAGTGCCAGACAGGCCTCGGCGGCGGAGACATTGACGGGGCTGCGGCTGCGCCCGCCCGCCAGCACGTCGGCAAAGACGCCGCCCGGCCCCATACGGGCCATGACGACGGTAGAGCCGTCGGCCAGCGGTTTGCTTGCCGTGATAGCACCTTCCAGCACAAGTCCGACTTCGTGGGTCTCGTAGCCTGCCATCAGCAGCAGCTCGCCTTTGGCGTAGCGGCGCACCCGCGGCGCAAAGCAGGCCATCAGCGTGTCCAGCTCGGCGTCCGTCATGCCGCGCAAAAGGCTTGTGCGGCGCATCGTTTCGTAGTAGGGTGTGTAGTCCATACAGCTCCTTGCAAACGGTTGAAAAGGGCATCTGTTGCACGGGCAACAGACAATTCACACTTATTATAGTATAGTAGGGCCGCAAAAGCAACAAGGAGGATAAGATTTTTATGAAACTGAAACGTATTTTCGCCGCTGTAACGGCGTTTGCTTTGTGCGCCTCTCTGGCAGGCTGCGGCGCGGCTGCGACTGTGAGCGAGTCTGCCGCAGAATCTGCCGCTGAATCCGCCGTCGAGGCAACCCCCGCCGTCACCGAGGCCCCCGCTACTGAAGAAACCGCCGACGCATCCGAGGCCGCCCTGCGCATCGCGGGCCTGAAGGGCCCCACGACGATGGGCCTCGTCAACCTGATGAGCGACGAGGTCGCCTCCAACTACAACTTCACGATGTACGGCGCTGCCGATGAAATCGTGCCGCTGCTGGTCAAGGGAGACTTGGACGCAGCCGCTGTGCCCGCCAACCTCGCCGCCACGCTCTACAACAAGACGAACGGTGCAGTGGAAGTTGCCTGCATCAACACGCTGGGCGTGCTCTACATCGTCGAGAACGGAGAGACCGTCAACTCTGTCGGGGATCTGAAGGGCCAGACCATCGTCACCACCGGCAAGGGCGCTACCCCCGAGTACGTTCTGCGCTACGTCCTGACCGAGAACGGCGTTGACCCCGACAGCGACGTTACCATCGAGTATTGCAGCGAGGCCACCGAGGCACTGAGCAAGGTCCAGGCGGGCGAAGCCACCATCGCCATGCTCCCTCAGCCCTTCGTCACCAGCGCCATGTCCCAGGTCGAGGGTCTGCGCGTTGCGCTTGACATGAACGAGGAATGGCAGAAGGTCGCCGGCTCCAAGCTGGTCACCGGCGTTCTGGTCGTTCGCAAGGATGCCGTTGAGAACGACCCTGAGGCTTTTGCCGCCTTCATGGATGGCTATGCCGCCAGCGTCGAGGCCGCAAACTCTGACCTCGAGGGCACCGCAGCTCTCTGCGAGCAGTACGGCGTTGTCGCCAAGGCTGCGCTGGCCCAGAAGGCCCCTGCCGCAGTGCAACATTGTTTTTTGAGACCGGCGACGAGATGAAGACCGACCTCGAGACCTACTTCAAGGTTCTGTACGCCGCCGACCCCGCCAGCGTGGGCGGCGCCCTGCCTGCCGACGACTTCTACTATGCAGGCTAAATCCCCCGTAGAGGCGGATGCTCGCATCGACCTGCCGCTGCTGCTGCGGGCGGATGCAAGCATCCGCCCCAGCAAACGCCGCTGTGGCAAAAAGGCTGCCGCCATCCTTGTGTGGATTCTGATTTGGCAGCTTGCCGCCATGGGGCTGGGACACGGCGGGCTGTTTCTGGCTACGCCCCTGCAGACACTGGGAGCGCTGGCACAGCTGGCACCCACAGCTGCATTCTGGCAGCGCATCGTGTTCAGTGCGCTGCGCATAATGGCGGGCTTCCTGCTGGCAGCAGCAGGGGGCCCTGCTTCTTGGCGCAGCGGGCGCACGTTGGCACTGGGTACGGGTGTTCATTGACCCTGCCATGCAGATGATCCGCGCCATGCCCGTCGCCAGCTTTGTCATTCTGGCGCTGCTCTGGGTGCGCAGTGCGAACCTGTCGGTCATCGTCAGCTTTACCCATGTGCTGCCCGTCGTCTATGCGGGCGTGCTGGGCGGCATTGCCGACACAGACCCGAAGCTGCTGGAAATGGCGAAGGTCTACCGCCTGCCGCTCACCGCACGGCTGCGGTACATCTGGCTGCCCGGCATCTTCCCGTCCTTCTGCGAGAGCTGCATCGCCGCCATGGGCATGTGCTGGAAGAGCGGCGTCTCCGCCGAGGTCATCGGTCTGCCGGACCACAGCGTGGGCGACGCGCTCTACCGCGCGAAGATCACCCTGTCCACGCCGGATGTGTTCGCGTGGACGCTCGTCATCGTGCTGCTGTCGGCGGCGCTGTCCGCGGCAGCGGCGGCCCTGCTGCGCGCGGCCAAGACACGTCTTTGCGGGGAGGTGCGCGTGTGAGCATTGTGATAACCGATCTCTGCAAAAGTTTCGGCAGTACGCCGGTTTTGCAGCGGTTTACCTGGACGGTGGACCGCCCCATGGTGCTGATGGGCCGCTCCGGCTGCGGCAAGACCACGCTGCTGCGCATCCTGCTGGGACTGGAGTCCGCGGACTCCGGCACAGTGACCGGCGTCGAAACGCCCGCCGCCGTCTTTCAGGAGGATCGCCTCTGCCCGCAGCTGACTGCCGCCGCCAACCTGACGCTGACCGGCCACGGCCTGACACCGCGGGATGCCGAGCGTGAGCTGCGCACCCTTGGCTTTACGGATGCCGAGCTGGCGCTGCCTGCGGCGCGGCTCTCCGGCGGGCAGAAGCGCCGTGCCGCTCTGCTGCGCGCGCTGCTCTGCCGCGATGCGAAAACGCTCTTGTTGGACGAGCCCTTCACCGGCATGGATGCCGAGCTTGTCGAGGACGCCGTCGCCGCCACAAAACGGCTGGCGGGGGAGCGCCCCACGATCCTCGTTACCCATGACCGCACCGCCGCCGACCTGCTCGGCTGGCCGGTGAGAGAAGTATAAAAGTACAAAAATAACGCACACGCGGAAATTTTCCGCGTGTGCGTTTTTTGCTGAGCCAAAAGGCTTCCCCCTCGGGGAAACTGTCACCGCAGGTGACTGATGAGGGCGGACTCTCCCGCGGCAGCCCGTTACCGGGCAATTCCGGCAGCTCTGCCCTCATCCGGCCCTTGCGGGCCACATTCCCCCCGTCAGGGAAGGCTTTGCTTACATCAATTCCGCCAATATCGCATTCTGCACGACCATCCCGGCGGGGGTCAGGCGGAACACATCTCCGTCCCACACGGCGTACCCGTGCCCGACGCACTGCCGCATAAAGACGCGCTGTGCCGCCGTAAACCGTCCGCCGCGGCGTTCATACGCAGGGATATTCAGCCCGCTGACCAGCCGTAGCTGCATCAACAGATAATCCTCCGACGTGCAGTCGCCCTCGCGCTGCTCGGCCACGGTACCCGCGATAAATCCCTGCACGTCGTCGGGCCAGAACTGCCGCACATTGCCCACACAGCTGTGGGCGGCAGGGCCGACGCCCCAATAATCGCTGCAGTTCCAGTACAAAAGATTGTGCCGCCCCTCGTGGTCCGGGCGGGCAAAGTTGCTGATCTCATACTGCCGGTAGCCTGCGGCCTCGAGCTGCTGCACGGCATACAGGTAAAAACTGCCGCCGCGTCGCCGTCGGGCAGACCCGCCGGGCGGATTGCGGTAAAACGCCGTGCCCGGCTCTACCTTTAATAGATAGGCCGAAATATGCGTGCAGCCGCCGTCCCGCAGCAGGGCCAGCGTGCGGTCAAATTCAGCGTTTGTGTACTCCGGCAGCGCCAGCATGATGTCGCCGCAAATTTCAGGAAAGCCCGCCTCCCGCGCCCATGCCAGCGCCTGCGCGGCCCCGGCGGCGGTGTGGGTGCGGCCCAACCGGCGCAGCTGCGCGTCGTCAGCGCTCTGCACGCCAAAGCTGATGCGGGTCACGCCTGCTGCCCGGAAGCCCCGCAGCGTCTCTGGTGTGACAACATCGGGGTTGGCCTCCAGCGTGATCTCCGCGCCGGGCAGGGGATTGGCAGCCTCGATCAAAGCCGCCGCCTGCGCGGGCACCAGCAATGCCGGTGTGCCGCCGCCAAAGTACAGCGTGTCGGGGCGGCGGGTGCTTTTTCGCCAGTTCCCGCAGCAGCGCGTCCACGTAGCTCTGCGGCACGCCGCGCGCACCGGGGGCTGAATAAAAATCGCAGTAGCGGCATTTTGCCTTACAGTAGGGAATGTGCAGATAGATGCCGAACGGTGTTGCTTCAGACATGGTGTACCTTATACTTCCGGGATGCCGTCCTTGAAGAAGCACAGCATCTGATTTTCAAAAAAGTTGACGCGCTCATGCACGTATTTGGGGTAGAGCTTCCACTGCTTAGGACAGGTCAGGCGGTTGTAAATCGCGGCCTGACCCTTGGGCGGGGCGTACTCGTCCATCAGACAGGTGCCCAGCAGCACCTCGGCACGGCAGAGCGGTGCGAAATTCGCTGCATCCAACTCGTCGTATCCGGGCAGACCAAGACCGGCAAAATCTCCCGGCAGCGGATTCAGCGCTGCGCAGCGGGACACTGCAGGGTAGAGCGACGCTGCCAGCAGCGCCAGTCCGCCGCCGAAGCCCTCGCCAAACGTGTACACGCGGCCTGTATCCACCCACGGCAGCGCCAGTGCGGCCTTTGCCACGGCCAGCGCGTCGAGATAGCGCTGGCGGAACGCCGCCTGTGCGGGCTGCACCTTCCAATCCTCCCGGAACGGCTCGGCCTCCGGCGCGACAACGCCGAAGCCTAGCGCCAGAAACCGCGTTATATGGTGCCAGCCGCGCACGCCGCGGTTCAGGTCGTGGTACATCAGTAGCAGCGGATGCACTCCGTCTGCGGCGGGGCGGATGACCCGGGTCGTGACGCTGCGCCCGTCAAAGGTGACGGTCAGCCGCTCATACACGCCGCAGGTGTTGCCGAACGCGACGGGCGCACAGCTTACCGCGGGGTGCAGTGCCGCCGCAGTCTCCTGCCAGCGCTGCGCAAAATCAGCGGGGGCCTGTGCCTGCCCGGTGTAGCTGCGCGAAAAATGCCCTTTTGCTCTGTGATGGTCATAGCACAGCCTCCTTGCTGGTGAAAAAGTCCAGCAGCATATCGTCAAATTCCGGGATCTCCTCATGTCCGTACCCAGGGAAGAGATACCGCTTCCTGGCGCAGTGCAGATTGTTGTACACGGCGCACTGGGTCTGCGGCGGGCAGATAACGTCATCCAATCCCGTGCCGAACAGCACTGGGCAGTGGATCATCGGCGCAAAGCTTTTTGCTGTCAATGTAGCCCAGCTGGCGGAACCACCGGTCCTGCTGGTGCTCGTCGGCGTCAAACCAGCGGGCGTAGTAGCGCAGCCCCTCATAGGCGATCTCGTCCGCGCCAAGGTCCCACACGAGCTTGAAATCGCTCGAAAAACGGGTAGAGGATGGCCGCGCGGTCAATAAGCTCCGGGTTCAGCGCCGCACAGGCCAGACCCAGCCCGCCGCCCTGCGAACCGCCGTTGACAAAGACACGGCTCGTGTCGATGCCGTCCAGCTCCCGCACCAGGCGGCAGAGGATGCGGATGTTCTGGTGCAGCCGCACATAGTACATCCGCTCCGGCGGGCCGTCCAGCCCGGCAATGATATGCCCGGACACGGTGGTGCCCAAAAAGGCCGCCGACATCCTCACTGTAGCCGGCCTGACCGGGGCAGTCCATGGCAATCAGCGCCATGCCCATGCCCGCGAACGACGCCTGCTCGGCAAAGCTGCGGGATGCGCCAGGGTAGCCGTGAAACTGCAGAACCAGCGGCATCGGCTCGCTCCGGCGCGGGCGTAAAAACTTTGCGTAAAGGCGTGCGCCCTCCATGCCGGTGAACCACAGGTCCAGAAACTCGCAGCTGTCCCAGCTCGGGACCTCCTGCGCCTGGGTGACGGTGTAGTGCAGCGGCACCGCGTCAGCCTCGGCCATCCGCGCCTGCCAGAAGCTCTCAAAATCGTCGGGGCGCGGGGTGGCACCGTAGTAACCGCCCAGGGCCTCGATTTCGGCTGCTGTCATAAAAATCACATCCCTTTATATAAATGTAAACGGAAAGCATTATTTGCTATTATAGCACAGAAAGCACTGCCTGACTATAGTTTTAAAAAGAAGCCAAATTTCACAATTTCTTGATGATTTACGGTGAAAAACACGCTATAATACTGCCTAGAGAAAGGGGATTGCAACTATGAATCGCAATTATTCTGATATTTCGTATGCGGAAAGCCCCTTTGGTACGCTTTCCGAGTTTCTGTCCAAGACCTTCGGCTGGATGTTTGCCGGTCTGCTGGTCACGTTCCTGGTCGGCATCGGCGCAGTGACGACGGGGCTGATCTACCCGCTTATCACCTCGGGCCTGTTCATCCTGACCTCCATCGCGGAGCTGGTGCTGGTGTTCGTGCTGTCGGCCCGGGTGCAGACGCTGCAGCCGTCCACGGCCACGGGCATCTTCTTCGCCTACGCGGTGCTCAACGGCCTGAATCTGAGCTCCATCTTCCTCGCGTATGACTTCGGCAGCCTGATTTTGGCGTTCCTCGTCGGTGCGGTCTACTTCGGCGTTATGGCGGTGTACGGCAACGTCACCAACCGTGACCTGACCGGCTGGGGCCCCAAGCTCATGGGCGGTCTGGTTGCCCTGATCGTCTGCGGCCTGGTGGGTGGGCTGTTCAGCCTGTTCGGCTTTGGCTTCGGCATTATGGACCTTGTGCTCTGCGCCGTCGGCCTGCTGATCTTCATGGGCCTGACCGCCTATGACACCCAGATGCTGAAATACTACTACTCCTACTTCGGCGGCGACGCGGCCATGCTGCACAAGTCCTCCATCATCGGTGCGCTGAACCTCTACCTTGATTTCATCAACATCTTCCTGTATATCCTGCGTATGCTGGGCCGCAGAAGCAACGATTAAAAAATCCTAAAATAATTTCAAAAAACCGCTTGACATTTGAAAAACGGTTTGCTATAATAAATAGCGTCGTCAGGAGCGCACGAAACACAAACGCTTCGAAGCGACGCCAGCTATGGGGGATTAGCTCAGCTGGGAGAGCGCTTGCATGGCATGCAAGAGGTCACCGGTTCGATCCCGGTATTCTCCACCACAAAGACCTGTCAGAGAAATCTGACAGGTCTTTTCTTTTAGTTTAAACATGCGGAAAAATCAAACCCGTCGATCAGCCGCTCGGCAATGGGAGAGATGAACAGCACAAAAAATCAGTACGCCAAGCCCCGTGATAAGGCTGGCTGCGTCGCCGCCGATGTACCACCCCAGCGGGAAGGTGAGCAGCAGAAGCCCGGGCACGGCAAAGCAGTTCAGCAAAAACGCGGCAAACTCCCCGCGGCTGAACATCCACCAGACCTCAATGGGCTTATAGGGGCTGCGCTCCGGCGGCGGATGGTGCCAGCGGCGGCGGTCCACGCCGACAAGGCGCAGATGCTGCGTGTACAGCTGGACAAGGCCGCACACAAAGACCCCGATGAAATAAATGCTGATCCAAATGACCATCCCGGCACCCCCGTTGCTCCCATTGGAAACACTTCACAGTATCGTCTCTGCCTGTATCATAGCACGTTAAAAACACACCTGCAACGATAAATTTTCAAAAACCCCTTGCAATTTGCGCCGGGTATGGTACTATACTAAGGCAATACACACGCATTGCGCTGTTTTTTTCGTGCCTTTTTTGCGGTAACACGTCAAAAGGGTTAGAAAACAGAAACCCCGCAGTGCGGAGGGTACAAACTAAATTTTTTGGAGGAAACAAACAATGGCAGTCGTATCTATGAAACAGCTTCTCGAGGCCGGTGTCCACTTCGGCCACCAGACCCGCCGCTGGAACCCCAAGATGGCTAAGTACATCTTCACCGAGCGCAATGGTATCTACATCATTGACCTGCAGAAGACCGTGAAGAAGCTCGATGAGGCTTACAACTTCGTCCGCGACACCGCTGCACAGGGCGGCGAGATCCTGTTCGTCGGCACCAAGAAGCAGGCTCAGGAGTCCATCCGTGACGAGGCTACCCGCTGCGGCATGCACTATGTCAACGCTCGCTGGCTGGGCGGCATGATGACCAACTTCCGCACCATCCGTAAGCGCATCGACCGTATGGAGCAGCTCAAGACCATGCAGGAGGACGGCACGTTCGACCTGCTGCCCAAGAAGGAAGTCGTCAAGCTCGAGCTCGAGATGGCCAAGCTGGACAAGTACCTGGGCGGCGTCAAGAACATGAAGGCTCTGCCGAAGGCTATGTTCATCGTTGACCCCCACAAGGAGCGCATCGCTGTCTCCGAGGCCCGCAAGCTGAACATCCCCATTGTTGCTATCGTTGATACCAACTGCGATCCCGATGAGATCGACTACGTCATCCCCGGCAACGACGACGCTATCCGCGCTGTCAAGCTGATCTCCGGTGCCATGGCCAGCGCTGTGCTGGAGGGCAAGCAGGGCGTTCAGGACGCTCCCGCCGCCGAGACCAAAGAGGATTGATTTACTCCCTACAATTCAGAAAGGACATTGAGCACTATGGCTATTTCTGCAAAAGACGTTATGGAGCTGCGTAAGCAGACCGACTGCGGCATGATGGAGTGCAAGAAGGCACTGACCCAGGCTGACGGCGACTTCGAGAAGGCTATCGAGATCCTGCGCGAGCAGGGCCTGGCTGCAGCCAACAAGAAGGCTGGCCGCATCGCCGCCGAGGGCATGGTCTATGCCGTTTCCTTCGACAACTGCGCTGTTGTCGTTGAGGTCAACGCCGAGACCGACTTCGTCGCCAAGAACGACAAGTTTGTTGACTTCACCAAGAACCTGGCCAAGGTCGTTGCTGACGAGAACCCCGCCGATGTTGAGGCCCTGATGGCCTGCAAGATGGGCGACGGCACGGTTGACGATGCCCTGAAGGCTCTGATCCTCGTCATCAAGGAGAACATCAAGGTTCGCCGCTTTGCCCGCTATGAGGGCCACTGCGCTGCCTATGTCCATGGCGGCGGCACCCACGGCGTCATCGTCAAGTTCGAGACCTCTGACGACGTCGCTGCCAAGCCCGAGTTCGCCGCCTTCGGCAAGGACATCGCCATGCAGGTCGCTGCTGCTAACCCCAGCTACCTGAACGAGTCCGACGTGCCCGAGGACGTTCTGGCCAAGGAGAAGGAAATCGTTCTGGCTCAGATGGCCAACGATCCCAAGACTGCCAACAAGCCCGACGCTATCAAGGAGAAGATGGCTATCGGCAAGTTGGGCAAGTTCTACAAGGAAGCCTGCCTGGTCGACCAGGCCTTCATCAAGGACGGCGGCATGGACGTCAAGAAGTACGTCGCCGACACCGCGAAGGCTCTGGGCGGCGACATCAAGATCGCTTCCTTCACCCACTTCACCAAGGGCGAGGGCCTGGAGAAGCGCAACGAGGACTTCGCTGCTGAAGTTGCTGCTGCCATCAAGGGCTGATGTAACCATATAAGGCATTGACCGCCTGCGCACCGCGCAGGCGGTTTTTGGTTGGTGAGACGTATGAATAATCTGAACAGACAGTCATGGCCCGCGCTGGCTGCGCAGAATGCTGCTTATCTGGCTTCTCTGGGCAAGTGATCTCTGCTTCTGGACATCTGAAATAAAAATTCCCGGGCCGTGAAAGTGAAGTGCCCCCAAAAAGTTAGACAATAATTTGAAGCAAAAATTGTTCAAGCAGCCGAAAGGGCTTGCTGTCTGTGAATTGCAGGCGGCAAGCCCTTTAGCTTTGCCTTGATTCTGCGGTTGTTGTA
>ENA-OQES01000531-OQES01000531.1-human-gut-metagenome-genome-assembly--contig:-NODE-531-length-15984-cov-2.701331_pt1 | contig 15984 bp, 23 predicted proteins | sample MGYA00242798_ERZ504641 | MGnify/ENA primary metagenome ERZ504641 (study PRJEB26092, sample SAMD00036327) | human gut metagenome | host: Homo sapiens | study: EMG produced TPA metagenomics assembly of... | reverse complement strand
TATCTTTGCCCACTAAATTACATAAATAATAGAAAATGATACTCAAAAACGCTGGAAATCATACTTCGGATACACTCAAATTCGGCCACTGCAAGAAGAAATCATCACTCAAAATTTTACATCAAAAAAAGATACACTTGTAACTCATGCCTACCGGAGGCGGAAAATCTATTTGCTACCAGCTTCCGGCTCTGCTCACTGGAAGGAACTGCCATTGTAGTTTCTCCCCTGATATCGCTGATGAAAGACCAGGTGGAAAGCTTGCAGGCAAACGGTATCATTGCCCGTGCCCTGAACAGCACGAACGATGAGACCACAGATGCCAATATCCGTTTCGAATGCCGGCAGGGAAGGGTCAAACTGCTATATATCTCACCGGAAAGACTCATGGGCGAGGTCAACTTTCTGCTGAAGGATATCCGCATTTCATTGTTCGCCATCGACGAAGCACACTGTATCTCACAGTGGGGGCCATGATTTCCGTCCGGAGTATACACAGTTGAAAATACTTCGCCAGCAGTTTCCGGATGTTCCGGTCGTTGCACTGACTGCTACAGCCGATAAAATTTACACGACAAGATATCATCAGGCAGCTGGCAATGAAAGACCCTCAAATTTTCATATCTTCTTTCGACCGTCCGAATCTGAGTCTGGACGTCAAGCGAGGTTTTCAGCAGAAAGAAAAAATGCGTACGATATTCGATTTCATTGCACGACACCGCGGAGAAAGTGGAATCATTTACTGCATGAGCCGCAGCAAAACCGAAAAGGTGGCGGAAATGCTGGAAGAGCATGGTATTGCAACTGCTGTCTATCATGCCGGACTCAGTACTGCCGCACGCGAAGCTGCACAGGATGATTTCATCAATGACCGTGTTCAGGTGGTCTGTGCAACGATTGCTTTCGGCATGGGAATAGACAAATCGAACGTACGATGGGTCATTCACTACAACCTTCCTAAAGTATCGAAAGTTTTTACCAGGAAATTGGACGTGCCGGACGCGACGGACTTCCCAGCGACACCCTGCTGTTTTACTCTTTCGGCGATATCGTCCTGCTCTCGAAATTTGCAGCCGAAAGCAACCAGCAGGAAATCAATATGGAGAAACTGAACCGCATGCAGCAATATGCTGAAACGGATATCTGCCGGCGACGAATCTTACTGAACTATTTCGGTGAAACAATGGATCACGATTGCGGTAACTGTGACGTGTGCCGTAATCCTCCCGAACGTTTCGATGGGACAATTATTGTACAAAAGGCGTTGAGCGGCATCGCACGTGCCGACCAACAAGTGTCTATCAACACGCTGATAGATATTCTGAGAGGTGCAGCCACACAGGAAATCATCGAACGGGGATACGATAAGCTGAAAACTTACGGCGTAGGACGGGATATTCCGGCACGCGACTGGCAGGATTATCTGCTGCAAATGCTGAACCTGGGATATTTTGAGGTTGCCTACAACGAAAAGAACCACCTGAAGATAACCGAAGCTGGAAGAAAAGTACTGTTCGGGTATGAACGAGCTCTGCTGGTAGTTATTAAGCGTGAAGAATACGCTGCCAAAGGAACGAGAAAAAAATCAAAAACAGCCCCTTGCAACAGAAGCACTGTTCCCTACCCCTATGGTATTCGACAACGAAGACGAACAGCTGTTCGAAGAACTTCGCCAGTTACGGAAGAAACTTGCCGACCAACAGGCTATACCGGCTTACATTGTTCTTTCGGACAAGACACTCCATCTCCTGGCTTCTTCACGTCCTACTACGGTAGAAGCTTTCGGTGAAATAAGTGGTATCGGTGAATATAAAAGAGATAAATACGGAAAAGACTTTATTGAGGTCATCCGGAAGTTTACCAGATAACCCCTACAACTATTTGCCAGTATTTTTTACCGACAAAACAAACTGAAAAGTTAATGTCCGAATAAAAATTTTCTCCATCTGACCGCACGTCATATCTGACATAAAAAATGACAGGAATTCATTATAATAAAACGTCAGCATATCTTTTCCAAAATATGCTGACGTTTTACCGAAAATCTCTGCATGTTTTTTAAAAAAGTATCATGCAAAATTTTTGCAAACAGATAAATTATTATTTTTACAACTACTTACACTTTTTCAATTTTTCCATCAGTTCCATACGAGGAACACCTAGCGAAACAGCCTTCTCATAAGCCTCACGTGCCTCGTGTTTCTTCTCCATCTGTAAATAAATATCTCCCATCATCACATGCGTATCAGCATCACGGGCATCCAGTTTCAAGGCTTCTTCCAAATCGAGCAAGGCAGCATCGGGCAAGTTCTGCTCCAGTTCCAGATTAGCTCTCATCTTATACAGGGAAGCATCATTCGGATAGTCTTCGATAAGCAGGTTCATACCATCGCGTGCCGCGATATACCGTCCTTCTTTCTGATCCAGCATAGCCAGTTCCCAGACGGGCAGCCTTATGTTTCGCATCTAATCCCAGTATCACATTATAGTCGATGCGTGCTTCCTTATACTGTCGCCGTTTCATATAGATATAAGCACGAAACAGACGAGCCTCCTTATCGTTCGGCAAGAGATCGATTACATTGCAATAGTCCAGATAGGCATTTTTCCGTCAGATTCTTTTCCATATAAAGTGTGGCACGATTCAGCAGAATAGCAGTTGCATAAGGAGTAATATTCAGTGCCATCGTATATGAATCTATTGCCTCATCTATCTTTCCCTGACGCTTCAGCACGGTTCCCAAAGTTAGAAAAAAATGCAACGCATTCCGGGCATTGTAAGGGTCGAGCCGCAAAGCCTCACGAAAGAGTTCCTCAGCTTGTTGCAGACTATCCTTGAAAGTATAGTCCATAGCTTTTTCCACCAGTTCATTATACGATTGTGCCTTACTGCCCAAGCAACGAGAAAAAGTACATATCAAACACAGGAGTATTCTTTTCACCGGATATAATTTTCATAAATTCAAAGCAAAGGTAATGGAATAATCTGTGGAGTGGGATGTATATTAAAAAATGTTTTTTCGTAATGTTTGTAACAATCATTATAAACAAGAACTATCATGAAACTGGAAAAACGCTATATTTGCCTGCGGATGTTTCTGGGGGTAGCACAGTATCAGTTTGAACATGCCAAAGGAGTGGTACGCTCCACGGCAGGCTACATAGGCGGACACAAGGAACATCCGACTTATGAAGAAGTAAAGGCACACACTACCGGACATGCAGAAGCAACACTGGTAGAATTTGATGCAGAACAAACATCGTTTACAGAACTGTGTAAACTCATTTTTTGAGATTCACGATCCGGCACAGACCGACGGACAAGGTCCTGATATCGGTCCGCAGTATCGCAGCGAGATATTTTATCTGAATGACAAGCAAAAAGAAGAGGCAGAAGCTGTCATCGCCCTGCTAAGGAGAAAAGGATATGAGGTGAATACGAAACTCACTCCCGCCACAACGTTCTGGGAAGGAGAAGAATATCATCAGTACTATTACGATAAGACAGGAGGAGAACCTTACTGCCATATCCGAGTTAAAAAACTTCTGACCCGATCCATCAGCAACAAACGTATCCGAACTATAAAAAACGACAGAACCCCGAAAGTCAGCATAAAACTTTCGGGGTTCTGTGTATCAAACAATAGCTGATACGATTCTTACTGTCATGCTTTTTTGAATGTAATCAACCACCCATGCACCAATCTTCCTTGGTTCCGTATTTAGGCTGTCCTTCTACCTGAATTTCAGGAGTACGCACATAAGCATCGAGTGATGCATCTACTGCCTTGCGGATCAGTGCACCTTCTTCTTTCAGATCGAAATATTCGAAAAGCATTGCCACCGACAGAATCTGTGCCAGCGGATTGGCAATGTTCAATCCCTTAGCCTGCGGCCATGAACCATGGATAGGTTCGAATACCGGAGTGCTTTCGCCTGTAGAAGCTGAAGGAAGCAATCCCATAGAACCACTGATTACTGATCCTTCGTCTGTAAGGATATCGCCGAAAGTATTTTCTGTCACCATTACATCGAAGAACTTTGGTTCCTGAATCATCTTCATAGCTGCATTGTCAACAAACATATAGTCTGTAGTCACTTCCGGATACTGAGGAGCCATTTCCTGAGCAATCTGACGCCACAAGCGAGAAGATGCAAGTACGTTTGCCTTATCAACTACGGTAAGGTGTTTGCGACGCTTCATGGCATATTCGAAACCGACCTTCAATATTCTTTCAATCTCAGGACGTGTATACATATTTGTATCGTAAGCCTTATCGTTGTCCTGATACTTCTCACCAAAAGTACATACCTCCTGTCAACTCGCGGATGCAAAGGAAGTCTGCACCGTCAACAAGTTCTGCCTTCAACGGAGATTTGTGTACAGACATTTGAATGTCTGAACCGGACGGATATTGGCAAACAGTCCCAGTTTCTTACGCATGGCTAACAATCCTTGTTCCGGACGGACCTTTTGCTGTCGGGTCATTGTCGAATTTAGGATCACCTACGGCAGAAACAATACCGCATCTGCATTCTTACATAATTTCATAAGTTGCTTCCGGAAACGGATCGCCTACTTTATCAATTGCATCCGCACCACACAAAGCATATTCGTAACTTACCTTATGACCAAATTTCTCACATACAGCCGACATTACATCTACTCCCTGAACAGAGATTTCAGGACCGATTCCATCGCCAACCAACACTGCTATCTTAAAATCCATAATTATTGTTTATTCTTTAGTAAATAGTCTATTTATCTTTAAATCTTCTATTATACATATTATACAAATAATGTATAATAATAAAACACCCAGTCAGAAAAGATGCTAATACCAAATTCACCAATAAATTTCCATCTTTTATATCATCACAAGGAATCACCCTGCGTAAAAAAAACAATCAAAGTAAACGACAGGATAAACACCAGGATATACCTTTGCCAAGACTTCATTTTATTCATGATTTAACTTGATAAAAAATCAATTCGAATTGGAATATTCATCTTCAATCATATTAAGCATCTTCATTGTTGCTTTGATAGCTGCTTCTGTCTGGTCAGCATCAAAGCCACGGGTACGGAACTCTCTGTCACCGTAATTCCAGGTAATAACTGTCTGAACAAAGGCATCGGTACGTCCTCCGGGAGGAATTGTTACCGCATAGTTAACCAGCATCGGAAATGTACGCTCCAGTGTTCCTTTGTAAATTTTACGCAACGCCCGTACAAAGGCATCATACTGTCCGTCGCCGGATGAGCTTTCCTGATAAACCTTTCCGTTGATCTCTATACTCAATGTAGCCATCGGTTTAAGACCTTTTGCCAAGGTTACAAAATAGCTCAAAAGTTTTACCTTATTTTCTGCTGTATCGTGCTTCAGCACATCAGATATAATATAGGGCAAATCTTCTTGTGTGACCAGCTCTTTGCGGTCTCCAAGCTCGATGATACGGTCGGTTACTTTCTTCATCGACTCTTCATCCAGCTCAAGTCCCAGACTCTCCAGATTTTTCCGGATATTTGCTTTTCCGGAATTTTTACCTAACGCATATTCGCGTATTCTGCCAAAACGCTCGGGAAGCAGGTCATTGCAGTACAAGTTATTTTTATTATCACCATCGGCATGTACACCGGCTACCTGAGTAAAGACACTGTCGCCCACTATCGGTTTATTTGCCGGAATGGTAACTCCTGAATACGATTCGACCAGCCGGCTCACTACATTCAGACGACTTTCATCGATATTGGTGATTGCATGGAAATGGTCTTTCAAAATAGCTTGTACACTGGCAAGCGGTGCATTTCCGGCACGCTCTCCCAAACCGTTGATAGTAGTATGCAAGCCTTTTACTCCACTCAGCACGGCAGCCAGCACATTACTTACAGCCAAATCATAATCATTATGTGCATGAAAATCGAAATGCAAGTCGGGATAGCATTTTTTCATCTTCCTCATGAACTCGATTACCTGTAACGGATTCAGTACCCCCAAGGTGTCGGGAAGCATGAAACGTTTTATTCCGCAATCTTTCAGTCCATCTACCAGGCCAAACACATAATCGGGAGAATCTTTGATTCCGTTGCTCCAGTCTTCCAGATATACATTGACATCCATTCCTTTTCCATGAGCATAACGGACTACACCCAGAATATCTGCCAAATGCTGGTCTAATGTTTTCTTCAGCTGAAACGTACAATGTTTTTCAGATCCTTTTGTCAGCAGATTGATAACCCGGCATCCTGCATCGTAAATCCAGTCGACAGACATGTTTCCGTCGACAAAGCCCAACACTTCTACCCGAGATAACATTCCCCGACGAGCTGCCCAGTCGCAAATCATTTTTACTGCCTTCGCCTCTCCTTCGGAAACACGTGCCGAAGCTATTTCAATACGGTCGACCTTCAGGTCTTCCAGCAGCAAACGGGCTATCATTAATTTTTCATGTGGTACGAATGACACTCCGCTGGTCTGTTCACCGTCGCGGAGTGTGGTATCCATGATTTCTATTCTCGGATGATTGTTCATTGAATTTATCTAATTAGTTACGAGCTTTTTCGTAAGCCTCTATTTTATCTTTATTCTCTACCAGAAAATCGATGTCATCGAGTCCGTTCATCAGGCAATGTTTCTTGTAAGCATTGATCTCAAACTTTTCAGACTTGCCTGTCGCTTTATTGGTAATGGTCTGTTCGGGTAAATTGACTTCGACTTCTGTTTTTGGATCGGCATAAATAGAATCGAACAATTCTTTCAGGAAAGCCTCGCTGACAACTACCGGCAATACGAAATTGTTCAGTTCATTGTTTTTATGAATATCGGCAAAAAAGCTCGATACGACTACGCGAAAGCCATATCCGGCAATAGCCCATGCAGCATGTTCACGACTGGAACCACTACCGAAATTCTTACCGGCAACCAGAATCTGTCCGCTATATGTAGGATTGTTCAGCACAAAATCTTTATTCAGCGAACCGTCCGGATTATAACGCCAGTCGCGGAAGAGATTGTCGCCAAAGAATTTTTCATCGCGGGTAGTTGCTTTCAGGAAACGTGCCGGAATAATCTGGTCTGTATCCACATTCTCCAAAGGCAAAGGAATACAAGTACTTGTTATGATGTTGAATTTCTGTTTCATAATGATGCACAATTTTACGAATTACATAAGTGTTCTGGGGTCGGTTATTACTCCGGTCACAGCAGCGGCGGCTGCAGTCAGCGGACTGGCAAGCAAGGTGCGAGAACCTGGTCCCTGACGTCCTTCCAAAAATTTCGGTTACTGGTAGATACGGAATATTTTTCCTGCCGGAATCTTGTCATCATTCATGGCAAGACAAGCCGAACATCCCGGCTGACGGATTTCGAAACCGGCTTCTTCCAAAACTTTATCCAAACCTTCCTGACGAATCTGCTCGTCTACCATCCACGAACCAGGAACAAGCCATGCTGTAATATTGTCGGCTTTCTTCCGTCCCTTTACGATAGACGCAAATGCACGGAAGTCTTCGATACGTCCGTTTGTACAGGAACCGATCACAGACTGATCGATCACAACATCTTCTGTGATCTCATCGATGGTCCTAGTGTTTTCTGGAAGATGCGGGAATGCTACGGTTGATTTCAGAGTGCTGAGGTCAATGGTATATTCCTGTTCGTATACGGCATCTTCATCTGCTTCATAGACTTTATATGGACGTTTGGAATGTTCTTTCATATATGCAACGGTCAGGTCATCTACCGGGAAGATACCGTTCTTGCCACCGGCTTCGATCGCCATGTTTGCGATCGTGAAACGGTCATCCATGCTCAGGTATTTGATTCCTTCACCAACAAATTCCATGGATTTGTAAAGAGCTCCGTCCACACCGATCAGTCCGATGATGTGCAGGATCACATCTTTGCCGCTTACCCATTTTGCCGGTTTGCCGACCAGGTTTAAATTTAATTGCAGACGGTACTTTAAACCATGCTTTTCCGGTTACCATACCGGCTGCCATGTCGGTACTTCCGACACCGGTGGAGAATGCTCCCAGTGCTCCGTATGTACAGGTATGAGAATCTGCACCAATGATCACATCTCCTGCCACAGTCAGTCCTTTTTACCGGAAGCAGTGCGTGTTCGATTCCCATCTCTCCTACGTCAAAACTAATTGGTGATCTCATTTTACAGGCAAATTCACGTACACATTTGCAGTGTTCTGCTGATTTGATATCTTTATTCGGTGTAAAGTGGTCTGGTACCAGTACCACCTTGTCTTTGTCAAATTACTTTGTCTGCCATCTGTCTGAAGATTGGCAGAGCCATAGGACCTGTGATGTCATTTGCCATGACTACATCTAACTTTGCTTCTATTAACTGACCGGCTGTCACGCTGTCAAGACCTGCATGAGCTGCCAGTATCTTCTGTGTCATCGTCATTCCCATAACGTAACCTGTACCTCCTTGATTTCTCATAGTTTTATACTGTATTTTAGCACAGTAAAAAAGGGCATGCAAGAAATTATAAATTTTAGTGCATAATTTTTCACTTCTGTTTCTTGATATATGCAGGTATGGGATCTCAATCGGATCGATCGGAGTAGCCGGATTTTCAAATTTTTTCCCTTCAGAGTTCTTTTGTGTTTCTTAAGGAGCGCACCACCTTTGTTATAGAACCAGAAAGAATATGTCAGAATTTTATGGGCCGGTCCCATCTTGTCTTTTGCCGTCTTTCCATAGAGCACTCCGCCTGCTTCAATCGCAGCTTTACTCCGTATCAATGCGATCAGCTCTGTCTCACAGGTAACTCTTTCCGGAAGAATCGTATAGCCTGTCCCGATGCAGTCCGGTCTGTGTGCATCGCTTCCCCCTATTCCCGGCTTTTTATATTTTTCCGCAAGCTTTCTTGCACCTTCGTTCGATTCTGCAGATTCACATGCATTAAAAGCCTCTATAAAGTCAAATCGCTTGATCAGTTCCGGTGACTTATAGAATCTGCTGGTATTCGTAAAGCTCAGGTACTTTTCTCCGCATGGATGTGCAGGTCCTAAGATCCCACCATGTCTGTGCACAAAGTCGATCAGCACAGACACCGGAAGTCCCTTCACTTCCAGGAGACGCATCTTAACACCTTCCGGCATGATACAGATAATATGACCTGCATCCAGTGTATCATATTCGATTCCCTTCAGAACTACGAAGTCTTCATGTACCTTTCCTTTCATGTGATATTTCCAGTGACGATAGCCATGATAAGTGTCATGATCCGTGATCAGCATTCCGTCAAATCCTTTTTCTTTCAAGGTTGTGATGTATTCATCCAAGCTTACCCGGCTGTCCACTGAGCCTTCCCGCACATGGCAATGCATATCTATCTTCATAAGTAAGCCTCCTTAACTTTATTCTTAATAGTATTATATCACATCCTCTTAAATTACAACGAAACTGCTTCCCGGCTTTCTTATATCTTTCTTAATCTGATCTGTCAAAATAATACATCCTGCCTGTAGGTAACAGTTTCTATTGCATATTTCGGTATCAAAAAATACCTGATGCAGATTTTTAATTTTCTGCACCAGGTGATTTTTTCTTATCACATTCGTATATAGAAATTACCGTCTGTGTCGGAATTTTCTTCATTAATCAATATCGTCAGGATGCAAAAAACTACAACATCTGAATCATCTGTTTCGAAAAAATCTCCACATCATCTTCATCCAGAAATCCGTCTTTCGGCTCATCCGATTTTTTCAACTGTCACAACATCTTCATCGTCGTCCAGATTATCTTCATCTGGCTTCGTATCATCCAGATCAAATATTTCTGTCACAGTCTCTTCCTTATCTGTCTCTTCAGCATTATCCGATTTTTTCTTTATCCCCGGCTGCTTCCATACTTTCTTCCGGCTCTCCATCATCTAAAAGCATTCTTGCATTTTTTCAACCTCAGACTCCATAGATACCTGTTCTTTGATCTTCTTTGAGAATATCTTTTCTTTCTTTCCAATCTTTCTGGACTGCATCATCGTCTGAACTACAATTCCGATCACTGCGATTGCTGCACTCATCACATATCCGATCCAGCCAATCTTCGTCATTCCACACACAAACGGTAATGCCATCCCAGCCTCTACACCGCCCATGATGCCAGTCACAAATATAACAAAAAACTCAGCAAAAATTACCGTAAGTATCGCAACGATCAGAGCGATAACCGCACAAATAGCAAGTACTATCACTGACTTTGTTTCAAGCAGCGTAACAAATGTGCCGAAGGATCCGAAAAATGTCATAATAAAGATTCCAAATTTGCGAAGTGCCGCACACATAACGCATAATATTACCGCACACACTGCAACCGCCACAAGCATTTTTGTCATATCAAAGCCGGCAATCACTCCTACCGTTGCTCCAATAACTGCTCCCACAGCCAGTCCTACAAGTGCCGATAACACCCTTACAATTTTCAGTCCAAACAAAGCTATGATTACTCCTACCACAACTGTTGCGATCAAAGCCCCCATAATTTCCGGCGTCTTTCCTGCAACAAAGATACTCGTGGGTCCGTCTGCCGATTTCAAAACTGATGTTACATTCTCCATATCCATACTCCTTTCTCTTATACCCCTCATTATACATAACCACCGCTGCCGGTTTTGTATTCTCAAAAGTATAAAAGGCCGTGTTTCCGTAGATTCACAGCCTCTGGTTCCATATCTGCCTTTAGAATGCTACTGCTCCCGTTGATGTTCCGTTAATTACATAATAAACAGCTGACTCTTCTGGCTTTATGTATAAATCCATTGTCTTGATATCTCCGATTTTGTTTCCAGAAGATGTCCATGCTTTTTTTTGACTCTTGCAATGATTTCTTTTTCTTCCACCTGTTTTCCATAGTATTCAACAAAAGCACTTACTTTAATCTCTTTCTTTGCTGTAGATTTCTTAGCTGTTGTTTTCTTTGTCGTTGTCTTCTTAGCTGTCGTCTTTTTAGCAGGTGCTTTTTCTTCTGCTTTTTTGGCAGTTACTTTTTTCTCTGCTGTTTTCTTTTCTGCTGCCTTAGGCTCGGTTTTCTTTTCTTCTGCTTTCTTCTCAGCCTTTTTCTCTTCCGGCTTAGCTTTTTCTTCTTTTACAATTGAGTTTACTGGCTCTGCCTTTGGAGCTGCGACTTTCTTCTCAGTCTCCTTCTCTATCTTCTTCGGCTCTGCTGCTGCCACTACCTTCACTGTCTCTGCTTTCTTTACTGTCTCTGCTTTTTCTGATGTCTTAGTTTCTGGTGCAGTTACTTTAGCAGTTACATCTTTTGTGGTTGCTGTTGTTACTTTTTTTGTAGCCATTTTATTTCCTCCTAAATCTCTCTAAGCCCTATTACCTAGTTGTCAATATTATAACACATTCTTCCAAAAATGCAATTCCACGCCATATTGCATGCACATTACACACCAAACATCTCTAAAATCAGCCCTGCTGCCACAGCAATTCCATATAATACTGCAATAATCTTTACGTTTTCTTCTTATCCGGATTTACCTTAAACAAAACGACCAGACCAATTCCGGCCCCTGTACACAATCCCGCAATAACCGATGCAAATGAAATTGCTCCACTTAAATATAGCTGTGTCAGAATCACAGATGCCGCACAGTTAGGGATCAATCCGATCAATGCTGCGATCACCGGCTGGAATACTGTATCCCCCAGCATCATAGCAGAAATCCTGTCAATTCCCAGTACTTCAATACACAGATTTAAAATAAATGTAAATGCAAATAAATATAAGAATATCTTTCCGGTATGACGAAGTGCCGGCTTTACAATTCCGGATGAATGATTGTGACATCCACAGTCATGACAGAGTTCTCCTTCATGATGTGGAACTGCAATTTCCTTTTTAAAGAAAATATCCACCAGATATCCTGCAACGATCGCAATGATCACTTTCGCCAGAAGCAATATACCAATCTTGCCGGCATGCTCCGGATTTCCCATAATAATAAGAATTGCTTCGTCCGATGTTGCCAGAAATACAGCAATCAATGTTCCGATCGTAATAATCCCTCCAGAATATAGATTGGCTGCCATAACCGAGAATCCACACTGTGGAACACATCCTACTACTGCTCCTACTACCGGTCCGGCCTTATCTACTTTTATCATAAGCTTTTTTGTAAAATCACTGGAATAGTGTTCCAGTGCCTCTATCAGCAGAAAGGCCAGAAACAGAAACGGGAGCATCTTAATACAGTCAATCGCCGCATCAGTAAATACATCAATCAGCATTTCCATAATTTCTATCTCTCCTTTATCTATTTTTCATAACATTTTTATTCTAGTTTGTATGTCCGTATTTTTCAAGCAAAACATGCCATTCGGCATTACATATTTTTCTCAGTTATTCTGTAATTTTCAGTCTTTTTTTCTGTATAATACATTATATATAGACTATTTTCACAGAAGGGAAGTGATCATATGAGTACTTTTGAACGAATCCGGTCTTCCGGGTCTTGACTCTATGCTTGATTCCATCCGTATGGGCGATAATGTCGTCTGGCAGGTATCCAGCATGGATGACTATATGCACTTTGTAACTCCACTCTGTAACCAGCTTTATGAAGAAGGAAAGGAACTTTTATACATGCATTTTTCCGGACACCCTGCTCTTCTTCATACATTGCAGCAGGCTTACCAATATCCTGTCGACATCGAATTCACCATCAATGGAACTGATACCGGTGAATTTGTATTTAACCTGTTACAGTGCAGACCGCTTCAGGTCGGCACAAGAAGAGATGCCGTAACCGTTCCTTCGCTCCCAGAAGATAAAACAGTGTTCTCCGTTACCGGTTCTTCCATGGTCGGGTCCCGGGCAGAAGATATTGACTATGTAGTCTTCGTCGACTCCAGGGCTTATTATGAATTCCCGTATAAACGAAAACCAGATATCGCCCATATTATCGGAGACATCAATCATCATTTCCGCAAAAGCAATCAGAACCTGCTTTTGTTCGTACCTGGACGTATCGGAACTTCCTCACCGGAACTTGGGGTTCCTGTAAGCTTTGCCGCGATCAATCACTTCTGTGCAATCTGCGAAATGTCGGACAGTGAAGTTGGATACATGCCGGAGCTTTCTTACGGAAGCCATATGTTCCAGGATCTGGTAGAGGCAGAGATTTTTTACACCGCGTTATTTGACACTCCAAAGACACGGATTTTTAATCGTACTGTTTTTCACAATATGCCTAACATTCTCACGGAAATACTGCCGGATTGTAAAGAGTATGAAGACATTGTAAAAGTATGCCATACGGAAGACATGCATTTGAAGTTATACTCAGATATTCAGAACAGTGAAACCGTACTGGGATTCGAATCATAATCAAATACATCACAACACACAAGAAATGAGCAGCGTACACTGCTCATTTCTGTTTTATACATTATTAGATTATATTCATTGTCAGTTATCTTTTATAGATTCCCTCCAGTATATCTACGGTCCCTTCAATTCCAAGAAGGCTTGCATTCAACAATATCTCATGAGAACTGATGCTTCCCCATTCCTGCCCCGTATGGGTTTCGTAATAGTATTTCCGTTCTCTGTCCATTCGTTTAATGCGGTCGAGAGCCTTCTTCTCAGACACATCGTATCTTTCTGCAATACGTTTGATACGGTCAGCCCTATCAGCACAGATAAATACATTGATACAGTTCGGATTATCCTTCAAGATATAGTCCGCACATCTTCCAACGATTACACATGGTCCGCGTTCTGCAAGCTTTTGATAATTTCCGTCTGTAATTCATACATCTGTTCAGATAACGGCTGTACATATTCTTCCGAATTAATATAGGAAGAATATCCCATCGGTGTGATCAGATAACTGGATACAAACTGTTAAGAGAAGTCTCATCAATTGCCTTTGCCGTCTCTTCTCTGATATCCATCTTCTCTGCTGCCATTCTGACAAGATTGTTATCATATAACGGAATATCCAGTCTTGTTGCAAGAAGGTTGCCGATCTCATGGCCGCCGCTTCCAAACTGTCTGCCTATTGTTATGATCTTATGTGTCGTCATAGGTATCCCTCCTTCGGATGAAAGTATCACGATTTCTTTGTCCCTATTATACCTGTTTCCGTCAGAAAATACCATACATTTCATTCAATTATTCTGTCAATTTTTATACTGCCTGTCGCCTTTCCTCTACCAGAAATCCTTTTTCCCTCAGCTCCTGCTCAATCAGATCCAGCGTCTCTTCGCTGTCGGCACTGACCTTATGATAATGATAGTTGGATGTGATGTTCTTAAGCGGACTGGACTTGCCACTTCGGATATCTTCCATAAATGCTCCGACCTTTCTCCGGGAACTTAAGGCCAGTTCCGCCTCCATCTTTCCATAGACTCTGTGATGGATCATGACATTGTCTACACATCCTCCCAGGTCAACGATCGTATTCAGCTCTTCTTCCAGCTGTTCATCTGTGTGCTGTACTTTAAATATCCGACACACCGTCTTTGGCTGGTTCAATATATAGCCGCGGTTTGTAGATATGATCTCATATCCTGCTGCACGGATCAGTGCGATATCCTGCACGATTACCTGACGGCTGACACTATAAAGGGAAGCAAGCTTTGTTCCGGATACCGGAGCTTTGCTTTCCTGAATCTGTCTGATTATCTGTTCTCTTCTTTCAGATCCATGCATTTCCTGTTGCCACCTCCCATGTTATTTTCCCAAATGATCTATTTATCCATGTATTTTTCCTCCACACACGGTAATCACATCTATTATACCGCATGAAGGTGCTTTAAGGAAATATCTAAAATCGGTGCGGAATGTGTCAGTGCTCCGCTGGAAATATAATCTACGCCGAGAGAAGTCAGTCTGCTGATATTCTCTTTCGTTACATTACCGGAACACTCGGTCTCGGCACGTCCGTCAATGATGCGGATTGCTTCCTGCATCTCTTCCGTGGACATATTATCGAGCATGATAATGTCTGCCCCTGCTTCTACCGCTTCTTTCACCATATCCAGATTTTCAACTTCTACCTCGATCTTACGCACAAATGGTGCATATTCTTTTGCCATCTGAACAGCTTTTGTCACGCTTCCTGCTGCACCGATGTGATTGTCTTTCAGCAACACTCCATCAGACAGATTATAACGGTGATTGTATCCGCCACCCACTCTGACTGCATATTTTTCAAAAATTCTCATATTCGGAGTCGTCTTTCTGGTATCCAGAAGTTTTGTCTTACTTCCCTCCAGAAGCGATGCTACGGAATGTGTATAACTTGCGATTCCACTCATTCTCTGCAGATAATTCAGCGCAACTCTTTCTCCGGAAAGGAGTACACGGATATCTCCGGTTACTTTCCCCATTAACTGTCCATTCTTTACTTCATCGCCATCTTTGCAGAAAAATTCTACTTTTGTATCTTTATCTAATAATTCGAAGACTCTCTGAAATATCTGAAGTCCTGCGATCACACCATCCTGTTTACAGATCAGATCTACTTCTCCGGTTACAGCTTCGTGCATGACCGCATTGGTGGTCACGTCCTCACTTGAAATATCTTCTCTTAATGCTTCCATGATCAGGTGGTCTACCTGTAAAGTCATTGTTATGTTATTCATATTATGCTTGTCTCCTTTATCATTCTTCCTGTTCGTCTGTTTCTGTCCTTTTCCTGTTTATTTTCTATTCATTTTTGACAGATAGCAATTTTATCTATGCATCCGTATACTGCATTTATTATAACATCTTATACCGCTTTACGTTCAGATATTTTTTCCTGTGTTTCTTCTTTTGTAATCTTTGTTGCTGCGCGCTTTTGCAAATACCAGACTTTCCAGAAGTGAATTACTTGCCAGACGGTTAGCACCATGTACACCATTACAGCTTGTCTCCCCGACTGCATAACAGGTGTTCCATAGAAGTCCTGCTGTCTGAATCTACCCAGATTCCACCCATAAAATAATGCTGTGCCGGTAC
>ENA-OQES01000530-OQES01000530.1-human-gut-metagenome-genome-assembly--contig:-NODE-530-length-16015-cov-2.770015_pt1 | contig 16015 bp, 16 predicted proteins | sample MGYA00242798_ERZ504641 | MGnify/ENA primary metagenome ERZ504641 (study PRJEB26092, sample SAMD00036327) | human gut metagenome | host: Homo sapiens | study: EMG produced TPA metagenomics assembly of... | reverse complement strand
TGTCTGGACTTCCTATAATTATTGGATTGGCGGTGAGTCGGAAACGCTTGCTTACTCTGCCTTCTACACGCTGCTTCCGCTATTTGCAATTCTTCCCCACTCGTTATCTTGTCTCCAGGAGAAAAAATTCATCCTATGCCAACCAGATGATTGTGCGTGTCGGCCGTCAGCCTTACTATCTTTCCAAAGGGATCAGGTCTTTGTGATTGTCAAGCATCTGATGCAGGCAGGCCACAGCCGCATCCTGATCGTGAAGATCCAGATTTGTATGCAGGTAGTGTCCGGTATCCAGCATAAAGCCTTTCTTTTCGTAATGTACCTGTTTAAGCAGTGCCCGGGCATCTTCCGGGTTCTCGAAGGTCAGACCCGGCCACCACAGGTTTTCCATGAGGAACCAGAAATGATAGGTCTGCCCGTCCAGAAGTTCATTAATGAAAGATGCAGCGGCATCGATCACTTCTCGGTTCGTGTGCTTCATCTGATAGGTGAAACTTTCTTCCCCGTCTACCTGTACCACATGAAAGACCACATATTCTGCACCCATACGCGTTGCATAGTCCAGATCTTTCCGGTAGTGAGTGATCAGTTCCTCTCTGTTTTGATTCATCCAGTCCTGAAGGCAGCAACAGTGAACGCCGGTTACCATGTCCGGTTGTATCAGTGGACACACGCTGGCCTCCTGATAAACATCCGGTGCTTCTTTGGTAGAATAGGCTAGGGGCATTACTTCCAACCCGTCACAGCCATGTTCTTTATAAAACCGCCGTAAATCCTCTGCTGATGTAAAACGGGTTACATCAGCCAGTGATGTAGTAAAATTCATCTGATACTTCATTCCGGCTTCTCCCCTTTTTCCATATACATTCTCTTTCTTATTCGATGTACTCCACGGTAAATCCTGACTCCTGGCAGTACGCAGCCACTTTGGATCCCCGGTAGCAGCGGATCCTTGCAGCCTTGTTGATGATCCACTCACCGATGTATTCCGGATCATGGCGGATCTCCAGTACCTGCAGACGGGCACATCCATGGAATACCCATTTTTCAATCCGCCGGATGCTTTCCGGAAGCTTTACTTCAGTCAGGTACATACACTTGAAAAATGCTTTTTGCATCCAGCATCTCTACCGTATCCGGAAGTTCCAGGCTTTCCAGGCCACAGAAGTAAAATGCTTCTTTTCCCACCTTTTTCAGTCCTTTTGGGAAACGAACTTTCTTTAATTCCTTGCACTTATAAAATGCCCGGTCTTCGATGGTTTCTACCTTTGGTGGCAGCAGGATGGTATTCAGCGTAGCACATTCATAAAATGCCTTTTTTCTTATCCTTTTTATTTCACTGTCTTTGGTAAAAAGAACCTTTTGTAGCCGCCGGTCAGCCCGGAACAGATCCTCTGAAATTTCTTCCAGACCATTCGACAGATACGCAACACGAAGGGAAGGGCACTCGGCAAAACAGCCGTTCCCCACCCGGTAGATACTGTGTGGCAATGCTACTTCCCGGAGCGCCTTGCTGCACCGGAACGCGTTCGTGCTGATCTCCTGCAGCCCATTTGGCAGTAACAGGTTTTTCATTTTTATATTGGACTGGAAAGCATTGACACCGATCATCTGATAATACGCCGGGATCTTAACGGTTTCCTCTTTCCCGTATCTCGCCGCATTTCTCTGTGTCAGTACCCTCCAGTCATCATTTTTATTTTCATAGTTACACATAAAGTAGTTGTATCCTCCGCAATCCATACCGGAACCCTACGGCTCCAGTATCCCATATTTTTTCCGGATGCGTTCCAGTTTCGCAAGCATCGGTTCTCCCAGCACCGCGAGAAAGATCACCGTGGCACTCCCGTGGATCACATTCATCGGGAAACCGCTTGCATACATCGCTAAAAACGCAGCCTTATTGATTCCGCCCATTCCCATAAAGACGGATGCCGTATCCAGCAAAAATCCATAGATGACCAGCACCGACAGTCCCCCGTAGATGCAAAGCCACAGATGTAAATGTTTCCATTTTCCCCGTTTTCTCCGAAAGATCAGGCCGCCCAGGAATCCCACGATCCCGAAAGCAAACATCTGCCAGGGTGTCCACGGTCCCTGCCCGAAGAAAAAGTTGGAGACAAATCCTGCCAGCGCACCGGTTAAAAATCCTGCTTCCGCGCCAAGCCCGACCCCTGCGATAATGACGATCGCCGCGGTCGGTTTGAACTGGGGCAGCATAAAGAACGCAGCCCTTCCTGCCACCGCAAGGGCAGCCATCACCGCGATCACCACCACTTCCCTTGCCTGCGGCCTCCGGTTTTCAAAAACCAGGAAAAACGGCAGCATCGACAGGATGATGATACACATCGAGATAAAATAATCACTCCGGTCGTTCAGAAAGAAAATCCCGAAAAAGATCACCGCCGGGATTGCTGTCAGGATCAGGACAAAGGCAAGGATCGTCCGCTTCCCGATCCCCGTATCTTTCGTCTCGATTCTGGTCTGGTAATATTCCGCTGCATACTCCTTCCGGGTATCCAGAAGTTTCCCCAGAAACGGGACGATCAGAAGTGCCAGCACGATCTGCAGGTAGGCCGCTGCGGTCAGCTGCACATGGCTGTAGATCGTCAGGTTCATAAAATTGTTCGCACGCCCCTCCAAAAGGTTCAGTGCCATATTGGTATCGGTTGCCCACCACAGGACAGCCGCCGTCATCCCTGTATTCCATAAAAAGGCGAGTCTTCCAAGCCTTTTTGCTTTCAATTTGACCCGGAACGCCTGCAGGATGAAGCACAGACCAAGGATCACACTCACAGCCATCCCGATCCGCAGATACCCGGCGGCCTGGTCTGCCGCCCGGGTCATCGCCTCCGGCACCTGGTAGTTCCAGGCGATCCCTTTTGCTGTCTCTTCCAGCTTCCACAGCATCCCTGCCTGTGCATAGGGGCTGTAACGAAGATCCGGTACGGATACCCAGCGGAATCCGAGCATTGCAATCAGTTCTGCCACCATCGCAAGCACCGGCAGCATCGCCTGGGTATCCATCCCTCTCGCCTGGCTGCTGTCACTGGCTTCCAGCCGTTTTATTCTCTGCATCCTTCGATCACATCCTTTGCTGTTACCGCGTCCGGATACCATTTGCGTGCCATCCGGTTGGCGGCCGTAGTATAAAAACTGTTTCCTGCAAAAAATTCCCGCGCCGGTGCACTCGTCACCACACTTCCGCGGAAGAATAATGCACAGGTATCCCCGTATTCTGCGCAGAATTCGATATCGTGGGAAACCATCAGGATCGTCTTCCCTTCCGCCGTCAGCCCTTTCAGGATCTGTGCCAGTTTCTTCTTATAAAATCCATCCAGCCCCTTTGTCGGTTCATCCAAAAGGATGATCTCCGGGTCAAGCAACAGCACTTTCGCCAGGGCGGCCCGCTGCTGTTCCCCGCCGGATAAGTCATACGGGTGACTTCCCAGCAGATGCCTGATCTCTGTCTTTTCGATGACATCCCGCAGGCGTTCGGTATCCCCGGACATCTCCCGCAGGTCCTTTTTCGACCGTATCCTTAACAAACAGACTCTGTGGATTCTGCGGGAGGATACCGAGAAGTTTTCCATAAAGTTCGCTCTCCCGGTAGGTTCCTAGTTCCTTTCCGTTTAGAAAAAGTTTGCCGCGGTAGGGCTTTTTGATCCGTCCCAGGAGGCGCAAGGTCGTACTCTTTCCGGTTCCGTTGCCGCCGAGCAGACAGTACAGTTCGCCATTTTTGTACTTTCAGGTTCAGGTCGCGCACCACATCCGGGAGTTCCTTTTCATACCGGAACCATACGTCCCGGGCTTCCAGGACAGTCTGTGGCTGCTGATCATCAGATCCCTTTGCTGATTTTTTTGAAAATAATCCGAAGAGAGAGGTTTTTCTGCCTTTCTCTGGGGTATCGACCGTTTCCGATTCCTGTGTATCCGACAAGTTTTTTCAGCTAATTCTCTATCCCTGTCATCTGACATTTTTTCAACTGTTTCTGCTTGATTCTTGCAACTGTTTTCGGAAGTTTTCTTTTCCTCTCTCCACTCTTCCAGCCACTCTCTCCCTTCCCTGACCGTCACCGGACTATCGCCCTCTCCGGAAAGTTCCTCAAAGATCCGCATCGGCACAGGCATCGCCTGGAACATATCATTGTCCCGGATCAGCGACGGTAATTTTTTCCGGTTTATCCATGGCCAGGATGCCGCCGTTTTCCATCACCAGCACCCGGTCGGCGTACGCCAAGACTTCCTCTAACCGGTGTTCGATCAAAAGGATCGTCGTTCCCAATTCTGCATTGATCTTTCGCAGGGTTGCCAGGAAATCCCCCGCCGCCAGGGGATCGAGCTGTGATGTCGGCTCGTCTAACACCAGAAGATCCGGTTGCATCGCCATCACCGCCGCCAGGTTCAGGAGCTGCTTTTGCCCGCCGGAAAGCTCCTCCACATTTTTCTCAAACCAGGTCTGGATCCCGCAAAAAACTTGCCATCTCTGCGACCCGAAGCCGGATCGTCCCCGTCTCATATCCCAGGTTTTCCAGTCCAAATGCCAATTCGTGCCATACTTTATCTGTCACCAGCTGGTTGTCCGGACTCTGGAGCACATAGCCGATCCGCGCCCCCTGCTCCCGCACCGACACCGCGTCCAGCTCCCTGCCTTCAAACAGGATCTGTCCTTTCCGTTCCCCGTAAGGTGCCATCGCTGTCTTAAAATGCCGCAGGAGCGTCGATTTGCCGCAGCCTGATTTGCCACAAACTACCAGAAACTCCCCCTGTTTCAGGGAAAAGTTCAGATCCGTGAGTGCCGGCTTCTCCTGATCCGGGTAGGTAAATGTCAGATTTCTGATCTCAAAGAGCGCCATTTTCTGTCCTCCGCTATATTTAATATCAGGGGCAGCATACATAAGATTCCATACAAGATATATAAAATTAATGCCCCCGCTGTTGTCTCATTCATGATAAAAACCGGGAAATACAGGATCTTCAGTTTTCGAAGGTGCATGCAGAATAACAATGTTCCAAATACTCCCAATAAAAATGCCAGTAATATCCCGTCCCTCCGGTCAAACCGGTAGATACTGAAATTCGTCCTCCCGCGAAGCCCGTAAGCCCGGGATTTCATCGAATCCGCCGTCTCCACACTGTTTTCCAGTGCCCAGGTTGTCGTGATCGAGAGGATTTTCAAGCCATGTGCCACCCGCTGGAAGATATTCCCGTTATTTACATTTCTTCCGATACACTGCTGGGCTTCCGCCACCCGCTTGATCTGCTCCGTAAACCGTGGCACAAATCGCAGTGTCATGGATAACAGCAGCGAAAACGCCGGGATCACCTTCCCGAACAGGTACATGAACTTGTCCGAAGTCATCACCTCATGGAAGACGGAAAACCATGAGATCACCCCCGCCAGCATCAGCCCCGAAGCCAGACCGTAGACGATCGACTCCAGTGTGACGGGATTTCCGTCTTTTAAGTAAAAGAGCATCGTTGCCCCCGCATGGGAGAACAGCGGGTTGGCAGCTGCCGCCAGGAGACAGACCGGCAACATCCCGAACAGGAACACCTTTACGGTTTTTCTCCCTTTCAGATAAATGGAATAACTCACCGAGCCGATCAGCGATAACGCTAAAAATACCGGATGCATATAAAACATCGACAGCCCGATGACGATCACAAAATAAGTAAAATTAATCAGTGGATGATACCCTGAAAAAGTATCCATTCTTTTCTCCTTGTCCATACGTTTACACTTTACGCATCCGTCTGGTAACATTCCATGTATACTTCTATTCCTTTTCACGGTATACGTAAAATACAGTTTTAGGCGTCCCGAAATCCGGGGCGCCTAATCCTTTCCATCTTCAGTTAAGACATGCCTGCTCCCAGGTCTCTTCCCAGGTCACAGGTATAATGCCATTCGATGTTGTCCCCGTCCTGTACCTGGTAACGGCTGCATCCATAGTTTGGATACCAGCCATTCACCTCATACATCCAGCCGGACCACTGCCCGCAGTCCTTCTCATACAGGTTATTGATGCCCTGCACATAAGCACTGTTGTACATGGCGGTAAACTCGGATTCCATCTGGATTCGGTTGTTCTTCATCTCCCGCTGCAGGATGTCATATACTGACTCTCCTTCGGAAAATGTCACGGTCTTCGGACCGTAGATCACACCGTTTGACGGAACCCAGTCCGCCTTACCCTCTGTAAGGTCGCCCATGTTGTTGAGAATTGTGGAACACTCCACATACAGGGTACAGGTCAGCTGTTTGCTGCTGTCCACGGTCTGATCCTGCGGTTCCACCGGATCCGGTTTTCCCTCCGGGATCGGATCGGTATAGTAGTTGTCCGCACTGGCTTCCTCACCGGAAGAAGTGCTTCCATTCCCGTTCGTTCCGTTGCTCTCTGTACTGTCTGCATCTTCTGTGTCTGAGCTTTTTGGAGTCTGGATTTCTTAGAAGAAGAACTCCTTTTTCTTATATTTACTCAGATCTTCATTTTCCTCATCCGATCCATAATGCTCATCTACATACTCTTCATCAATGTACTCAGGTTCCTTGTCACTGTTGTCTTCTTTGACTTCTGACGAATCTTTGGTGTTTCCATCCTCTGCTGAATCTTTCGCAGCCGCGGTCACTGTCGGATCTGCCGAAGCCTGTTCTTCCTTTACTGCGCTGGTCTGGCAGCTGCAAAACAGCAGCGCCAGAACCAGCAGAAGGCAGAGTCCTATGCTTTTCGTTTTCCGTTTCATTTTCCTCCGTCCTTCCTGTCTTTCTCTTTGGAAAGATCCGGTTTCCCCTTTTCTTTCCGTTTGTTATATACAACCACTCCAATAGCCGCACAGCATACCAGGGCGATCAGTCCGATCAGCCCCCAGCGTACCATAGCGGTCTTTTTCTCCGCTGTCGTTGCACCGGTATCCGTATCGTCCCCGTTTCCAAGGACTACCGTTTCTTCCGATGCATCCCACGGCACATCTTCAGCCGCATCCGATGCGTCCTGGATCTCCTGTTTTTCTGCATCCGTACTCTCATCCAGGGAAGAAGCCAGGGCACGTTTTGCGATGAAATAATGGCCGCCTTCTTTCAGGGTGAACTCCATCTTGCCGTCTTTTACAGATACCTTCTTGACATATTCCGCTTTCCGGTTCTCTGTGTCATACGAAAACAGCAACAGGTCATCGTCGTCAAGTTCAGTCTTCAGTGTCACAAGCATCTGTCCCGGGAACGTGCCGGATCCTTCGGTACACAGAATCAGTGGTTTGACTGCCAGCTGTTCGATATCATCCTTGTACTTGCAGTCCGACTGCAGCTTGTACGTCCAATCCTTTGTCAGTTTCACATCTTCACCGTTGATCGTCAGGGTATACGATACGGAATCGGAGATCTTGCCACTCGCCTGCAGGTTTTCATCTTTTCCTTTGATACTTTTCAGTTCTTTGGAAGTGATCTTTCCCTTCGTCTTTGCCTTTGTGGTGTCAGAAGTAGTATTGCTACTCTTATTGCTGCTTTTTGTACCTGAACTTCTCTTTCCACTTGCAGAAGATACTTTTCCCCTGCTCTGGATTGATGCAATTGACATGCCTCCGGTGCGGTTGCTTTTACCGCTGCTTTTCGAAGAAGTGATGGAACCGACTTTTGTGGTCTTATCATCCGAGGAAGTATCCTCCCCCATCTTCGGGGCACTGCTTGCCAGCCAGTAGCGTCCTCCGGTTGTCACATTCATTTTGAGCTTACCGGAAGAAACGGTTGCCGTCTTCGCACTCTGGATCGTCAGCTTGTCCGGGTTCAGCCAGTACAGGTTCCAGCTTCCGTCCTTCACACTGGTCTTTACGGACAGTGTGGCCGTACCGTTCATGCTTCCGCTCTGGGAGAATTCCACCTGCGCCTGTGTGCCGTTTATGGTGTTGCTTCCGGTACCGATCTTGATACCGGCTTTCACATCACTGGCTTTCTTTACAGTTTTTCCATCCCAGGTCAGCGTGTAAGTGCTGCCGCCGGACAGAGTACCCGTATAGGTAAATGCTTCTTTTGTCGCCATCAGGTTTTCGAATACCTTCTTCGGTACGATTCCGTTATCCAGTGCTTCGATCACATCAGCGGCTTCCAGAAGGCTTTCCCCGTTCTGCAACAGTTTCTTCTCATCCTCGCGGAGTGCGGCATACCGGCTCATCAGTTTCTTGACCGTTGCGGTATCATCCTGACAGATCCGCAGCGGATCCACCTGGTTCCAAATATCCTTATCCAGGACATCCACAAGCTTCTGCCGTGCGGCGATGTCACCGAGGTAACCGTTCAGGGCTTTTGGAAAGGGATTCATTTTTTGTCCCACTCTCCAAGAGTATCCAGTTCCAGCAGGTACTGGTTTACCAGGTCTTTGTCACCGATCTTTACCGGTGTGGCGATGGCAGCCACTTTCTTTTCCAGTGCGCTGCGCTTCTCTTCCATTTTCTTTTCTCTTCATTTTTTCAGATCCTCCAGTTTCTGAACCAGTGCTTCCAGTTTATCTGCGTTGGTCACCTGACTCTTTTCCTTTGTCGGTCAGCTTGTCATACGCTTCCTTCACGGAAGTTACGGTATCGGCATCTTTCAGTGTCAGCTTGTCCGCATCCGGTAGTTTGTCTATCCGGTCGATGATCGCTTTCGTCTCCGCATCCGCAGTGGTATGCACCGTCAGTTTCCAGATTTCTGTTTTTCCCATCCCGTTTGGTTACAGCAATATCCAGTTCTGTTCCGTCTGTGACTGTGATTTCACCATCTACCGGTGTACGACCATCTGATCCGCGGAGCCCACTCTTGTAAGTCTTTCCTTTCACCGTCACAACTGCCGCGTCATAATTGCCGATTGGAAGGTTGGTAAAGGTCAGTTTCTTGACATCTGCTCCCACATACAGGTCAGTTTCCGTACCGGCATCTGCGGTAAATACACTGCCATTGTCTGCCTGTGCCATATACTGAGTGGTGTTGGCAATTGGCACGGAAATCAAAGAGGTTGATCCCCTGCTGATACAGGCGGTAGGCTGCAATCGCCTCCATCGCCTGGTCGGTTGCCATGCTGTTCGGACGGTTCTGGCTCTTATCGTCATAATAGGCATGCAGGAAACCGCCGGTTCCGGTACTGTAGTATTTCAACAGACCATCTAACAGGCTTTGTCTGCTGGATGCATTGGTCACTGTCGCCGGGTCGATCCCCATCGAGGTAAAAGCGATGATTGCCTGCGCCACCGATTCGCAGTTGTAGGTGCCACCGTAGTTATAATCCCCGTCTGTGGAGATCTTGCTGCGTAGCACATCCAGCCCACGGTTGACGGCTTCTCTTACCATCTCGTTCTCCGCTGCATGGGGAGCCAGCGCATACACGACCATCGACGTGATATCCAGGTCTAACGACGGGTTCTTATCATCCAGAGACCAGCCGCCACCGGATAATTCTTTGCCAAGGATGTAACTGATCAGGTCTTCCCTCGTATACTTTGCCCCTTCCGGTACTTCATATCCTTTGGAATCCAGGGCAAGCAGCGCCCATGCGGCACCGTTCATTCCCTGTTCCCATGGAGCACCTGCCAGACAATTGTATGTTCCGTCTGCGATCAGGTCATGTCCTCCCACATCCGTCGGATCCCCGCCTGCTGCCAGTACGGCCATGGTCAGACGGTGCCATTCGGTCGGCGTATTGGTGCTGAGTCCTGTGGATGGGTTCGCATCATATTTTTCTTTTACATACGTATTTGCACGGTTTAAGAATGCACTGTAATCTTCCCCGATTCCAGCCGTCCAAGGAATACTACGGTCCAGTCAGACGCTGTACTGCTGACATTTTTCAGGAAATCCGCGGTAAATACTCTGTCATTCGTTCCCCGTTTCCAGCTGACCGTCTGGGAGATCACGGTGTCCAGGTTATAGGAAGCTGCTGCCTGCACCTGTCCGTTCTCATCCACATCCTGATCTGCCGTACCATACAGTTTCAGTTCTTCGTCTTCCTCCCAGGAATCCCCGGAGGCTTCTGTTTTTCTTCTGCTGTCTCCGGAACGGATGTTTTTCATCTTTCCCTGTACCGACAACTTCTGCTTGTTCCGGAACTTCCGCTGCCTGTGGAGTATCCGTTTTGGCAGTGTCTTCATTTCCAGTAACCACCGGTTCTTCTGTCGGATCAGCAGTACCCTCCACGGCCTCTGTTTCTGCCGCTTCCGCTACTTTTGCTGAAAATTCCTCAGAAACAGTCTGAGCCCGGACTGTAGCCGGGCAAAGACTGAGAACCATGGTAGCCGCCAGAAAAAGACTGATGACTTTATTTTTCATTACTCTTCCTCCGTCTGTACTCCTGTGATTCTTTTTTCTTTTTATAATAGAGAACTAACTCCTGCAAGTACGCCTGTCGCTGTGATCAGTCCTGCGATCGGGAAGAGGATATCGGTATCATCTCCTGTCTTCGCACTTGTGACTTTTCCAGTGCCGGATACCGCAGTGGTTTCGTTTCCAGTTCCTGTGCTTCCACCACTCAGGTTGCCATTGGTAAACGTTCCGGTAGAACCATTATTATTGCTGCTTCCGTTTCCTGTGCTTACTGTGGATGCAGGTACAACCACACCGAAAGATCCGGTACTATTTGCTGTTACGCTTAAGATACCATTGCTTACAGTTCCGCTCAGGGTTTCGATCTTGCCGTTACCTTCGTGAAGTACACTTAAGGTCTGTCCGTTATAGGAGGTTCCCACCTGGAAGTTCACGGTAAGTTTGTCGTTCCATTCCACCTCTTTTCCGTCTTTGTACAGTGCTACATTGTACAGACGGATCAGGGCTTCTTTGGAACTGATCATGTTCTGCATCTGTTTTACCACATCATCGTCTGCTTTCAGGGCGGTCAGGCGCAGTTCATAACCGGAGAGTTTTCCGGTTACAGAGATCGGATAGTTCTGGTAGGTCAGTGTTACGCTGTCCTCGTCCTCATCCTGCTTCGGATCATCCGATGGGTTCGGGTCCGGGGTCGGGGTCGGATTCGGGGTTACCTCTTCCAGACGTTTGATCTCTGCCTCTCGCTCTTCGAGTGCTTTCAGGGTATCTTCAGATACATACTGTTTCTGCTCATCACTTAAGTTGTCATATGCATATCTTGCTGCTTCCACAGCGGTCTTATCGGACAGGCGCAGATCTTTGACAGCCGGGAGGCTGTTGATCCGGTCGGTTACCTTCTTCGCCGCTTCCGCATCTTTCTGAAGCCATCCGATCTGGTTTTCAGCTACCAGAAGTTCACCAAGGAGTCCGCTGTCTATCAGCTGCTGCTTCTGGTCGTTATTCAGGGCGTTGTAAGCATCCCGGGCTTCCTGTACCTGGTCAGCATCTGCTACTGTCAGGTCATCGACGGCCGGAAGGGCTTCGATCAGTTCTGCCACATGGTCTACGCCTTCCTGTAACGCATCCAGACGGTCTTCTGCTGCTGTCAGCTTTGCCAGTGCTTCCGCAGATACCCGGTCTTTCAGGCCTTCTTTGATCTCATCCAGAGCCTCATAAGCGTTCCGTGCTTCCGTTACCGCTGTCTCATTTGCAAACAGGATATCTTCGGCTGCCGGCAGTGCATTCAGTTTTTCATTGACTTCGTCCACTGCTTTCTGGTCAGCTGCTTCTTCCTTTAATACATTCAGGCGGTCGATCACATCGTTCAGTTTAGTAAGGCTGTCCGGAGATCTCTCTTCCAGATCTGCCTGCTGTTCCTCACTTAACGCATTGTAATGTGCCAGTGAGCTTGCGATCGCAGTTTCATTTTCCAGGGTTACATTCTCTGCATCCGGAAGTGCTTCGATCTCTTTGATCAGTTCATCAACCGCTGCCGCATCCAGAAGTTTTGCGATCTGTTCCTCTGCCAGTACCAGCGTTCCATATGTTTCTGTTGTCACATAGTCTTTCTGGTCGTCGGTCAGATTTCCGTATGCGGTTCTTGCTGCCACAACGTCTTCCTGATCTTCCAGTGTCAAATCTTTCACAGCCGGAAGTGCCTTGATCAGATCTGTCACTTTAGCGGCTGCTGCCTTGTCATCTGCTTCTTTTTTCCAGTCTGTGAGTTTGTTTCCGCAGCGGTCAGGGCATCGTAATTTGTTACATATCCCTTTTTTCCTCACGGCTCAGTTCCTCGTAAGCTTCCTTGCTGCCGTGATCTTTGCTTCACACTCATCCGTCAGTTCAATCGTTTCACCGATCTGGTTGATCTTACCGGTGACTGCTGCTGCACGCTGTTTTGCACCCGGAGTCTCGTCTGCTGCTTCCAGCCACTTGTTCCAGGTAGATGCATTACCAGCACTGCCATAGCTTCCGTCATCGTTCTTCATGTCAGCCTGTTCGGTTTTGTAATCATCGATGTAATGCCAGATGATCTCATCACCGGTACTTACATACCAGTCATTCATTCCCATGCTCGGGTGTACGCCGTTGACGGTATACATCCAGCCGGAGTTTTTACCGTGTCCTTCTCTCTCAGTTCAAAACCACCGCAGGATTCCGGTGCTGTGATTGCACTGATGTAGTTCTTTTCCATTCCTTCATAAGAAAGCCGGCTTCTTTCAGTGCAGCCTCAAAGACCTGTCCAACGGTTACGTTATCCCCGTCAAAAGTATAGGTTCCGGTTGCGATCCATGTTGTATAGGCATGTACCGCTTCGTTGTCGCTTCCTTCTTCCCCGTGTTTGGTATCACCGATCAGACGGAAGGTGACTTCTGTCTTTGTGGGGTCTGCTGACGGGTTATCCGGTTTCTTGACATTGATCGTACTCATCGTAGCAGTCAGAATGTTGTGACCGTCTTCATCTTTCAGCACTGCCGAAAAATTAATGTGTTCCCAACGTCAGCGTACGGGTGTCGATTGTCACTTCCCCGTTTTCATCGGTTGTGGCAATGAACTCTTTTCCGTCCTCATCTGTCGTTGTTATCGGAGTATTACCATCATAAATCTCTGCTCCTGCTATTGTCGCTGCATCTGCATCCGTTGCATGTACAGCGGTTCCGTTCAGTGTCAGGATGATGCTGTCTCCCCGTGTCACTTCCCCGTTTTCCGGTGTCAGCCGCGCCTGTTTCATACCGCTCCATCCGGAGTTGTAGAACAGGTCGATCTTATCATCTGCGTTCGCCAGCGTATTTGCCGGGTCACTGCATTCGATGCCGTTGACCTTGCATATCCATCCTGCTTTCTTTCCATTGTTTTCGGTAATGGAATCGTCCACAAGAACGAATTTGCCTCGGTAACACTCGAAGTCTGTTCCGCTTGCTTTTGCCGCATCCAGAAGTGCATGCAGGACGGTATATCCTCCATGGTTGTACTGGACATAACGGTTTGCCGCCAGATCCTCTGCCGTCTGCTGGATCTCAACGCTCCTTGTCGGGCAGAATACGGTACTCTGACCTGCAAGCTGTACGGATACCGTTCCACTCTGTTCCGGAACTTTCTCCAGATCCGTTACTTTGATTACCTGAGTTGGCTCTTCATCGGTCACTTCAAAGTTGTCTGTTGTAGTCAGGTAACCGGTCTTAGATACATGGTAGGTATACGTTCCGTTTTCCAGTGTGTAGGTTCCATCTTCGTTCGCCTTCATGACTTTGTTTCCCTGCATAACCAGCACGGATGCGCCGTCCGGGATCTCGAAAGTGGTCTGTTTGGCTGCGGTACGACGGGTGACATCGATAGTGTAGGTACGGGATTTTCCAATTGCTGCGTTACAAGTTATTTTTAACGTATTAGTACCTACTGTTAAAGGAATTGTATCCCCTTCTTTATATTCTTTTTCAGAATCATTGAGTGTAATAGAAACATCTTTCAAAACAGGTTTGTTAGGGTTAGTTCCCATTTTAATTACACTTGATGTTACTTCTAATCGAATATTATCAACGTCATTCGAAACAGAAGTTGTAAAATGTTTTTCACTTCCTATAAAACCATAACCTAAATCTTGTGTGATGGTATTTCCTTCTGAATCTTTGTAGGTTATATCATCTGCTTTTAAAATTCCATCCCATCTATCAAGCTTTCCATCTCCTGATGCAGACAAAATTTTTAATGTTTTCTGGAATAAAAGACACATTATTATGTTGTCCAATCATATATAAATGTGTTGCATATGTCATTGGAGTTCCACTGCTGGGTAATACAATAGTTTCAACATGCATTTCTTTGGATGTTCTAAGCTTAGTGCCGGTATATGACAATGGATTCCCATATATTTTTCCTAATTTACCACCTATGTCATCTTCCATAAATGATTTTGAAAAATCCATCTCCTGGACAACAGCTTTACTGTCATCGTTTCCCAGCCAATATCTTACAAGTAACTTTGCATTTTCATCGTTTTGCAGTAACTCAGCTCCGACATTTACATTGCATTTCATAGTAACGCCATTAACTATTACAGAACGATTTACATTCTGATTAACATCTTTAGAAGATGTTGCAAACACAGCTCCTGTTCCCTGAACAATCGGACTTGAACTATTTGTCAACGCCACTCCAAGTGCTTTCAATAATCCAGCCGAACGATTTACAGCCTCCTCATAATCGTCATTTGATTCAACCGTGAAAGAAATTTCTGGAAGATATGCCATTTTTCCATAATCAATATCTGGATTATTTCCTCCATTCCAATAAGTCGCCATGGAATTTCGTGTAAGTCTACGGTGCGCTCCATCTGTCGTTCCCCATGCATGCGTAGTTAATGCCCCTTCCGTAATCTTGTAAATTCCTGCATCTTCATCCTGTAATTTAACAATAAAACTACTTCCTGCCATATACTGTCCGAAGTGTGCGGTATAGTCCACACCATTAGTTTTACATACAAAATCCACTCCACCTGGATTATAGATTGCTGACATTTTAAACAATGGAGGTATCATATTTTCTAATGTTACTTTAGCCGTATCTCCAGTTTCTAATTTTTTGACCTGGACGGTATACATTGTCGATAGTAACATCCAGACCTCTTGCAAGAATTACATGATATGTAGTTGCATCTCCTGCTTTTATTTCGACAATATTTCGTCCTTCTGATAATTTAATAGTATAACTTTGTTTTCCATCCTCTGTTTCATTTGGCTGATATGTTGTCCATGAACTATCTGTCAACCAATCTGATGGGTTGGCACTCAATTTCCCATTTGTAACTGTAATCGGAGTGTGTACACGTACTGATGTGATTTTTTCTGTATTTTTACTCCTGTTTTTGCTGTAGGTGAAAAAGTATATTCTGCCGAATTATTCATGTCATATGAAACACCGTTTGCATCTTTTTGACTCTTAAGATAATAAACAGTACGACCTTCTATCATATCAATATTAGAAGTAATTTCGGTTTCATATTTGCTTCCCACATGTACAACAGCCATACCGGTCAACTCAGGTAACAACGCACTATAAAGATAACTTCCAGTGCCACTTGTAGCAGAAGATGTTTCTACTGCATCATAATAAAATGCCACCAGAACAGTTCCTTCTTTGTTGGCATGAATACGTCCAAATTGTCCGATTTTATCATCCTTTGTCACTTCGACAGAAGCAATCTTTTCATCCCCACCCAAAATCACATAATGCCATTCTGGATCATTGTGCTTATTACTTACACCATCTTCAACAGCCTGCCATGCACGCAATGGTACCAGATCAAAATATTCTCCAACTTTTAAATCAATTTCACTGTTCTCCGGTAAGTTTGTCAGCATGCTGGCATAGATTCCATCTTTTTCCTGTTCTCTGTGTATCTGTGTTGGATTATTTTCTAGCGGATTCAATGTTATCTCTGTATGATCTGCATTCCATTTACCGTCCAAATTTTTAGTATATCTGGTTACTTTTCCTTCTTGACGAAGCATATAAGTAAAACCTTCTGGAACATCATAGTAATAAGTATATCCATTCTTTTCTTCACTTTTATAGGTTTCCCAGTTTCTGGCTGTATAAAATTTTAGCTGCCACGTTGTATAAACTTCCATTCCAACTGGTGCTTTTATCGTAATATACTTTTTCTTCAAATATGGGATTTTTCCAGTATCTAAG
>ENA-OQES01000529-OQES01000529.1-human-gut-metagenome-genome-assembly--contig:-NODE-529-length-16017-cov-8.720957_pt1 | contig 16017 bp, 14 predicted proteins | sample MGYA00242798_ERZ504641 | MGnify/ENA primary metagenome ERZ504641 (study PRJEB26092, sample SAMD00036327) | human gut metagenome | host: Homo sapiens | study: EMG produced TPA metagenomics assembly of... | reverse complement strand
TGTGGCTGAGCGACAGCAAGCGCCCGGATTCCGACATTCCGCCGGTTCCGATTCCCGAATCCCTGAAGAAAAGCGCACGGATTGACCAACTGATGAGCGATACCGAAGCATTCGATACCCTCTTCGACGACAAGGCCCGTGCCGCCCATGCGGCCGGGCCTGTCGGCTATGACGAGGAAGGCGTGCGCCAGGCAGTACGCCTGTTTCTGAAATCCATTGGCGAAGACCCGGACCGTGAAGGGCCTGCTCGACACCCCCGACCGTATTGGGCGTGCCTGCAAGGAGCTGTTCGCAGGCCTTGGACACGGCCCCGAGGAAGTGCTCAAAACCAAGTTCAAAGTCGATACCGACGAAATGGTGCTGGTACGCGATATTGAACTCTTCTCGGTATGCGAACACCACCTGCTGCCGTTCCATGGCGTGGCCCACGTCGGCTATATTCCGTCGAACGGCCAAGTGGCGGGCTTAAGCAAGCTTGCACGACTGGTGGAACTGTATGCCCGACGTCCGCAAGTGCAGGAGCGCCTCACCCAACAGGTGGCCGACGCGTTGATGGAAGGTATCGAAGCACGTGGCGTGATCGTAGTCACCGAATGCGATCACATGTGCATGGCCATGCGTGGCGTAAAGAAGGCACAATCGCGTACGGTTACATCGGCGGTGCGCGGCTGCATGCGAGACGCGACGACGCGAGCCGAAGCCATGAGCCTGATCCTGTCGCAGCATGCGTGATCGGCGCGACTGCAGCAAGTCGAATCGTAAATACCAATAACCGGATATAGGAGGGGAAACCGGATGACCATTGATATGAAATCGATTCATGATAGTGACCGTACGCTGGTGATGGGCGTGCTCAACATTACGGAGGATTCGTTCTCCGATGGTGGGCTGTGGCTCGATCCTGCGAATGCGAAAGCGCACGGCGAAGCGATGATGAAAGATGGGGCTGACATCATCGATATCGGCGCCGAATCCACTCGCCCCGGAGCCAAGCGTGTCAGTGAGGAAGACGAGCAAAACCGCGTGCTGGGTGCTGTGGATGCGCTGATTCCGGAAGGCGCGGTGCTGTCCATCGACACTACGCGCGCATCGGTGGCTCGCATGGCGTTGGAGCATGGTGCGCAGATCATCAACGACGTGTCCGGCGGTCAGCTGGACCGCGAAGTGCCCCCATGTGGTGGCCGAACACGCGGAAAGCCTTTACATTGTGCAGCATTGGCGCGGTTGGCTTGCCGGCTCCGCAGGCGACGTGCCTGACGCTAATACGTCCGTGTACGCCAATGGCGTGGTGAGCGACGTGTATGACGAACTCATGAAGCAGGTCGACGACGTGCTTCAGGCAGGCGTCTCGCCGTCACAGATCATCATCGATCCGGGTCTTGGATTCTCCAAACCGAGCGTCGAACATAACTTCCCGCTGATGGTGGCGTTGGAGCGGTTCAACGCCACCGGGTATCCGGTGCTGATCGGAGCCTCGCGCAAACGATTCGTCGGCGCGGCGCTTGCCGATGCCGGTATCGACGAGCCAAGCATGGGCAGCAAAGACAATGCGACCGCCGCCATCAGCGCCTTGTGCGCCGAATATGGAGCGTGGGCCGTGCGCGTGCATGACGTGGAGAAAAGCCGTGACGCGGTGGCGATCGGCAATGCGTGGCGTGCTTTCGCTAACGCCTGATACGCGGTGCTCGCATACGTCGTGCGTTCCTGACAGCGTAGGAGCGGCAACGCATTTCCACCATTAAACCTTGAGATATGCAAAGAAAGGCTGGCATGGATCAGATTCGATTGACTGGCGTTCGCGCGGTCGGCAAACACGGTGTGCTTGATTTCGAACATGAGCGTGCGCAGACGTTCGTCGTCGACGCCACGCTGTTTCTGGATCTTGCGCCAGCCGGGCATTCCGACGATCTGCACGACACCGTCGATTACGGTGCCATCGCCAAAGGAATAGTCGCCATTATCGAAGGCGATCATGTCGATCTCATCGAAAAACTGGCCGATCGCATTGCCAGCATGATTCTTGAATATCCTGCTGTGACGCGAACGCAAGTGACCGTGCATAAGCCGAGTGCGCCAATCGTCGTACCATTCGACGATGTGAGCGTAACCGTGGAACGTTCTCGTGAAACAACTTCGGCTGCATCGCAAGTGCATCATGCCATCATTGCCATGGGTGGCAATCAGGGCGATGTAGTGGCCACCTTGCGTGACGCGGTGCGTTCGATCGACGGACTGGCGTCCACTCAGGTTACGGGCATTTCGCCGCTGTACCGTACCGATGCGTGGGGCATGCCCGATGGTACCCCCGACTTTTACAATGCGGTTGTTTCCGTGACCACCAAGCTATCGGCAATGGAGCTGTTGCGAGGATTGCAGCGCATCGAAGCCGAACATGGTCGAGTGCGTACCGACCATTGGACTTCGCGCACACTTGATCTGGACATCATCGATTTTGACGGTCAGAGCAGCGACGATCCGGACCTGACGCTGCCTCACCCCCGTGCATGGCAGCGGGCGTTCGTGCTGGGGCCGTGGCTGGCGCTCGAACCCGATGCCGAACTGCCGGGCGATCATGCCGGTTCCGTGGCTCAACTCCTCCATGAATCGACCGATCGCGACCATATCGACGAAATCGCAGATGATTGGATGGTGGAAAGCCCGACCGGCTACGGTACCGACGACCTCGCCTGCGATGCCAATAATGCGGGCGATGCGGATGATATGGGCGAAGCGTATGATGCGATCGATTCCAGCGATTTGCCGGAAGGAACCGCCGCAGCCAAAGTGGCCGCACTCGCTTCTGCACAGCTAGAACCCGCATCGAAACGTGCGGTGATCTCACTGGACAGCCCAGCAACCGATGCCGAACAGCAGTTCCGCATGGCCATCGTCACATTGGACGGCATTCCCGGCAACCAAGTCGAGGGCATCTCACCCCTCTACCATGTGAGCCAACTCGACGGACTCCCCGACAAAATGGCCGCGGTAATCCAGATTTCCACGCGCATGGGCGCCCATGATCTGATCGAAGCATTAAGCAATGTGGAAGCCTCCGTCGGCGAAGACTTCGATCTCGACCTGATCGACATGGAAGGCGTGACATGCGATGAGCCTGACTGCAAGGTGCCGTGGCCCACCGCACGCAACCATGCCGCAGTGCTTGCGCCATGGCTCGACATGGATCCCGATGCGCGACTGGGCAAGGATCCGGTATCATTCCTGCTGGCCATGGCCCCCGATACCGCGCAAGTGGGACTGCTGACCGACAATTGGATCATCGGAGGTACGCTATGAAAGCGCGCAGAACCCCTTGGTGGTGCTATGTTCTCGCTGCCGCATTAGGATTGCTGGCCGGTATGGGATTGGCGAAATATGGCGAGATTTCAGGTTTGCCATTGGTCGGCGCTCCATGGATCGTGCCCGTGGTGTTGGCGATTCTGGGATTCGTCGTGCTGTATATGGCATTGCAGATCCACAAATACACCACCACAGATCCCGAAAAACGCGCGCAGCTGGAAACCTTTGGACCCGCAGAAGGCGTTCGCCACACTGGTGTCATGCAAAGCGTTGGGCGTGGCAGGAGCGGCGTTGGCCGGCTGGTATGGTGGGCAGCTCATCATGAGCCTGCCACATGGTGAGGCGACGTTCTACAGTCAGGCCATCCTCGAATGCGCGATCGCGGCAATCGTATGCATCGCTGACATGATCATCGGCATTGTGGGGGAGTGGTTGTGTCAAAATCCCACCAATCGACGGCCCGGAAAGTCCGAAAATGAAAACGGCCACGCAACGAAACCGTTACGCGGCCGCGGCAACCAAATCGGCAGCCCAAACGAAAGCCTGATTGTCCTTACTTCTTCAAATCCTCCTCAGGAACACGGATCATCGCCTCCTGAGTCATGCAGGCAACAAGCTCGCCATCCTGCGTGTATACCTTCGCCTGCCCCAAGCCACGGCCGTGAGCCGCGGTAGGCGTATCCTGCACATACAAATGCCACTGATTGATGTCGATATCGCGATACCACCACATCGAATGATCGATCGAAGCGAACGAAATGCCAGGCGTGGCAATACTTAACCCGGCACGACGCAACACCGGCTCCAGCATCACCTGATCGCAACCCATAGCCAACATCGCACGATGCATGACCTGCGGAACGTCAACCGTGCCGTCGGCCTTCATCCACACCAGCTGCTTGCCGGAATCGTTACTGGCGCTCTTCTTATCGGCACCCAGCATGATCGTGCGCGTCACATGACGAATGTCGAACGGCGACTTTTCCGCATAGTATTTGGCATACGAAGACTTTTCGGCAAACGGCTCCATCAGCTGCTTCGCACTGGTCAACGTTTCCGGCTCCGGCACGCCTTCCGGCATGGGATCGGCGAACTCAATGCCATCCTGACCCTGCTCCTGGAAGCTGGCGATGGCCGTCAGAATCGAACCCTGAGCCTGCGTGACATTCACGCGACGAGCGGAAAACGAGCGGCCATCACGCAGATTCTCCACATCAAACAGCAAATCCTGACGAATATCGCCGGCGGAAATGAAATAGCCATGAATCGAATTCGGCAGACGAGATGGCGGAACCGTTTTGGATGCGGCCATCATGGCCTGCGCGATCACCTGACCGCCGTACACGCGGCCAGTGGGGAAATACAGGCTTTCGCCATTCACATATGTGTGGCTGCGGTACGTGGAAGGCGTGCCCAGCTGAAGCACCTTCGCCAACCGTTGTAACGGAGTTATTGCTGTCTGCGCTGTCTGTGTCATAACGGGCCTCGATTCTTTGAGTCGCATACGATAAACGCTTCGTTCTGGAAACGAGTCTACGCAAGGGCGGTAAATTTCGCCGGATTGTTTTGTAACGAATGCGTGAGAAGCGTGAACGGCAGGTAATCGTCAAACGATTCACATACGGCAAAGCGCCGCACTTCGTAACGAAGCACGGCGCTTTGCTGAAATTTGCGAGTAACGTTCGCAATTATGGTCTTGCTTCGCAAGGCTCATTGTTGCCTTCGTTCGGCTGTCGCCTCACTCAGGCCAAGCCTACAGACAGTCCACAGGACTGTCTGCTTAACGGCTTAGCGGGTCAGCTTGCGATGGAGACGGTGGGGGCGAGCCGCGTCTTCGCCAAGACGGGCGATACGGTTCTCCTGATAGGCCTGGAAGTTGCCTTCGAACCAGTACCACTTGGCCGGATTCTCATCATCGCCTTCCCACGCGAGAATATGCGTGGCCACACGGTCGAGGAACCAGCGGTCGTGAGAGATCACCACAGCGCAGCCCGGGAAGCCGAGCAGTGCGTTTTCAAGCGATTCAAGGGTTTCAACATCAAGATCGTTGGTCGGTTCGTCGAGCAGCAGCAGGTTGCCGCCCTGCTTCAGAGTCAAAGCAAGATTCAGACGATTGCGTTCACCACCGGACAGCACGCCGGTGAGCTTCTGCTGGTCGGAACCCTTGAAACCGAAGGACGCCACATATGCGCGGGTCGGCACTTCAACGCCGGCAACCTCGATGAAGTCAAGACCGTCAGACACGGCCTCCCACAGGTTTTTATTCGGGTCAAGACCAGCACGATTCTGATCGACATAGCTGATCTGCACGGTCTCACCGATCTTCAGTGAGCCAGACGTCAACGGTTCAAGGCCGACAATGGTCTTGAACAGGGTGGACTTACCCACGCCGTTCGGGCCGATCACGCCGACAATGCCGTTACGCGGCAGCGTGAAGCTCAAATCGTCGATGAGCACGCGGTCGCCGAACGCCTTGTGAATATGCTCGGCTTCCAGCACAGTAGAGCCCAGACGCGGACCAGCCGGAATCTGAATCTCGGAGAAGTCAAGCTTCTTATTGTTACGAGCCTCCTGCTCCATCTGGTCGTAACGTTCCAGACGAGCCTTGTTCTTAGCCTGACGGGCCTTCGGCGAAGAACGCACCCAATCAAGTTCGCTCTTCAAGCGCTTGGCGAGCTTGGCGTCCTTGGCGCCCTGGATCTCCATACGCTTGGCCTTCGTCTCCAAGTACGTGGTGTAGTTGCCCTTATACGGGTACAGCTGACCACGGTCGACCTCGCAGATCCACTCAGCCACGTTATCCATGAAGTAACGATCGTGGGTAACGGCGATGACGGCACCCTTGTACTGGTGCAGGAACTGCTCCAACCACAGAATCGACTCGGCATCAAGATGGTTGGTAGGCTCGTCAAGCAGCAGCAGATCAGGAGCTTCCAGCAGCAGCTTGCACAATGCCACACGACGGCGTTCGCCACCGGAGCACACCGTCACCGGAGTATCCGGATCCGGGCACTGCAGAGCATCCATAGCCTGCTCAAGTTGAGAATCAAGATCCCAACCGTTTGCGGCATCGATATCGTTCTGCAGCTTGCCCATCTCATCCATCAAAGCATCGAAATCGGCATCCGGATTGGCCATCTCTTCGCCAATCTGATTGAAACGAGCCACCTTTTCAGCGATCTCACCGAACGCCATCTTGATGTTCTCGCCAACAGTCTTGGTGTCATCCAGCGGCGGTTCCTGCTGCAGAATGCCGACGGTATAACCCGGAGTCAAAGAAGCCTCGCCATTAGACACGGTGTCGAGTCCGGCCATGATCTTCAGCAGCGTGGACTTACCCATGCCGTTCGGGCCAACAACGCCAATCTTCGCGCCTGGCAGGAAGCTCAAAGTCACGTCATCGAGAATCACACGGTCGCCGAAGGCCTTGCGGGCCTTGATCATCTGGTAAATGAATTCAGCCAATGTTGTGTTCCATCCTTAAGAAACGTTGGAATTCCAGCGTGTTGCATGAGCGGTCAACGGAAACTCAATCAAGGATTCCGGAACGCAACCCACGCACAATACCGTGCATGATTATCCCATACCCCATCTACACGGCGGTATGGGCGAAAGTCGTGCGCTCAGGCAGTAAGCGGAAGCAGCAGATGCTCATGCAAAGCAGGACGAACGATATTGTCGAAATCGCCAGATTCCGGGCATTGAATCGCAACAGCCAAACCCTGCTTCGGCAAAACCGTAGTGATCTGACCGTACGCACCATCCGCACGATATGCCCCCTCATAAGGCGACATCCAGAACTGATAGCCATAACCGCACGTCCAAATATTGCTATACGGAGTGTCGATCTGCTTACCGGAAGCCTGCTTGACCCACGATTCGCTGACAATGCGCGTGCCATGCCAAGTGCCATCATTCAAATAGACCTGGCCAAGTTTCAACATATTCGCAAGCGACATGTAGATCCCGCCGCCTGCAATCGGATGACCTTGCGGATCACATTCCCAAACAGGCCAACCCTGATCCAACTTGGAAAAAATCATGCCATACAAATACTCGCCAAGACGCATGCCGGCAGCCTGCTCCAACATGCGGCCCGCCAAATCAGAATCCGCAGACGAATAGCAGAACGTGCTGCCGGGCTCCACCTCAACCCTGCGAGAGAACATGTACCGTAAATAATCAGGCGCACCAACACCACTGCGCCGGTCAGGGTTCATCAAATACGCATGATTGAAACCGCTCGACATAGTCAGCAAGTGCCTCAGCGTGATCTGACCCAACTCCAGTTGCGCATCGGAGGGAACATACTCGGGGAACGAGTCGACCAATCGCGAATCGAGCGACAGCAAGCCATCTTCAATCGCAATGCCGATAGCCGTCGAAACATAACTTTTCGTATGGGAATAAATATTGCGATCCTGGTCGGGAACGAAATGACGTTCCGCGATAATGGCGTCGCCATCCGCAATCGCAACGGCTTCGACGGGCAGGGACTCGCTTTCAATGAGTTTGACGAAATCGTTGAACATATTGATGGCACCCATGAAATCTCCTTTGACACTGCCTTACGGTGCATTACGGAAACTGTAACGTAAGGCAGTTACGTACGATTGCTACATCAAACGATTTTTCCTAAGCCTGTCGCTAGATGGAGCGCCCGAAAAGCCGCTAGGTGCCATGCCTGAAAAAGTCGTTAAATGATAATGCCTTCGCAATGATCGATCTCGTGCTGGATGATCTGCGCGGTGAAACCAGTGAATGTGGCATGACGCTCGCGGAACTTGCGATCCGCATACGAGACCTCGATGCGCTGGAAGCGGACCGTGCGGCGCTCGCCTTTGAGGGACAGGCAGCCTTCGGAGGTGTCGTAGGCGCCGTCTTTCGCAGTGATCGTCGGGTTGAACATTACGAAGATGCGACCGCCGAAATCCTCGTCCACGAATGCAATGATGCGCTTCGAGACGCCGATCATGTTTGCGGCCATGCCGACGCAGCCGTTGCGGTGTGCGTCGAGTGTGTCTTTGAGATCCTGCGCGACGGCAAGATCCTCGGGCGTATTGAGCGCCTCCGCCGACGGCTGGCTCAAAAACGGAATGGACGTCATGATTTCGCGCTGCATGTGATGTTTCCTCTCGCTGGTTCCTTTGCTGGTCTGCCAACATTGTATGGCGTTATTGTGCGACGCCGTACGGCGATGGGACGGATGACCGGTTCGCGCCTATCCTTTTACGGAATGTCTCGTGGCGATTTTGAAATGTGGGACCGCAATCGACGCAATATGCTTGGAACCATGGATGACATGCCTCAATATCGGAAATACATGACGCAGGCGCTGGAACTGGCCCATAAGGGAGCCGGTTGGGTGAATCCGAATCCGTTGGTCGGCACGGTGGTGGTCCGCGACGGCGAGATTCTCGCAGCCGGATACCACGACCGCTACCGCGGACCGCATGCGGAACGCATGGCCTTCGACTACGCCGACGAGCATGGTGTCGACATGCATGGAGCCACGGTCATCGACACTCTCGAACCTTGCTGCCATGTCGGATCGCAGCCGGCATGCACCGATCTAATTCTTTCGCACGGCATAACGCGCGTCGTGGTCGGTTCGATCGATCCGAATCCCATCGTGGCCGGCAAAGGACTTTGCATTCTTGAGGAAAACGGTGTGGAAGTGGTATATGACGTGATGCGGGCGGAATGCGACGCCATCAATCGCCATTTCTTCCACTACATCACCACAGGAATGCCGTACATTGTGGACGGCAGAAAACATGCGGAGGAATCTGATGCCGAATACGCTGTACGTCGACGCGGGCTATATGACATGTATGCGGCGGTGTTGGGCATATGTCCGATTGGTGGCCGTGCGGGTGCCCCGGGTAATTCGAACGGTACGGAAGGATCGGTGGGAAGTGCCGCACGCCTTTCGGGTCGGACGGATCGGCTGGATGTTTCAGATGGTGCCTTTGCCCATTTCGACGGACCGGTCCAAGCTGTGGCTGCTAACGAGGTGGTGGTCGGAAGGCACAAGCCGTTGCATCTCGACATCCGTGCGCTCGCCGATACGGAACCCGACGAATGGCTGCGCGAACTCGGCCGCCGCAAAATCGATAGCCTCGTCGTCGATGATGATGACGTTTTCGAAATACTGTCTTCGATCTGACGAAAAAGGGATATGCCTATGCCGTGTTTTCAGTTTGAAATGTCCTATATGTGGCAGTTTTTGGCATTTCAGAAAAATGATTTCCGTTATATGTGGCAGTCTCCCAAGGAAAATCTCGTCTAGGGGGTACTGATTGGGGTCTTTTGAGGCTTGAAACCGGTCTGGTCTGCCACATATAGCGGTTTTGGTTTTTCTGGGGATGACAAATCTGCCACATATAGTGGCTTTCAGATGAGAATCTTTCTGCTTCCATTGGCGAGAGACGTTATGCGGATGTGTATCCTCCCTGAGGACATTCTTTGACAGAGCATGATGGGCTTGCTTAATCGTTGGCTCATCCGGTCGGCCACACGTTGCGCGAGTGCCCGTTCCTCGAAGTCGTTCATAAGGTTTTCGGCGGTCACTTGAATGTATGCCCAACCGTCGTCTTCCAAGGCTTCACGTCTCTTGCTGTCGGCGAGCCATTGGCCGGCGTGATGTCTTCCGTCGTATTCGATGGCCACTTTTATATCTGGATAGGCCATATCCAAAAGCACGATTTTCCCATTGTTCAGTCGAACCTTCCAGTTGACTTGCGGACATGGTAGCCCATTGCGAATCAGAGCGATTCTGCAACGGCTTTCCTGCGAGGAATCCGTGCCTTCGCGCATGAACTGTAACGCATGTTGCATTTTTCTGATTCCTCGGATGGGACGTTGTCCATCCGCATTCGAAAAACAGTGGATAAGTGGATAACCGAGGTTATGCGCGAAAAAATGTGGATAAACAGTCGGCCGCCGGCATGCCTGATTGAGACGAACGTGCGCTGCTGCGGGATACCATGGCACGGGTAGGGCATCACGTTGAAATGAGGATGTATGGACGAGCCGTGTGTGATTGAAAACGTGTGTTTCGTAGGTTCGGATAAGCCGGTCGACATTGCTGTCGGTCACGGGCGAATAGCTTCGGTGAGACCTTCGGAAAGGCCAACGGATGCTGCTTCGAAGATATGGGTGATTCCCGGATTGTGGGACTGCCACACGCATTTCACGCAGTGGTCGTACACGTTGGGACGGCTCGATCTGATTGATGCACGCAGTGCCGGCGAAGCGCTCGACATGTTGCGTCGGCACTTGGAGGAGCGTCGTGAAAGCGGCGCACTCGACCCGAACCAATATGTGGTCGGCATGCGCTTCCGGCATTCCCTGTGGTCCGATGACGCCCAGCCGACCCTGGCCGCGATCGATGCGGTGGCGGGAGACCAGCCGGTGGCGCTGTCAAGTGCCGACATGCATTGCGGTTGGGTGAACTCTGCCGCCGCGCGCAAGCTTGGCGTAGATGTGGACGAATCCGGACTCGTCGGCGAGCTTGAGTGGTTCGACGCCTACTGCAAGCTGGACAAAGGACCTGGCGCGGCCAATGAGCTGATGCATCTGTTGCGCAACGCCGAACGCGACGCTGCGAGCAAAGGCGTGGTCGGCGTGCGCGACTATGAGATGGCGGAGAACATCGACACGTGGATTAGCCGATTCTCGCAAGGGCTTGATGGTCTGCGTGTCGAGGCTGGCATATATCCCGAGAGACTCCGGCAAGCCATCGATGACGGCTGGCACACCGGAGACGAATTGCCCGGAAGTCATGGTTTGGGCCACGTCGGCGCGATGAAGATGATCTCCGACGGCTCGCTCAACACCCGTTCTGCCTACTGTTCCATGCCATATTCGGGCATCAGACCGGAAACCTACGGCACATTGAGCTATGCCCCTGAGCAAATCGAGTCGTACATGCGACTCGCCGTCGAACATGGCTTCGACATCGCCTGTCATGCCATCGGCGATGAAGCGAACACCATTGTGCTTGATTGTGCCGAACGCACCCATGCGCATGGTTCCATTGAGCATGCCCAAATGCTCAAGGAGCGCGACATTCCGCGACTCGCGCAGCTGGGACTTGCCGCAAGCATCCAACCGCAGCACGCCATGGACGATCGTGACGTCATCGCGCGATTCTGGGGTACCCCCGCCGGAATCCCCTATGCATTCAATAGCCTGCATAAAGCGGGGACCAAACTGCTCATGGGTTCGGATGCGCCGGTTGCGCCGCTGGACCCATGGATGGCCATCTCCGCGGCGGTATTCGGTACGGAAAGTTCCGACCGCGAGCCTTTCCAACCTGAGCAGTGCCTTGATTTTGAAACGGCGCTCGCTTCGTCCACCGCGGTCGGACGCGTGGCTTTGCGGGACGCAGACGCGGCCGATTTGGTGCTTCTGGACTGTGATCCGAGCATAATCGATTCTCCGGAGGCCATGCGTGCCATGCCCGAGCATGTGCTTGGCACTATGCTTGCCGGTCGCTGGACGTACCAACAGGCTGAATGAAAACCGTTATGTGTGGCAGATTCCACGGTGCTGGAAAAGTCAAAATCGCTATATGTGGCAGACCTGAGATTTCTTAACGGGATTTTTCTATAGATTTATACCCTCGAATGTAGTGTGAATCTGCCACATATAGCGCAAATCGGATTTTGAAGATGCCTTAATCTGCCACACATAAGGGATTTCAGATGATTGGCGCGCCCGTGCAAGATGAGTATGACGTGCGAGTCTACTCGGATAGGAGGAAGACCGCACCTCTGAGTGGGGGCTGCGGCCTTCCTGATGTGATTTTGAGTGAGAATCACTGCACGGCGGCGAGTGCCTGATCGAGGTCGGCGATGATGTCGTCGGCGTTTTCGATGCCGCAACTCAAACGTACCAGGTCAATGCCTACGCCCGCTTCAATGAGCTGTTCCTCGGTGAGCTGACGGTGCGTGGTGCCTGCCGGGTACAGGGTGCAGCTGCGGGCGTCGGCCACGTGCGTGGCGATGGACACCATCTTCAAATGGTCGAGGAACGCGGACACTTTTTCGCGTCCGCCAGGCACGCCGAAGGAGATGACGCCGCAAGTGCCGTTCGGCATGTACTTTTCGGCCAGCGCATGGTATTTGTCTCCCTCAAGGCCCGGAAAGCTCACCCAGCTGACGCGCGGGTCAGCGCTCAGCCACTGTGCCACCTTGAGCGCGTTCGCGCAGTGGCGCTCCATGCGTACTCCCAGGGACTCCAAATGCATGCCCATGATCCACGAGTTGATTGGTGCCGGTGTTGAGCCGAAATCGCGCATAAGCTGTGCGGTGGCTTTGGTGATGTAGGCGGCCTTGCCAAAATCTTTGGCGTAGGTCACGCCATGGTAGGAGTCGTCTGGTGTGGTGAGTCCGGGGAATTTCTCCGCATGAGCCATCCAATCGAAGTTGCCGGAATCCACGATTGCGCCGCCCACGCAGGAGCCGTGACCGTCCATATATTTGGTGGTGGCGTGCGTGACGATGTCCACGCCATACTGGAATGGACGACAGTTGACTGGTGTGGGGGAACGTGTTATCGACGATCAGTGGCACGCCGTGGCGGTGCGCTGCGTTCGCGAACTTTTCGAAATCAAGAACGATGAGCGCCGGATTGGAGATGGATTCGCCGAAGACCGCCCTTGGTGTTCGGCTGGAATGCCGCTTCGAGTTCTTCCTCGGTGCAGTCCGGGCTTACGAACGTGCATTCGATGCCCATTTTGCGCATGGTCACGTTGATGAGGTTGAACGTGCCTCCGTAGATTGCGGAGGATGCAACGATGTGGTCACCGTTGTTGCAGATGTTGAAGAGTGCGCAAAAAGTTTGCCGCCTGCCCGGATGAGGTCAGCATTGCGGCCGCGCCGCCTTCCATTTCGCAGATTTTCGCTGCGATGGTGTCGTTGGTTGGGTTCTGCAGTCGGGTATAGAAGTATCCGGATTCGGATAGGTCGAACAGTCGGCTCATCTGTTCGCTTGACTTGTATTTAAAGGTTGTCGCCTGAATGATTGGGGGTGTGCGGGATTCGCCGTTTCCAGGCTGGTAGCCTCCCTGCACACAGATGGTGTCGACGTTTTCGCTCATGGATTTCCTTCTTTCGATTGGGTGCTTCATTGCGTAGCGCTGCGGTGCAACGAACATGCTCACCTTATCACTGAGTTGATAATTGGCTATTCTTCAATAGAAACGCCGAATAGTTCACTGAATTGACAAACTTAGGAAATTGATTTTATTATATACATCAAGGCAGGCGGGAATCCGCTTGACGGGAAAAGCAATGTCTTGTGAAAGTAAAAACCAATAGCAAAGGAGCAACCCATGGGTCTGTGGGATATCGAAAAGATTCCGTATGTCGGTCGTGAAAAGGGACCGCAGGAGGGTCTGGCTTTCCATTACTACGATGCCGACAAGGTTGTTGCCGGCAAGAAGATGAAGGATTGGCTGCGTTTCGGCGTCGCTTGGTGGCACACGTTCGATCAGGAGCTGGTCGATCCGTTCGGCACCGGCACCGCCCAGCGTCCGTGGTACGGCAAGTACTCCAATGCTGAGGATGAGGCCCTGGCCAAGGTCGACTACGCCTTCGAGTTCTTCCAGAAGCTCGGCGTCGAGTACTTCTGCTTCCATGATCGTGATATCGCTCCGGAAGGCGATACCCTGCGCGAGACCGACAAGAACCTGGACAAGGTCGTCGACAAGATCGAAGAGAACATGAAGTCCACCGGCATCAAGCTGCTGTGGAACACCTCCTCTCTGTTCACCAACCCGCGCTTCGTTTCCGGTGCTTCCACCTCCCCGTTCGCCGACATCTACGCTTACGCCGGTGGCCAGCTGAAGCATTCCCTGGAGATTGCCAAGCGCCTGGGTGCTGAGAACTACGTGTTCTGGGGTGGACGTGAAGGCTACGAGAACCTGTGGAACACGCAGATGAAGCGCGAACAGGCGCACATGGCCAAGTTCTTCCACATGTGCCACGAGTATGCTCAGGAGATCGGCCTGGACGCTCAGTTCCTGATCGAGCCGAAGGCCAAGGAGCCGACGATGCACCAGTATGACTTCGATGCATCCACCGCCATCGCCTTCCTTAAGACCTACGACATCGACTTCATGAAGCTGAACCTCGAAGGCAACCACGCCAACCTGGCCGGTCATACCTACCAGCACGAGATCCGCACCGCCCGCGAGGCCGGTGTGCTCGGCTCCCTCGATGCCAACCAGGGCGACAAGCTCATCGGCTGGGATATGGATGAGTTCCCGACCGACCTGTACGAGACTTCCACCGTCATGTGGGAGGTCCTCGCCGAGGGTCAGATCGGCCCTCACGGCGGCCTGAACTTCGATGCCAAGCCGCGCCGCACCTCCTTCGCCGCCGAGGATCTGTTCCGCTCCCACATCGCAGGTATGGATGCATTCGCCGCCGGCCTCTTGGTCGCTGCCAAGATGCACGAGGACAAGGTCATCGAGAACCTGCAGGCCGAGCGCTACAGCTCCTTCGATTCCGGTATCGGCGCGACCGTCGAGAACGGCACTGCCTCCCTGGCCTCCCTCGAGGAGTATGCTCTGGATATCCCGCAGTCCAAGCTCATCGAAGCCACCAAGTCCGATCACCTCGAGTCCGTCAAGGCCACGATCAACAACTATATGATCGACGCATTGGCCGAGGCGTGAGCCGAAATCGAGCATTGGTTGGGTGCGCGTAGCGCTCCGAAATTGCCGGGGCGGGCGTGGCCCAACAAGGAGTTTTCGTTAGGACTCTGATTTATCGCTGGATTAAACAGCGAGGCTCGGTTGCAACAAAACCGAATATGGTGTGTCGAAGCGTTGGTGCTCCGGCACACCATATATTTTTACCTCATCCTTCCTTAAATTTCCTTCGCATACAAGTCGTCTGCCGGCTATGTCGTCGGTGGACGACTTGCATGTGTTATGAAAACAAGTCGAAGATTTCAACTATTCGCAATAATACGATGTGGAAAAGCGTTTCTGAATAAGGTGTATTTATGACCGCGACTATTACCATTACCAATCCCATTCTTAGTGGAATGAATCCTGATCCGAGTTGGATTTGGGATGATGAGTTCCAGCGAATTGTGTTGGTGACTTCTACTTTTGAGCTTGTCCCAGGTCTTCCCATTTACGTTTCCGAGGATATGACGTGCTGGAAGCATGTGTCGAATGTGATAGATGCTGACTTGGCAAGGCGCCTACTTATTCCTTTCGTGGATGATTCGGGCGGTGTCTATGCGCCGACGCTGCGCAGGATTCATGGCAAATATGTGATTGCATGCACCATTGCCCGTCTTGATGATCGCCGTGCTATGGAAGGTGGTTGCACAGAAAGCGAGCTGATGCGGTTCCACGCCGCGGGGGGCAATTTTATCCTTGAAGCGGATTCTATCGAAGGGCCATGGCGTGGCCCGTTCTGGATTGAGGGCGCTGAAGGCATCGATCCAGACATCTTCGAGGACGGGGATGGCAACGTGTACTGGACCCAGACCCGTCCTGCGGTCAATCCGCAATGGGAAGGCCAGACCGAGGTCTGGACCCAACGCATTAATCCGGAGACTTGGACTTTTGTCGATGACGGTCTTCCTGCGGGATCGGGCAAGACGGTAATATGGCGCGGATACGGTATGGAATCGGTGTGGGCTGAGGCGCCGCATCTCTATCGCGTGGGTGATTATGTGTATCTGATGACC
>ENA-OQES01000528-OQES01000528.1-human-gut-metagenome-genome-assembly--contig:-NODE-528-length-16029-cov-4.217268_pt1 | contig 16029 bp, 16 predicted proteins | sample MGYA00242798_ERZ504641 | MGnify/ENA primary metagenome ERZ504641 (study PRJEB26092, sample SAMD00036327) | human gut metagenome | host: Homo sapiens | study: EMG produced TPA metagenomics assembly of... | reverse complement strand
GCGAGCAACTGATAATTATTGTTGTCAGTTTAACTTTTTTCGGAGGAGTTTAGAGCAGGTCCCCCACTGCTACCCGCTTGCCCAGGCCTCGCTCCCCCCGTCGAAACCTTTACGCCCCCATAAAACACACCTTGCGGTGTGGGTGAGCTTTGAAGTTTCCGGGCAGGAATGCTGCCTGAAATCAATAGTAAACGCCGTTGGATTTAACGGCACGATCGATGGAGCGCTTGGCATCGCGCTTGGCGGCATCTGCGCGCTTATCATAGAGCTTTTTGCCCTTGCACAGGCCCAGCTCCATTTTGACGCGGCCATGCTTGAAGTAGAGCGAAAGCGGCACAAGGGTGTAGCCCTGCAGCTTGCACTGCTGGTGCAGCCGCCGGATCTCGTTCTTGTGGGCCAGCAGCCGCCGCACCCGCATGGGATCCTGATTGAAGATGTTGCCGTGGTCGTAGGGAGTGATGTGCATTCCCTTGACCAGCAGCTCACCGTCCTCAATATCGACCCAGCTGTCTTTCAGGTTGACGCCGCCGGCACGCAGGCTCTTGACCTCGGTGCCTTTCAGCTCAACGCCGGTCTCCAGCGCTTCCAGAACGAAATACTCGTGGCGCGCTTCCCGGTTTGTGGCAATTGTCTTGGTTGCCGGACGCTCTTTGGTCGGTGCCATTCCGTGCGCCTCCTCTCTCGTTTTGGTATCGTTACGTTAGTATATCATATTTTTGTGGATTTTCAAGGTCACTTTTTGAAGAAACTGTAAATCTTTTCCGCAAAAAGCGCCTTACAGCTTTTTATAACCCGCCGGTTCGTCCGCTGTACACCGCCGCTCCATCAGGTAGGTGTCCAGCCAGCGGCCGTGGCAGTCCCGGGCAATGCGCTCCCGGCGGCCCACCACGCGGAAACCGCATTTCAGGTGCAGGCCCCGGGAGGGGGCGTTGTCCTGCAGCACCGTGGACTGCAGCGTCCAGTACCCGGCCTGTTCGGCCTCACGGCAGAGCGCTGTGAGCAGGTGATAGCCCAGCCCCTTGCCCCGGAATTTCTCCCCGACATAGATGCTCACCTCGGCCACGCCGCGGTAGCACCAGCGGGGGTCTACCCGATGCAGGGCTGCCCAGCCGGCTACGACCCCATCGTCCAGCACCACCAGGCGGCATTCCCGGGTATGGGATGCGTCCCAGGCGGTGTAGGGCGGGCAGGTGGTCTGGAAGGTGGCGTGCTCGGTGGCAATGCCCTCCAGATATATTTTGGACACGGCAGTCCAATCCTCCGGCATCATGGGCCGGACTGTGATCTCACTCATATTCCTATCCTGACCGGAGCCGCAATGCTCCGGTTTCCCCTCATTGCGTGTGCAATATTTCTTTTCAGTATAGCAGAATCTGCCGCAAATCACAATGGAAACCTGTTCACCTCAGGACGGGCAGAGTGTCCGGAATCTGAATACCCGGCCCCTCGGAAGCGTGGAGATCACAACGCATGGATTTTGTGGGCAGATTTGTTTTGACAATACCGGCGGGTGTGATACAATAGAACAAAAACCAACCGGTGCCGCCTGTGCAGTCTCATATTATAGTCCTCTGTATGGGAAAATGCAATCAGGGCGGTGCCGGGGGAAAGGAACGGAACATGAAACAGGCAAAACGAATCGTTGCGATGGTGCTGTGTCTGCTGGCTCTGCTGGCCCTGCCCGCCGGTGCCGTGATGGAAAAGGGAGAGCCCAACATCACGGCTCAGACCACCATGAAGGAAGTGCGCAGCAACCCGGGCATCAAGAACTCCGGCTTCTACACCTACTCGCAGGATAAGGACTGCCCGCCGGGTCAGGCCCTGTGGGAGATGACCACTGTGGAGGGCTACACCAACGAGTATGTGGCCGAAGGCTGTGCCAAGGGGCTGAATCTGGTCATTGAGAACTACAACAATGGCGTTCAGGTTACTCACTCGTTCTACACGGATGCGGAAAAGGCGGCGGACCGCACCAAAAACAACACCGGCCTGTTCTATTTCCCGGCCAAGACCGAAAATGCCAGGTTTGCGCTGATCCTGGCCGGCAGCGGTGCCAATGAGAGCGCCGAGCTGGAGGAGGGGGCCTGTACGGCCTGGCAGCTGCATGAGCTGGGCTATGCCGCCTTTATTCTGCGGTATCGCGTCTGGACGGATGCTTCCGATGACGCTCCGCTGGAGGACATCGGCCGGGCCATGCAGTACATTGAGGAACACGCTGCGGAGTTTGGCATCCAGCCGGAGCAGTACGCCATTGTGGGATATTCCATGGGCGGCCACCTGACGGGCCTGTTCGGCACGGAATCGGTGGGGTATAAGCATTACAATGTGCCAAAGCCCGCCGCCCTGCTGCTGGGCTACCCCATCAACGATATGACCTACATCAAGCCCATCTACCATGTCATTCAGGATATCGGCGCATACGGGCCCAAATACTATACCCGGAATCTTTCGGATGAGATCACGCCGGACTACCCCGCCACCTACCACTGGCACGGTGTGAATGACACACTGCTGAAAGAGCTGGTCTACTGGCGGCAGGGACCGCAGCTGGAAGCTGCCCTGCAGGCCAATCACGTCAAGCATGTTTACCGGGTGTTCAACAATGCACCTCACGTCTGCGGCATCGGCACCGGAACAGATGCCGAGAACTGGCTGGTGGAAGCCACTGCTTTCTGGGAAGAGCAGTGCGCCTGAGAGAAAGGATGAAACAGGATGAAAGATCTGAACGAAGCATTTGTGCATCTGAACGTCGGTCTGCCCGATGATGTAGAGCGGCTGAAGGCCGCGGGCTATTACAAAGAAGCCATGGCACGGATCGATGAATATCTGGCCGAGGACTGGACGGAGACCCAGAACAGCCCCCGCAGTCAGGGACTGGAAATGCCGGAGTATGAGCAACCCGCCAACCCTGTGCCCCACGGCGTGGACGCGCTGCGGGATGCCCTGCTGGTGCAGAAGGAGATCATGCGCCGCCTGCCGCAGGAGTACTGCTGGAACGAGGCACAGGCCGTGGCCCGGATGCAGGGCCTTGTGCGGGATTTCACGGTGGAGGAGTTCCGCCAGCTGGTGCATGAGGGCCGGGTGGACTGGCGGTTTGTGGAAGGGGAGAAGCACTACCTTGACCGCTTTGCCGAGACGCTGATCGCCACCCACGCCGACCTTGCCGCCCGTCAGCTCGACCCGCCCGCCCCGGCTACGCTGGCCCGGGAGCGCCGCCACCGCATCCATGACCAGATGGAGCGGGAAGGGCAGGCCAGTGCCCGCATCACGCTGAAGACCAGCGTGGGGATGTCGGATGAGGCCTTTGCCGCCGCTCTGGCTAAGGCAAAGGCAGAGGGCCGGGAGAGCGTGCACGTCCGCGCTTGGCTGCCCATCCCGGCAGAATGCCTGGCCCAGAGCGAGATCGAGCTGCAGAGCTTTACCGAGCAGCCGGGCCGCATCGCCGATGCAAACGCCCCCCAGCGCACGGTCTGCTGGGAGGCTGACCTGACCGAAAACCGCCGCTTCGGGGTGCAGTACCGTTACAAGACAACGGCAGTCTATGCCGACCCGCTGGACTTTGTGTCCGCGCCGGAACAGCCGACCTTTGATACGGAGGAGCAGGCCCCGCATATCGTGTTCACACCCTACCTGCGGGCGCTGGCCGCACAGCTGACCGAAGGAATCACCGACCCGGCGGAGAAGGCAAAGCGCATCTATGATTACGTTACCCTGAACGTGCGGTATCACTATCAGCCTGCCTACTTTGTGCAGGACTGCCTGCCCGACCGCTGCGCGCGGGACCGGCGCGGTGACTGCGGTATTATGGCCCTGACCTTCATCACCCTCTGCCGTCTGGTGGGCATTCCGGCCCGCTGGCAGAGCGGTCTGTCGGTGTCGCCCACAGGCGTGGGCTGCCACGACTGGGCCATGTTCTACATTGCCCCCAAGGGCTGGATGTATGCCGACTGCTCGTTTGGTGCCTCCATGGCACGGCAGGGCGAGGAAGAGCTGCGCCGCCACTACTTCGGCAGCCTGGACACCGGGCGCATGGTGGCAAACCGCGCCTTTGAGGCACCCTTTGACCCGCCGATGTACGGGTTCCGTTCCGACCCCTATGATAACCAGTCGGGCGAGTGCGAGGTGGACGGCGTGGGCCTTTATGGCGATGCGCTGGATACCCGGAAAGAATTGGTCGATTTCGAGGACTTATAATCAATGGAATTTTAGCTGGATTGTACACCCTGCTGCTGGTCATCATCTGCCTGCTGCTGGCAGTGGTGCTCTGGAAACTGAACAAGCCCCGGAACGGGGGAGACTACGAGGAGCTCAAGCGCTGGATGCAGCAGCAGCTCGATGCACAGGCAAAAGACTTTGCGGCCAGACAGGCGGCAATGGCGGAGCAGAACTATACCGCCATCCGCAGCGTCAGTGAGACGCTGCAGACCTCGGTGCAGAGTATGAGCACTACACTGGCACAGGGTCAGAGCGGCCAGCAGCAGATCCTGACCCAGCGGCTCCAGAGTCTGGAGGCCGCCAACACCCAGAAGCTGGAAGAGCTGCGCAAGACCCTTGCGGAAAACATGACCGCCCTGCAGGCCGAGAACGCCAAAAAGCTGGATGAGATCCGCCACACTGTGGACGAGCAACTGCAGGATGCCCTGCAGAAGCGGGTGACCGAGAGCTTCAAGGCTGTGAATGACCAGCTGGAACAGGTGTACAAGGGGCTGGGCGAGATGCAGAACCTTGCCGCCGATGTGGGCGGGCTGAAGCAGGTGCTCTCGGGCGTTAAGACTCGCGGCATTCTGGGCGAGATCCAGCTGGGGGCCATTCTGGAAGAGATCCTGGCTCCGGAGCAGTACGAGACCAATGTGGCCACCATTCCGGGCAGCACCCAGCGGGTGGAATATGCCATCAAGATGCCGGGCGCGGACGGCGGCACGGTCTGGCTGCCCATCGACTCCAAATTCCCCGGCGACACCTATGCGCACTTGCAGGATGCCCAGGCCTCCGGCGATGCGCAGGCGGTGGAGAATGCCCGCCATGCGCTGGAGCTGGTGCTGCGGAGCGAGGCAAAGGATATCCGGGAAAAGTATGTGGAGCCGCCCTACACCACGACCTTTGGCATCCTCTTCCTGCCTTTTGAAGGATTGTACGCCGAGGTGGTGAACGCCGGTCTGCTGGAGGTGCTGCAGCGGGATTATCAGGTGAACATTGCAGGCCCCAGCACCATGGCGGCTCTGCTCAACAGCCTGCAGATGGGCTTCAAGACCCTTGCCATCCAGAAACGCTCCGGCGAGGTCTGGCAGCTGCTGGGTGCTGTTAAGACGGAGTTCGACAAGTTCGGGCAGGGGCTCTCCAAGATGCAGCAGCGCCTGCGCCAGACCGATGAAGAGCTGGACAACCTCATTGGTGTCCGCAGCCGGGCCATCAGCCGCAAGCTCCGCAGTGTCCAGAGCCTGGATGATGCCAGCGCGGCAGTCCTGCTGGAGCTGGACAACGAGCCCGGCCGGCCGGTGGCAGCAAGACTGCCGGAGGAGCTTGAATAATCTTTAACAATGTGCTATACTAGGAACCGTTATTAGTATTATACTGCCGCTTTTCCGGCACAGCAATATGGATAGAGAGGATGTCTGCTATGAGCGTGAAAAAAGATCAGCGAAGCCATTCTGGGCGTGGGTGTGGACGATACCACCATTGACCTGTTCGAGAGCCAGTACCCGGTGCCCACCGGCGTGAGCTACAATTCCTATGTCATTCTGGACGAAAAGACCGCCATTCTGGATACGGTGGACAACCGTGCCACGGAGCCCTGGCTTGCCAACCTGACCGAGGCACTGGCCGGACGCAAGCCGGATTACCTGGTGGTCAGCCACATGGAGCCTGACCACGGTGCCAACATCGCCAGACTGGCCGCCCTCTACCCGGAAATGCAGGTGGTGGGCAACGCCAAGACCTTCCTGTATATGGATCAGTTCTTTGGGGCGGATGCCGTTGCCAAGGAGCGCCGCGTGGTGGTGAAGGACGGCGAGAGCCTGAGCCTGGGCACCCACACCCTGACCTTTGTATTTGCCCCCATGGTGCATTGGCCTGAGGTCATGGTGAGCTATGAGAGCAGTGAAAAGGTGCTGTTCTCTGCAGACGGCTTTGGCCGGTTTGGCGCTGTGGCCAGGTTTGACGAAAACGCCGACTGGGCCAGCGAGGCCCGCCGCTACTACCTGAACATCGTGGGCAAGTACGGCCCGCAGGTGCAGGCTCTGCTGAAAAAGGCCGCCGCGCTGGATATCGCCACCATCTGCCCCCTGCACGGCCCTGTGCTGACCGGCGATCTGAGCAAGTACCTGAACTACTATGACCTGTGGTCCAGCTACAAGGCTGAGGAGCCGGAGAAGATCCTGGTGGCCAGCGCTTCCATCCACGGCCACACCAGAGCCGCCGCCCACACCATGGCTGAGAAGCTGCGCGCCAAGGGTGCCAAGGTGGTGGAGATGGATCTGACCCGCACCGATGTCTCCTATGCCGTCACTGAGGCCTTCCGCTGCGGCCGGATCGTGCTGGCCTGCGCCACCTACGATGGCTTCCTCTTCCCGCCGATGGAGAATCTGCTGACCCACCTCAAGACCAAGAACTTCCAGGGCCGCACCGTTGGCCTGATGGAGAACGGCACCTGGGCCCCCATGGCTGCAAAGCTGATGCGTGCTGAGCTGGACGGCATGAAGAACATCACCGTCTGTGATGCTGTTGTGACCATCCGCTCTGCCGCCAATGCCGCCGCTGAGGCACAGATGGATGTGCTGGCCGACGAGCTGCTGGCAAAGTAACGAATCGACCCCATAAAAAGAACGAACGCCTGCCGTGTGAGAAAAGCCCGGCAGGCGTTCGTTTTGTCTATGCGGGAGGTATAGCAGAGTAGCATCTTCGCACGGGGGTAGGCGGCAAAGTCTTTTTTGTGTGGAGTTCGCCTTTCTTTGTCAGAACAAATCGTACTGCTTCATAGTTTCAGCTTTTCGGGAATCATGCTTCTCGTAGTAGCCGACCAGGGTACCGTCCTCGTCCCGCAGGGCAACCATGTAGACGTCGCGGTCGTGCTTTGCGTTGTGATAGGTATAGACGATGTTGTGGCTGGCATCCGCCGCGAACCACTCGACCACCTTGCGGATGGCTTCCACCGAATGGGGGTTGTGGCAGGCCAGAAGGCTTTTGCCTAGCAGGGCGGCTCCGCCGTATTTGCCGTAATCCACCACAGCGGCAGGGTTCATATAGAGGATGGTGTGATCCAGGTTGCAGATAACCACGGCCTCGCGGTCCTGGTCGATGACGCTTTTGAAATAGGCGTTCAGGTCTGCCATGATGTTGCTCCTTCTTTATTCTTATCCAGCGCATCGAACTGTTTGACGATCTGGGGGTCTTTCAGCTTGATGACCTTGCCGGTGAGGTAGTGCAGGGTGTTCTCCTCCGGGATATCCAGGAAGCTGATGCGGACGGCGCAGAGAGCCTGCGTCCGGGTGCCGGTGCGCTCGTTCATCTTGCGGTTGCCGTATTTGATGTCGCCCAGCACCGGCTTGCCCAGGTAGGCCAGATGCGCGCGGATCTGGTGGGTGCGGCCCGTGACCAGGCCGATCCTGCACAGGGCAAAAGGCCCGGCAGTGCGCAGCACGTCCACATCGGTGATGATCTGCTTGCGGCGCTCATCCTGAGATTGGTGGGCATGGATGCTGACCTTGTTGTTCTTCTCGTCGTGCTCCCACCAGGCCGTGAACCGCCCGCTCTGGGGGATGCCCACGGTGATGGTGTAATATTCCTTTTTGAGCAGGTCGGTGCGGATGATCTCGTTCATGTCCCGCAGGGCGGCGTAGCTCTTGGCAGCGATGACAAGGCCCTCGGTGCCACGGTCCAGCCGGTTGCAGATGCCGGGCTTGAAGCGATTCTCGCCGCCCGCGTCATACTCGCCCTTTTGGGCCAGATACTGGGTGAATGCGTCCACAAGGTTGGCATCGCCGGTGCGGTCGCTGTGGCAGAGCAGGTGGGTGGGCTTGTACAGCACGGCAATGTTTTCGTCCTCATAGATGACGGTCACCTTGGGCTGGTTCTGCTGCTTTTTGGGGGCGGGCTTGCGGGCCGCAGGCTTTGCGCCCTCGGGCGGGAAGAATTCATCGTTGATGTACAGCTCAATGAGGTCGCCCGCCTTGAGCCGATCCTCGGGTGCGCCCTTTTTGCCGTTGACCTTGACCCGCTTGTTGCGGAAGCTCTTATACAGCAGGCTGGTGGGGAGATCGCGGGTCACGCTCTGGACAAAGCGGGAAAGCCGCACGCCATCGTCGTTTGCAGTGGCAGTAAATTGTTTCATAAAATCGTTCCTTTTATTGGATGAAAGACAAGCCCTCTCCGTCTTTGCTTCGCAAATCCACCTCTCCCAAAGGGAGAGGCAATGCATCTCCCGGGTTCAGTACATGCTGACCGAGAGCCACAAGGGGCTCTCCCTTTTGGGGAGAGCTGGCAAAGCCGCAGGCTTTGACTGAGAGGGCATATTGATTCATAAAAAATGCCTTTTCTCTATAATAAACCACCCTTTCTTTGAAGTCAACGCAGAATATTTCCTGTGCCCCCTTGTGTTTTGCTGAAAAAAACGGTACTATTAGAGTAATAACGCAAAAGGAGAACGACCATGGCGAAGGAAAGCAGCCCGCATACGGGGCACCGCCAGCGGATGCGCGCCCGGGTGGAGCAGTACGGACTGGAAAGTCTGGCACCCCATGAAGCGCTGGAATATGTCCTTTACATCACCAACACCCGCAAGGACACCAACGGCCTTGCCCATGTCCTCATGGACCGGTTCGGAGACTTTGCCGGGGTGCTGGATGCCTCCGAGGAGGATCTGCTGACGGTGGAGGGCGTAGGCCCCTCCACCGCCCGGATGCTGCATCTTTTGCCGCAGATCGGCAGATACTATACCCAGTGCGCAGTCAACGGCAAAAGTGCATGAAGACCACCGACCAGCTGGCCGAATACCTGATGGCACAGTTTGCCGGGACTGTGCAGGAACGCGCCCTGCTGGCTGCGCTGGATGGCCGCAGCCGGATCAAGGGGCTGTTCTGGCTGCGGGACGGCACCAGCGACCGGGTGAGTCTGGAGATCAAGGATGTGGTGGCGGCAGCCCTCAAGGGCGGTACCGACAGCGTGGTGCTCTGCCATAACCACCCCAACGGCGTGGCTCTGCCCTCGCGGGAGGATCTGATGGCCACCGAGAACATCGTCCGGGCACTGGGGCTGGTCAAGGTGCATCTGCGGGATCACATCATCCTGACCGAGGGCGAATATTTCTCCATGCGGGAGGCCAACCGCCTGCCGTTCTACGATTTCCAGACCGGGGAGATGCTCAGGCCGTATTGATATTATAAAATAATTGTGTTATAATCAACATGAAAAGCACAACTATTTGTAGTTCTATCTGAGAACAGAAAGGAGAACCGAGACATGGCCGATGAACAGTTCCATCTCGTCTCCAACTATGCCCCCACGGGTGACCAGCCCCAGGCCATTGAGCAGCTGGTAGAGGGCGTTGAGCGGGGCGACCGCTGCCAGACCCTGCTGGGTGTGACCGGCAGCGGCAAGACCTTTACCATGGCCAACGTGATCGCCCGGTGCAACCGCCCCACGCTGGTGCTGGCCCATAATAAGACGCTGGCGGCCCAGCTCTGCACCGAGTTCCGCTCGTTCTTCCCGGACAATGCGGTGGAGTATTTTGTTTCCTACTACGATTACTACCAGCCCGAAGCCTACATCCCCAGCACCGATACCTACATTGAAAAGGATAGTGCCATCAACGATGAGATCGACCGCCTGCGCCATTCGGCCACGGCGGCGCTTTCGGAGCGGCGGGATGTCATCATTGTGGCATCGGTGTCCTGCATCTACTCTCTGGGTGACCCCATCGATTACCGCAGCATGGTCATCAGCCTGCGGCCCGGGATGCAGATGGAGCGTGACGACCTGTGCAAAAATGCTGGTCACCCTGCAATATGAGCGGAACGACATCAATTTTATCCGCAATAAGTTCCGCGTTCACGGCGATACGGTGGATATCTATCTGGCCTACATGAGCGACCTTGCCATCCGGGTGGAGTTCTTCGGGGATGAGATCGACCGCATCACGGAGTTCAACCCCGTTACCGGCACCCGGCAGAACGTGGTGAAGCATGTAGCCATCTTCCCGGCCAGCCACTACATCGTCAGTGCCGATAAAAAGGCAGCGGCCATTGAAAAGATCCGCGCCGAGTGTGACGAGCAGGTGAAGAAGTTTACCGCCGAGGGCAAGCTCATCGAGGCCCAGCGCATCCAGCAGCGAACGAACTATGACATCGAGATGCTGACAGAAGTGGGAATCTGCAAGGGCATCGAGAACTATTCGGCGGTGCTGTCGGGCCGTGCGCCGGGCAGTATGCCCACCACCCTGCTGGATTATTTCCCGGAGGATTTTCTGCTCTTTGTGGATGAGAGCCATGTGACCCTGCCGCAGGTGCGTGCTATGTACGGCGGCGACTATGCCCGCAAAAAGACGCTGGTGGAATATGGCTTCCGTCTGCCGTCGGCCTTTGACAACCGCCCCCTCAAGTTTGAGGAGGTGGAAAGCAAGCTGAACCAGATGGTGTTCGTCTCGGCCACGCCGGGCGAGTATGAGCGCCGGAACAGCACCCGGATCGCGCAGCAGGTCATCCGGCCCACCGGCCTGCTGGACCCGCTGATCTCGGTGCGGCCTGTGGAGGGGCAGGTGACTGACCTGCTGGGCGAGATCAACGCCCGCACGGCGAAGAACGAGCGTGTTCTTGTGACCACCCTGACCAAGAAGATGGCCGAGGACCTGACCGACTTTTTGACTGAGCAGGGCATCAAGGTCAAATATATGCACCACGAGGTGGACACCTTTGAACGGATGGAGATCATCAAAGATCTGCGCCTGGGCTCCATCGATGTGGTGGTGGGCATCAACCTTCTGCGTGAGGGTCTGGATCTGCCCGAGGTCAGCCTTGTGGCGATCCTGGATGCCGACAAGGAAGGCTTCCTGCGCAGTGAGACCAGCCTCATCCAGACCATCGGCCGCGCGGCCCGCAACGCCGAGGGTCTGGTCATTATGTACGCGGATGAGGTGACGGACAGCATGGAACGTGCCATCACCGAGACCGAGCGCCGCCGCGCCATCCAGATGGCCTACAATGAGGAACACGGCATCGTGCCTAAGACCATCGTCAAGGCCATTGCGGACAGCATTGAGATCAGCGATAAGGCGGAGAACGCAAAGCGGAATACCCGCCGCATGGGCAAACTGGAGCGGGAAGCTGCCATTGAGCGCCTGACCCGGGAGATGAAGGAGGCTGCCAAGCTGCTGGAATTTGAGCATGCGGCCTTCCTGCGTGACCAGATCGACCGCCTGCGCCGGGGCGAGAACCCCACCGTGGACTCGGATGCCGAGACCGAGCGCAGGCAGAACCATGCACAGACACAGAGAAGAGGGAGAAAGTACCTTGGCAAACGATAAGATCGTCATCAAAGGCGCACGGGAGCACAACCTGAAGAATATTGATCTGACCCTCCCGCGCGAAAAATTCATTGTTATGACCGGCCTGTCCGGTTCCGGCAAGTCGAGCCTTGCCTTCGATACCATTTATGCCGACGGCCAGCGCCGCTATGTGGAGAGCCTTTCCAGCTACGCCCGGATGTTCCTGGGCCGAATGGACAAGCCCGATGTGGATGAGATCACCGGCCTGTCGCCGGCCATTTCCATTGACCAGAAGACCACCAGCCACAACCCCCGCTCTACCGTGGGCACCGTGACCGAGATCTATGATTACCTGCGCCTGCTGTATGCCCGGGTGGGCGTGCCCCACTGCCCGGTGTGCGGCCGTGTCATCAGCCAGCAGACCGTGGATGAGATGGTGGATGCCGTGCTCAAGCTGGAGGACGGCACCAAATTCCAGGTGCTGGCTCCTGTGGTACGCCAGCGCAAGGGCACGCAGCAGAAGGAGCTGGATGCCGCCCGGCGGGGCGGCTACTCCCGTGTGAGGATCGACGGTAACCTGTATGACTTGGACGAAGAGATCACGCTGGAAAAGAACATCAAGCACACGGTGGAGATCGTGGTGGACCGCCTTGCCATGCGCAAGGGCATCCGCGGCCGTCTGGCGGATTCACTGGAAACTGCGCTGGCTCTGACCGGAGGCATCGCCGAGATCGATGTCATCGGTGGGGAGTGCATGACCTTCAGCCAGAACTTTGCCTGCCCGGAGCACGGCATCTCCATCGGGGACCTGTCGCCCCGGCTCTTCTCCTTCAACAACCCCCAGGGTGCCTGTGAGAAGTGCACGGGCCTTGGTACGTTTATGCGGGTGGACGAGGAGCGCATCCTGCCCAATAAGAACCTGTCCATCCGGCAGGGGGCCATCAAGGCCAGCGGCTGGTACTACGCTGAGGGCTCTGTCAGCGAAATGTACTACCTTGGTCTGGGTCAAAAAATACGGCTTTACGCTGGACACGCCCATCAAGGATATGAGCACCGAGGCGGTGAACGCCCTGCTCTACGGCACCAACGGCGAAAAGATCGAGATGCACCGAACCAACGAGTTCGGCAGCGGTGTCTACTATAATACGTTTGAGGGCATCGTGGAGAACCTGGAGCGCCGCTTCCGGGAGACCAACAGCGAGTGGATGAAGGAAGAAATCGGCAGCTTCATGTCCGGCGTGGAGTGCCCGGACTGCCACGGCAAGCGCCTGAAGCCGGTGGTGCTGGCAGTGACCGTTGGGGATAAGAACATCAGCGAGTTCTGCGAAATGTCCATCCGGGATGAGCTGAAATTTATTGCCGAAAATGAGCCGAACCTGACCGAGAAGCAGAGGCAGATCGGCGGTCAGATCATGAAGGAGATCCGGAACCGCCTGCAGTTTTTGCAGAGCGTGGGTCTGGATTACCTGACCCTGGCCCGCGCGGCTGGCACCCTGTCCGGCGGCGAAAGCCAGCGCATCCGCCTGACCACCCAGATCGGCAGTGCGCTGTCCGGCGTGCTCTATGTGCTGGACGAGCCCAGCATCGGCCTGCACCAGCGCGATAACGACAAGCTCATTGCAACCCTGAAGAACCTGCGGGATCTCGGTAATACCGTTATCGTGGTCGAGCACGACGAGGATACCATGCGCAGCGCGGACTATATCGTGGATGTGGGCCCCGGCGCGGGCGTTCACGGCGGCGAGATCGTGGCGGCGGGCTCCGTGAAGGATATCTGTAAGGCCAAGCGAAGCATCACCGGCGATTATCTTTCCGGCCGCAAGCGCATTGCTGTGCCCCAGACCCGCCGCACCGGCAATGGAAACTTCCTGACCGTGAAAGGTGCCCGGGAAAACAACCTGCGCAACATTGATGTCCGGTTCCCGCTGGGGGAGTTCGTTTGTGTGACCGGCATCTCCGGCTCCGGCAAGTCCAGCCTGATCAACGAGATCCTGTACAAGACGCTGGCCTGTGAGCTGAACGGTGCCCGCAGCCGTGCGGGCAAGTGCGACGGGGTGGAGGGCCTGGAGTTCGTGGATAAGGTCATTGGCATCGATCAGCAGCCCATCGGCCGCACGCCCCGCTCCAACCCGGCCACCTATACCGGCGTGTTCAACGATATCCGCGCCGTCTTTGCCGAGACCCAGGATGCAAAGATGCGCGGCTATGGCCCGGGAAGGTTCAGCTTCAATGTCAAGGGCGGCCGCTGTGAGGCCTGCGAAGGCAATGGCATCCTGCAGATCGAGATGCACTTTCTGCCGGATGTTTATGTGCCCTGCGAGGTGTGCAAGGGCGCGCGCTATAACCGCGAGACGCTGGAGGTAAAGTATAAGGAAAAGACCATCTCCGACGTGCTGAACATGACTGTGGAGGAGGCGGTGGTGTTCTTTGCCAACCAGCCCAAGATCGCCCGCAAGCTGCAGACCCTGCTGGATGTGGGCCTTGGCTATGTGACCCTTGGCCAGAGTGCCACCACCCTGTCCGGCGGCGAGGCGCAGCGCGTCAAGCTGGCCAATGAGCTGGCCCGCCGCAGCACCGGCAAGACGGTGTATATCCTCGATGAGCCTACCACCGGCCTGCACATCGCGGACGTGCATCGCCTGATCGAGGTGCTGCAGAAGCTGGTGGATGCGGGCAACACGGTCATTGTCATTGAGCACAACCTGGATCTCATCAAGTGTGCGGACCACATCATTGACCTTGGCCCTGAAGGCGGCAGCGCCGGCGGCTTGGTGATTGCCGAGGGTACGCCCGAGCAGGTGGCCGAGGTGCCCGGCAGCTTTACCGGCCAGTACCTCAAGCCTCTGCTGGAAAAGGACAGACAGCTGCGGGCCGCAGATGCGGAAACTGGCGTAAAAGCAAAAAAGTAAAGCGGCGCTCATACGATGAAAATCATACTTTCTTGAAAAAATCAGAAAAAGATGCAGAAAAGTGTTGACAAAACCCGGAAAGATGCGTATAATATCTTTTGTCGCCAATGCTTCGGTAGGGAGGCAGAGGACGATATCCGGGTGTAGCGCAGTTTTGGTAGCGCGCTTGAATGGGGTTCAAGAGGCCGTGAGTTCGATTCTCGCCACTCGGACCATAAATCCAACGATTTCACGTTAGAAATCGTTGGATTTTTTTGTTTGTGGGCTGGCCTCATTTGGTTTTGACCACAATTTTGACCACAATGCCATAAAGAAAGTTTGGAGAACCATTCAAAGAAATGCTCTAAACAAAAACTGAATACGGTTATTTTGACATAGCAACGCTACTTGTATAGAGCGAAGCACTACTTATAAATAGTGGTGTCAGGAATTGAGATTTTGTGATACAAAAAAAAGACACCCTCGCTTTTGATAGGAATCTCATGCAGGGATGTCCATATCTCAACGCGAAGGTGTCTTAATAACGAGGGTCAGATGCCACGGAACGTAAAGGTGAACTCCACAGGCTTGGTCACATCAGGAATATACTCCGGGTGGACATTGGCACCCCAGCTGTCATCGCCGCCAACGCCCATCTGCTCACCCATGGCACGAATGACCGTGTAATGGACCGGGGGCAGCTCGTAGGGATGCTTGGCACTCTCCATTTCATGGGGAGTGTAGGGCAGCGCAGAGAAGAACATGGGCTTTGCGGCATCTGCGGTAAACAGCAGCCCGCGACCCTTGCGGTCCACTACCTTTGCCCAGCGCACAGCGGTCTTTGCACCGCACTCCTGCGGCACAAGGTACTGTGCCATGTTGTCTGCAACCTTGTTCTGGTAAATGCCCAGCTTTGCACCATGCTGGCGGTCCCAGTAGGTCTCCGCAGGGCCGTTTCCGTACCACTCCACCGTGTCGTAATCGGCGTCGATCTTGAACAGCACACCGAATCCGTCTTTTTAAAGCCGGGGATGGCACTGGTGTAGTTCTTTGCGTAGGCGAATTTCCAGATGCCGTCCAGCTTCATCGCCAAAGAAGAGGAGCCTGTCCGATATTCTTCGCGGGAAGCGTAAGTACGGAAACTTGCATGAGCATTCAGCACGTTGCCCGCAATATCGCCTGAACCATAGCCGACTTTATTATACCACTTCAGATAACGCTTCTCAGTCATTGTGCTTTCTCCCATCTTGCTTGTTTTGTGTGGGCGCGACCAATCTGCTGCGCACTTCAGACTGGAATTCTCATTACGCAAGTTGCCCAAATCTCTTGCGTTTCATCTGAAAATATTATAGAATCCAAATAACATCAGAGAGCCAACGGCTCCAAAGGAGAAGCTATGAGTTACGCAATCGTATTCAGCAGTAAAACAGGCAACACGGAATTACTGGCAGACACATTGCACAGCTGTCTGCCGCAGGCAGAGTGCTGTTATTTTGGCAACCCGAACCCTGCCGCCATGGAAGCGGACACCCTTTATGTGGGCTTCTGGACGGACAAGGGAAACGCCGATGAAAGCACTTCGGACTTTTTGAAGCAGCTGCGGGGAAAGCAGGTGTTTTTGTTTTGGCACCGCAGGCTTTTTGGCGGCAGCGAAGAATATTTTTTAAC
>ENA-OQES01000527-OQES01000527.1-human-gut-metagenome-genome-assembly--contig:-NODE-527-length-16061-cov-3.927576_pt1 | contig 16061 bp, 15 predicted proteins | sample MGYA00242798_ERZ504641 | MGnify/ENA primary metagenome ERZ504641 (study PRJEB26092, sample SAMD00036327) | human gut metagenome | host: Homo sapiens | study: EMG produced TPA metagenomics assembly of... | reverse complement strand
AACATTATCATCACGGATAGAACCACCGCTTTGAGCACGAATTCTACACCAGATTTATGAGCACGTTCAATATTATCGCCGAATGGGAAGAATGCATCAGAGCCAAGAGCTACGCCATTTTTACTTGTAGCGAGACCAAGCATCTTTTTCTTTCTTTAGTGAATACTGGTGGTTTTTCAGTGAATACGCGTTTCAGTCATCATACTTGTCACAACTGCAAATACAGCAACCGTTCCATAAACAGAACTTCCGATTCCTATTATCATAGTTACAAGAAATAAAAAGGCAATCGCATATCCGGCAGCGGCTGTTCCCGTTTCATTTTTAAAAAATTTTTCGGTTTGTATAATCTGCAAGATACACCCCTGACAGATTCACAATCGGAAGTATCGTCGTCAGCAATACCGAAAAAGATGGTGCAATGAGAAAACGTTCTGTCAGGTACGTTGGAATCCAGGTTGTCAGTCCGTCTTTTAAAACTCCATGAATAAACGTAGCCACTCCTATCCACAGAATACCGGAAGCGAGGATTCTCTTTCCGGCTTCTTCTCTCTCCTGCTGTTCCTGCGGATTTTGCTGTCCTTACAGCTTTCCTGTGTATAAAACCAGCTCTCTGTTCCATTTTCAGGATGGACAGAAACCAGAAAACAGCCACTGCAAGAAGCCAGATTGCAGCAAACCAGAAACTATACTGCCATCCCTTTTTCTCTAACATAACCGCACTGAATAGATACGCACTCAGCATCCCGACCGGGCTGGTAAATGATAACGCCAGGACAATCGATACGGTCTGTTTTCCATGTGTCATATCTGCAACCAGTCTCGCCATCGGCGGCCATACAAGTGCCTGACAGAGTCCGTTGATAAACCAGATCACCTGCATTCCTTTGATACTTTCTACAAAAGGAAAGGCGGCGTTTGCCAACGCCGCCCCCACCAGTCCCAGCATGACCAGCTTCCTTCCGGAAAAATGATCTCCCAGAACGCCACTGGGAAACTGTCCCAGTCCATATGCAAGGTAAAATGCCGCCGCAACACTTCCCAACTGTGTTTTTCCCCAGATACCGGTCTGAGCCATTTCGCTCATACTGGCTGAAAAAATTCAGTCTTCCCAGATAGATCGAGAAATATGTAACCCAACACACGACTCCAAAAAATATCACACTTCCCTTATCACTCAGCCCGGTCTTCTCCAATACTTTTTGTTTTTGCATATAGCTTTCCCCTGCAATCTATTTCTACTGTGCTGCCCAGTATTCGTCCAGTGCCTGCTGTGCGATCTCTGCTGCTTCGTCCAATGCTTCTTTTGCCGGAACATTTTCAATCTCGATCAGATCACATGCATCTGACAACGCCTGCTCCACTTTACCTGTCGGATCGACCCATTTTTTACGACCGATCTCCGCCTGTTCGATCGGAATCAGCGCCTGTGGATTTTCCTCAAGATATGCTTTATACTCTTCATCCTCTTTTACAGAACTGCGAACCGGTACATATCCTGTTTTTATGGAAAATTCTTTTGTTCCCACTTTGTTCAGATAAGTCAGCCATTTAAAGGCAGCCTGTTTTTCCTCTTCCGGAGCCTTCTTTACGATTGCCATCGCAATTGGGTCTACATACGGATTTGGCTCATGATCATTAAATCCAGGCTGTACATGTGCCGCAATAATATCAAAATCCAGATCTCCCTGATCTCCACTGGATCCGACATAACCGCCTGCGCGTCCCTGCATTACATCATCAATGGTTTTATACCAATACTCCCATCCATCTCCACCGAAATGAATACCCATGATTTTTTCTTCGTTGATCCACTGACGTGCTGTCTCCAGCGCCTCAACAAATTTGTCGCTGTTAAACGTAACGGTTTTTTCGTCCTCACTTACTATCGAAGCTCCGTTACTGTATGCCATATCCATCAGACAGTCAATACCGGACATCGGTTCGAATCCAAAGAAATCATCTACATCTGAATAATGTTCCTGAAGTTTGCGCGCTGCGTCAGCTACATTCTGCCAGGTTGCAAAGACTTCGTCCGGATCCAGTCCCACTTCTTCAAACATATCTTTCCGGTAATAAACTACCTGGGTAGTACCCCATGCCGGAAGACTGTATACATGTCCCTCATCATCCCGGCAGTAATCCAGGAATGCATCAATGATATCATCCTTGTCAAAGTCCGGATCTGCAGCAATATAATCATCCAGATACTCCACAACGCCCTTTTTCCGCAAAGGTCGTTGATGTCTGATGGCTTCCGAGATAACATGCCGGCACTTCACCGGAGGCAACTGCTGCCTGCAGCATCTTTGAAGTCTCATCATAACTGGACTGTACGACTCCTTTTACAACCACTTCATCCTGTGATGCATTGAATTCTGCAATTGTCTCTTCCATGGTCTCTCCAAGTATTCCGCCCAGACCATACCAGAATTCGATTTCTACCGCTCCGTTTGTTCCTTCGTTTCCATTGTCTGTTTTGGCAGATGAATTTCCCCCTTCACCGGATCCGCCGCAACCCGCTGTAGTTACCAGTGTCACCATTGCCAGTAGCATTGCCACTTTTTTTCCTCATCCTTTTTCCTCCTTACATCGTTTATTCTTTCACTGCTGCATCATTGGTAATTCCATTCAGGATCCAACGCTGCCCAATCAGAAACAGTAATAACAGCGGGAATACGATAACACAGCACGCCGCCATGATCGTTCCCCATTTCAGACCATACGCACCTTCTGAAGTAAAGAAAGACTGTAATCCCATACTTACCAGATACTGCGTCTTATTATGTAACAACAGTGACGGCCACAGATAACTGTTGTAGCATCCCAGGAAAGAAAGCAGTCCAAGTGTCACAAAAGAAGATGCCGACATCGGTGCAACCACCCACCACAGAATCTTCCAGTGCCCGCTCCATCGATTCTTGCAGCTTCTACAATTCCCGGATTAATCTGAGTAAATGTTGTTCTTAAAAAGAAGATATTAAAAATACTCGCAAAGCTCGACACCACATATCCCGCATGAGAATTCATGAGTCCCATTTTCGACAGGATTACATAAGACGGTACATACGTTGTTGTAGCCGGCATGATATAAGTCACCATGATCAGTGTGATCAGCAGTTTTTTCCAGCGAAACCGGATATGTGTCAGCGCATAAGCGAACATTGCTGAGTTAAACAGGACCACTACGGTAATAATAATCGCCGTGTAGGCACTGTTCCACATATATCGTAAAAAGGTTCCATCTGCCAGAGCATCCGCATAATTTCCCCACTGTGCGATCGCCGGTAACACTTTCGGCGGCACAGCCCAGATCTCATCTTTTGTTTTTCATGGAGTTTGTAAACATCCACAAGAAGGGGAATGCAATAATGAAGCTGATACATATCAGTGCAAGATGCACTGCAAAATTTTTTGATTTTTTTTGCTTTCCCTGCATCCTGATTCCCCCTTTAATTATAAAATTACTGTCTTCTTGGATACTTCGGTTTCTATAAGAGATAATACAACCGTAATCAATACCAGCACAATTGCAACCGCAGATGCTTTTCCGGTATTAAAGTTACGAAATGCCTCCTGATAGTAATAATACAACAGAGTTCTCGTAGCTCCGGCAGGTCCTCCCTGTGTCAGCACCTGGATCTGGTCATATGCCTGAAGCGAACTGATGGTTGACATAATAACCAGGAAAAATGTAGTAGGAGAAATCATTGGAATAATAATTTTCCAGAATCTCCAGAAACTGTTTGCTCCGTCGATTGCTGCCGCTTCCAGCAGATTCTGCGGAACTTTCCGGATGGCTTCCATATAGAAGATCATCGTCCATCCTATGGACTTCCACACTGTCACGATCAAAACACTCAGCATAGCTGTCTCACTGCTCTGTGTCCACTGAGAACCCGGTAATCCAAACAGTTCCAATACAAAGTTCAGAATACCAACACGCGGTTCAAAGATCCAGGACCATACAACACTGACCGCTACCATCGGCGTGATATAGGGAGCAAATATTACCGTTCGATAGATTCCGGTTCCTCTTCTCGCCCCATTCATTGCCAGTGCTACCAGAAGTCCGATCACAATAGATGGCACGGTACTTCCCAGCGCAAATACCAGTGTGTTCCAGAGTACTTTTCCAAAGTTCGGATCTTTTAACAAACTGGTATAATTCTTCAACCCCATAAAGTGAATATTTTCTGACATCATATCCCAGTCTGTAAAACTAAGCCCTCCGGACCAGATGATCGGTATGATCCAGAACACCAGTAACGGTATCATTGCCGGCAGGATAAAAAGAAAACCCATCATATTTTCTTTTCGCGAATATTTTTCTTTTACAGCTCGTTTTTTTCCTTTTCCCATGAATTCCTTCACTTCCTTCCTCCATTTGTTACAGAAATTATATCATTTCCTTCCTTTCATCTACATATCCCAGTTTGCCATTCCCTATCATTTTTTGTCATTTTGCACATAGAATCGTTCTTTTCACCATTTTTATGTGTTATAATAACCATATTCTATATATTTGACTTTTGGAGGGATTTTTATGAATATTTTCCAGAACCGGAGCATGGTGCATAAAATATGTCTGATTTCTATTTTCTGTCTTACCATACCTTCCCTGCTTTTTTTACTTTTTATCTGTATAAACGGCAGTCCAATGAATTCTATCGTCAGCTGTTAAAAGAGCAGAATCTTTCTATTGAACAGACCGCTAATTCTGTCAATTCTGTTTTGTACTCTATCAATGAATTGTCACATGATCTTGCATACAGTGATCCTCTGTTTACTTTTGTCTCCAGGCAGTATCGTGTCGGTCTTGAAAAATATCCGATCTGGGCAAAAAAATCAATTAAATGAAGTAATCTCTTCGATAAAATATTCTCTGAAATTCCAAAATCTCGGGATCAGTGCAGCCAATATCTTTACCACACAGACCCCCGAACAGGAGGGCGATTACTTCTGGTCCTTCCATCGTCTGGCTGATCTTCCATTTTTTTCAGGAATTTGCAGTATCCGAACAGTTTTCTGCTTTGTACTATCTGAATCCGAAAGATACCAAAGCCTTTCATGAAGTCTGTGGTTACACCTCTGCCTCTGCAGACAAAGATATGATTCTGATTATTCAGAAGATTCTTAACTCTTCCTCCGATTTCTGTATGGGGTATCTGATTTTCGAATGTTCCCGGCAAAAATCTTTCCATCCACATTTTCTTCTCAGAACGGAAATTATTTTGCCTGGTTTGAAACTTCTCACAGAAGTTACGGAAATATAAGTATTTCTGATGCAGATAAATTACTGGAACATTCCTCCGATACTTCTGCTTTTTCTATTACCGTAGATCACCAGCAATACATCGGATGCTCATTGAAAAATTTTGATATTACAGTCTTCAGTACACAGCCTTTGCTTACAGATGCCTATAAGCTTCCTGCTTTCAGTCTTTCTCTGATACTGGCTGTATCCGCTCTGATTCAGCTTACAGTTCTGACCATTTTCATCCGAAAATCCTTTGATCAGCTGCACAAGGATCTGACGCTTATGGATAGGATCATCGTCGATGGATTTCACGTAAAAAATCCCGGAAGTCCGCACTGATGAAATCGGTATGATTGCTCACCGATACAATATTCTGCTTGATAAGATCAATGCCCTGATTCAGGAAACCGTACAGAAAGAAACTGCTCAGTCACATGCGCAGCTGAAAGCACTGCAATATCAGATCAATCCGCATTTTATCTATAACACCCTCAGTGTTTTCTCCGGATACGCCTCGCAAAACGGACAGGATACCCTTGCAGAATCTATCGCTTCTTTCGGTCAGATTCTGCGTTATAATATTAAAAATGACAGTTTGTATGCTTCCATTGATTCCGAGTTACACTGTGCATACTCTCTGATCAATGTATACAATATCCGTTATTTTAATCAGATTCAACTCACCGTGGATGTTCCCCCGGCTCTGAAACAGTTTCGTATCATCAAATTCTTACTGCAACCGCTTTTGGAAAATTCCATCCTGCATGGCCTTGATCAGCCGGGTACTTCTCTGGATATTTTTCTTTCCATATGTCTTACGGATGACTTTCTTGATATCGAACTCTCTGACAACGGAAAAGGTATGTCCCCGGAACGTCTTGCAGAAGTTCTGAACTACATGCAGCATCCTTCCGAAGAACTTCCGGCTTCTTCCAAAGGCTCTTTTATCGGTCTTCAGAACATCTACCGGCGCCTGAAACTGTTTTACGGACAGTCTGCAAAGCTTTATATCGAAAGTGAAGAACAGTGCGGAACTATGATCACCCTGCATTTTCCTGCGATTTTTTCAGAGACTGCCGGCAACCTGCAATCATAACACCACACAAAATATATCGAGGTGACAACATGGCTTTACATAATATTTTAATTGTTGATGATGAGTACTATATCTGTGAAGGGCTGCACAAAAAATCTCGTTCAGCTGAACCATCCCTGCATCGGTGAAATACTCACCTGCCTTTCCGGTGAGGAAGCGATTTCCGTGTGCAAAAGCTTATAAACCACATATTATTTTTTACAGATATCAAGATGAGCGGCATCAATGGAATTGAACTGATTCATGCTCTGCGGGAAACTCTCCATCCGGTTCAGTTCATTGTTCTCAGCGGATATGATGATTTTGAATATGTCCGTGGTGCGTTTCAAAATGGCGCTATCGACTATCTTCTGAAACCGGTTCTGAACGATGATCTGACACGGGTAGTCGCTGCCGCACTTTCCACACTGGACGCGAATTATCGGGACCTCGGAAAACAACGGGGAACTCTCTTTCAGTTTTCCGCCGATGTACTTCGAAAAATAGTTTCCCTGCCGATATCTGCTCCAGTTCCTGCTTCACTTATTACCAACATGGAGCAGATCGGTATCGGTCCGAATTGCTGTATCGCTCTTGTTGCTTCCCTGACACCATGGAATTCCGATGAAGCAACCGCGTATAGCAACCAGATTTACGACAATTTTCACCATGTACTGTGCAACACGATAGCAGAATCCAAACTTTGCATTCTCTGTGATGCAAAAGATTACGAATCGCTGCTGGCTTTTCTCTCTTCCTCTGTCAGCAGTTCTGCCACACTTGCCTGCAGTGTCACCGCAGCATATCCGGTCATGCAGGTTGCAGAGCTGTACCAGACAGCAGAAGAACTGCTCGCTCTGCGGCTTCTTTATGGCTATGGAAAAATTTTTACCACGATGGAACAGGGACACAGCGCGGAACTGTCCCCAAGATTAAAACATCTGGTCACACAGTTTCTGGAAAATCCTTCCTTAATCTCCGGCAATGCGCAGCGTACCACTTTTTACAGGGAAATAGAGAAATTATCTCTGCCGGATCTTCGGAATTTTTTTCAGTATTTTAATGAAATACTTAACCTGACCATTTTAAATTCCAACACCGGCAGAAAAATTCTCCAAAAGTTTCTCTTTTTGACTTTGCCACCTACAGAGAACTGGAAGAATATTTTTATAACCGGCTAAATGAATATGCAAAAACAGCGATACACACCCGGCAGACCCTTGATTCCATGACTCTGATCCGAAATTACATAGATCTTCATTATATGGAAAATCTTACGCTGACGGATCTCGCCGACCGTTTCTTTATCAGTTATTCGTATCTGAGTAAGTCATTCCGAAAGACTTTTCATATGTCGTTTCAGGAATATTTGCGGATGCTCCGGATGGAACAGGCATTAACGCTTCTTAAAGATCCGGGACTTTCGATTCAGCAGATCGCTGCTCAGGTCGGATACGAAAATGCATTTAACTTTTCCCGTTCTTTCAAAGCACAGTATGGCGTCTCACCAAGCCATTTTCGCAATACCTGACCGGATCATATTCTGTATACAATCACGACCACCGGCTTGCCCTAACAAAAATGGAAACCGGGAAACTGAGAACAGTTTCCCGGTTTCCTTCACTGTAACATTACACTGACCACCGGCCAATTCACTATATTTGACAAAAAAGTTCACATTGCTTTTATGCAGAACCTCTTATTTCCTTTCAGATCTCGATCTGTAAACCGTCATAAGCCAGTTCCAGTCCTTCTGACGCCACAATCGATTCGTACCAGTCATGCGGCGGACACCAGTGTGGGGACAGATGCGTCAAAAGAAATCTGCTATTCTCACGCAGGCACTTATTTTCCTTCAACCGCTCCCTTATCCGGATATTGTTCACCAGACACATATGTCCGCCATACTGTTCATTCAGTCCTGTAGTTCCTTCCATAATAACTGCATCGTACTGATATTCCTGTATCAATGCAAACTGATCCTCGTCATAACTTCCGGAATCCAGCGCATACAATAGCGTTTTTTCATCTTTCTGAATGATATAACTGTGGGAAAATCCCTGTTGCGATCCATGATTTCCGCGAACCGGCAAGATTCTGTACCCATCCGTTTTCTCCTCCTTTCCCTCTTTGATCTCATGCAGATTTATTTTCAGTTCTTCCATGTCATCCAGACTTTTTCTGAGTGTTTCCATCACGAAAGAATTTCCGTAAATATTCAGCTGCGGGATATCGGTAAACCGTGGGCCTCCATGTCTCATCTTTTCGACATAAGTAAGCGGCAGCAAGCTTTCATCCGTATTTCTCCAGTACAGATGCTGCGGTTGCAGATGATCTTCATGAGGATGTGTGACCAGAAGGGTCTTGATCTTTGATAAATTCACTCCGAACCGGGCTGCATTATCAAAACACGATGGTCCGATATCGATCAGCAGTTCTTCATCTATCACCATGCTGCTGTTTGTTCTCAGGTTTTTTCCTCTGTGTTTTCTTGCATAAGTACAATGAGGACATTCGCACCAGTATCCCGGATAACCTTCCCCTGCTCCTGTTCCTAAAAATGTCAGTTTCATACACGTACCTCTTTTCCTTATTTTTCTTAATTATAAATCTCTTTTCTACCGTTTTACAACAAAATCCGTATATTCTTCCCTTCCCGTAACAAAACTCCCTCTTCCGACAGATTTTTAAATTCCCGCATCATGGCACTCCGGTCCACACACAGATATTCTGCTAATGTAGTATAAGATACCGGCAGTGTAAATACCTGCTTCTTTTTCTCTCCTCCCACTTCATTCAGATACGCCATAATTTTTTTCCGGATGCTGTTTCTGGATAAAACATAGATCCGGTTTGCCTGCTGGCTGGATCTCATGGCGATCAGCTGTAACAGATTACTGACCATCTGGCTGTGAAAGCTGCAGGCATTTTCACAGCGTTTGATCACGTGCTCATAATCGATAAACATCACCCTGGTTCTTGTCTTTGCACATACATAATAATGTTGGGACGGTTCCGGTAAAAGCAAGGGTTCCCCGAACACATCATCCTTTTTCAGTTCATCCATCAGATACTGACTGCCTTCTACATCATTTCCATAAAGAGATGCCTGCCCTTCCAGAATCAGACCGATTTTTTTCATCGTACTGGTATACTCCATGATAATCTCATTGTTCTGATATACTGCTTCCCGCATCTGAAAACAGACACGCATCCGTTCCTGCTCTTCCGGTAAAATATGGGAAAACAATGTCACTTTTTCCATACCGATTCCTCCCTTATATTTCTCTGATCGCTTCCTTTGCTTTTCTCTTCTTTTTTATCTATACACTTGTTTTGTTGCTTTTGCAACAGATTTTTCTGTTTTTTTCGGTTATACTATCTACAATCAGAACATAGAAACTCTGGCACTCAGAGTTCGATAATTTTTTATCAAACTATAATTTTTACAGGAGGATTTTTATGAGAATTCACAGATACTATCAAATACGTAGGCGTCAACGATCACAAAGTGGATTTATTTGAAGGCCAGTACCCGGTAGCCAACGGTATGGCTTACAACTCTTACGTGATCCTCGATGAAAAGATCGCTGTCATGGACACCGTAGACGCAAACTTCACCCACGAATGGCTGGATAACCTGGAGCAGGTACTTGATGGCCGCAAACCGGACTACCTGATCGTGCAGCACATGGAACCGGATCATGCAGCCAACGTGGCTAATTTCCTGAAAGTTTACCCGGACACCACCGTTGTCGCCAACGTAAAGACCTTCCAGATGATCTACAACTTTTTCGGACTTACTCTGGAGGGACAGAAGCTCGAAGTTACCAACGGTGGCACGTTAAGCCTTGGAAACCATCAGCTGACCTTTGTATTTGCTCCGATGGTACACTGGCCGGAAGTTATGGTAACTTACGACAGCACCGATAAAGTACTCTTCTCCGCTGACGGCTTCGGCAAATTCGGAGCCCTGGATGTGGAAGAAGACTGGGATGATGAAGCCCGCAGATACTTCATCGGCATCGTAGGAAAATACGGCACACAGGTTCAGTCCCTCTTAAAAGTGGCTGCAACCCTCGATATCCGGATCATCTGCCCACTCCACGGACCGGTACTTTCAGAAGATCTCGGACATTATATCGGTCTGTATGACACCTGGTCCTCCTACACACCGGAAGAAGAGGGCATCGTGATCGCCTACACTTCCGTCTATGGTCATACGAAAAAAGCAGTCGATCTGCTGGCTGACAAATTAAGAAGCAAAGGATGTCCGAAGGTTGTCGTATACGATCTGGCAAGAGACGATATGTCCCTGGCTCTCTCCGATGCTTTCCGCTACAGCAAACTGATCCTTGCCACCACAACCTACAACGCAAGCATCTATCCGTTTATGCACGACTACATCTCCCGTCTGGTGGAACACAACTTCCAGAACCGTACGGTAGGTCTGATCGAGAACGGTTCCTGGGCTCCTCTGGCTGCCAAGGTGATGCGTGAGATGATGGCAAAATGTAAAAAGATCAACTGGCTCGATACCACCGTAAAGATCCTCTCCGCCATCAATCAGGACAATCAGGATCAGCTGGAAGCCATGGCAGATGAACTGTGCAAAGAGTACATTGCCCAGAACGATACCCTTGCCAATAAAAATGACCTGACCGCACTGTTCCGGATCGGTTACGGCCTGTATGTGGTAACTTCTAACGACGGTAAGAAGGATAACGGTCTGATCGTAAACACCGTCATCCAGCTGACCGATACTCCGAACCGTGTAGCAGTTAATATCAACAAAGCAAACTATTCACACCATGTCATCAAACAGACCGGTATGTTAAATGTCAACTGTCTGTCCACGGAAGCACCATTCTCCGTCTTCCAGCAGTTTGGCTTCCAGACCGGACGAAGCGTGGATAAATTTGCCGGTCAGACCGTACACCGTTCCGACAACGGACTGGTCTTCCTGGATAAATACATCAATGCCTTTATGTCTCTCAAAGTAGAAGACTATGTGGATCTCGGTACACACGGCATGTTTATCTGCAGCGTGACCGAAGCCCGCGTGATGAGCAATCAGGAAACCATGACTTACACCTACTACCAGAACAACGTAAAACCAAAACCGGAAACCGAAGGAAAGAAAGGTTTTGTCTGCAAAGTCTGCGGCTATATCTACGAGGGTGATGAACTTCCGGCAGACTACATCTGCCCGCTTTGCAAAACACGGAGCTGCTGATTTTGAGCCGATCGGATAAATAACAAAAATAAGAAGTTTATAGAGTTTTTACCCCGAATATGATACACTCAAGGGAAATAGAATTTTACCTGTATTTTACATTAGATAAGAAAGGCATACTATGAAAAAGACCGTGAAGAAAATTTTTAAAGTACTTGGTATCGTACTCGGGGTAATTTTACTGGCTCTGATTGCTTATATCATTTATCTCTACGCCAGCTACCATCGCATCGAAGACAATCTGGTTCTGGAAGTGGAACCTGCCCCTGACGCCGGAGAGGATCTGGAGGGACTGACTTCCGGAGCCCGCCCGGATTCTGCATCCGCACGGTACAACACGGCACTGACTGCCGGGGAAACCTACTCCGCACTGACCTACAACCTTGGTTTCGGTGCTTACACACCGGACTTCAGTTTCTTCATGGACGGCGGCAGATCCTCCTGGGCCAAAAGCAAAGAAAGTGTGCAGAACACCATACAGGGAGCCGGTGAACTCATTGCTTCTTATGAACCTGATTTTGCATTGCTTCAGGAAGTAGATCTTGATTCCACCAGAAGTTATCATGTAAACGAATATTCCATCTTAAAGACTTGCCTGAGTTCCTACAATTCTGTCTTCGCACAGAACTATGACTCCGCGTTTCTTTTCTATCCGTTTACACAGCCACATGGAAGCAGCAAATCGGGGCTTGCTCTGTTTTCCAGATATCTGGTGACCGATTCTCTGCGGAGAAGTTTCCCGGTGTCTACATCCTTCAGTAAATTTTTTGACCTGGATCGCTGCTACAGTATTTCCAGACTGCCTGTGGATAACGGAAAAGAACTTGTAATTTTTGAACTCCACATGTCCGCCTACGGCAACAGCGACGCAATCCGTGAGGGTCAGATCCGTATGCTTGCCGATGACATGCAGAAAGAATACGAGGCCGGCAATTACGTCCTGTGCGGCGGTGATTTTAACCATGATCTGAAAGCCTCCGAGGACGATTCCGAAAATCGCGAGTCCTGGGCATACCCCTTCCCGAGAGCCAGCCTTCCTGACCACTTTTCTTTCTGCATCGATCAGCTGACGGACGAGGAACGGGATTCCATGTGGAACAGCGCCAGAAACGCCGACATGGAATATGTGCCGGCTGAAACGTATACCGTAACACTGGATGGATTTATTATCTCAGACAATATCGAATGCGTCTCCTACGACAACATCAACACCGGATACACCTATTCGGATCATGATCCGGTATATCTCGAATTCACATTAAAATAATATAAGGCAAAAATATAAGGGAACAGACCTGTACAACGATCTGTTCCCTTATATTTTACTCAGAAATCTGTCCGGCAATCGTATCCTCGATCACCCACAGGCTTCTTATCCTTCAAAAACTATCCTTTATCCGCTGACACATCCTGGCCCTTTTTCTTTTTCATATAAAGCCAGACGCAAATCACCACGAAAGCCACCGTAACAGCTGCCAGAAGCGGCCATACGGTGATCGGACAGACGCTTTCACTGATCAGGTTCAGTGCCTGATAGGCTGTGTAGATACCGAAGATTGCAAAGATCACAAATGCCAGCGTATTTAACAGTCCACCCGGAGTCTTGCTCTTTAACAGATATCCCACCAGCATACCAAGAATGTCCGCTGAAAAAAAGTCCCAGAGAGCATCCGATCCATACGATAAACGCAGCCCCCATCCCTTCATTGGCACCAAAGGTAATGGCTGTCAGCTGTGTTTTATCTCCCAGCTCTGCTACAAAGAACGTACAGAACACTGCCAGAGGAGCAAATTTGATCTTGCTCTTTCCGCCCTCTTCTTCCTCTTCATCCTCGTCTCCTGCAAGCGTCGATGCCGCAAAATAAAGGAAGGCAAAGCTGCAACAATCTTAATCAGCCATTCCGGGATAAATTCGCTGACCAGTCCGCCCGCCAGTACCGCAAGACCATTCAGCACCAGGATCGCTGCCGCCGTTCCCATGATAATATCTTTTAACTTATACTTGGAAGTCAGCGCGATCAGCATCAGCTGCGTCTTGTCACCCATTTCCGCGATTAAATTCCGTGCAAAAATACCTTTGAAAAATAATAACATGTTCTCCCTCTCTGTGATTCAATAATTGTTTTAATTATTATCTGATCACAATATAAATCGCATACGCCACATAAAGTGCGATCATACAGAACCCTTCCACTTTTCCGATCCGTTTCTTTGTCGCCGCAAAGATCCACACACATACGGTAAATACAATCAGCACACACAGATCGATGATACTTTTCTCTGATGAGCGTAATCGGGCTGATCGCAGATGCGATACCGAGAACCATCAGAATGTTAAATATATTGGATCCCACTGCGTTTCCAAGTGCCATATCTACTTCGTTCTTTTTCGCTGCAACGATTGAAGTTACCAGTTCCGGCAGAGAAGTTCCGATGGAAACGATCGTAAGTCCGATCAGCGTCTGACTCATCCCAAGATCACCGGCAATTCTTGCTGCCGCATCAACAGTAACATCTCCACCAATGGCAATAGCAACCGCACCTCCAACGATAAAAAGAATACTTAACGGCATGGATATCAGCCTGATCTCTTCGTCCGAACCACCTTCAATCTCCACCTGTTTTCCTTCTTTACTGGCTTTCATCGCTGTACGGATCATATAGAAAATATAACCGGCAAAGCATCCCAGAAAGATTACGCCATCCAGATGCCCCAGTATCATCGAAGATGTATCTCCGATTCCGGCGATTCCAAAGAGCAGTAACATACCGGCACAGATCAGTGAAAACGGGATGTCTCTTCGAATCGTCTCTTTTGCCACATTGACCGTAGCCAGCACGCCGCAGACACCAATAACCACCATCAGATTAAAGATATTGGAACCTACGACATTGCTCACAGCAAGTTCATTATTTCCTGTAAGAGAAGCCGACACACTGACCGCCGTCTCCGGAAGCGACGTTCCCATCGCCACGATCGTAAGTCCAATGATGATTGCCGGCACATGCAAACGCTTTGCCACACTTGAACTTCCCTCCACAAAATAATCCGCTCCTTTGATCAACAGCACAAACCCAATCACAAGTGCAACCAGAACCAGCGCAAATGGAGCATTGTTAATAAAGTTTTCCATAGTTTCCTCCTTTTTTCTCTCCATGAGTTTCCGTCATCCCAACATCTCTTCCTGTCTTCCAGCAGCTTACAGCACTCTGCTGGTTGGTACAGACACGACGTCGACCCGCTGCCTGCGTAAAAAAAGGACTCATGTATATCTTCACCTCGGATCAGACTTCTTATTCCGAAGCAAAGATATACATGAGTCTCATTATTTAAGATTTGCCAGATTGTACTCTGTGCTACAATCAGAATGTTGACAAACCACACTTTCGCGCTAACTACTCCCTCATGGAATATTTTATTACTTGATAAATAATATCAAATAGAAGGTAGTATGTCAACGGGAAATCCGAGTATAGTATAGTTGTTAAATTTCTCCCCTTTCAGTTGGCCACGATTTTCTGAGTGCCACATAAGAAATCGAAAAAATTAGCCAACCAGCCGGCAGGTACAGCAAGCCAGACAAATGCGATACCAAAACGAGGTGCGCAGATCAAAGCAACTGACAGACGGATTGCCAGGTTGACCATATTTGCAATGAGAAAAGGCCGCATGATTCCAAGTCCACGAAGAACGCCATCCGTTGCCATCTTGATGCCCATGAAAATGAAAAAGTAACCGAGCCATCTCATATAATCCCCAGATACCTGATATGCTAAAGCGGTTCCATCTTTCCCCAGGAATAACGAGGAAATTTGAGTATGCAGTGTTTCAATGACTACAAAAGCAAGAACTGCAAACCACAGATCCAACACCAGTGCAGCGTGATATCCTTTTTTGAGACGTTCTATTTTCTTTGCGCCAAGATTCTGGGATACATACGGTGAGACTGCATTTCCAATGGATACAAAAATCAGTGAAAAAACATTTTCTACCCGCATCGTTGCCGAATAACCGGCGAGTGCCTGTGTACCGAATGGATTTACAACTGCCTGTACGATCATCATACCAATGGATACTGTGGATTGCTGGAGAACTGATGGTACGGCGATTCGAAGCATAGAACGTAACTCTCTCCCATCAAACCAGGCAAAATGACTTTTATACCGGCGCATCCGACTAAAGAAAATCAAAAGTGAAAACACTGCGGAAATCCCCTGTGCAATGAGAGTTGCAAGGGCTGCACCGAACACACCCAGGCCAAGTCCTGCCACCATCCAAAGATCCATAAATATATTCAAAACAGAAGAAAATATCAAAAGACCCAGTGGAAATTTTTGACTCTCCGATCGATGTGAACATCGTTGAAAGGATATTGTACATAAACAAAAACGGAAAGCCCACAAAATAAACACGAAGATACAGTACTGCTGCCTCCAGTATATCAGCAGGTGTCTGTAATAACCTCATCATCGAATGGGAAAAGCAAAAG